>Ga0075012_10003602_pt1 | contig 14674 bp, 13 predicted proteins | sample All_14_2_FD_71474 | JGI IMG/M metagenome (GOLD analysis project Ga0075012, IMG submission 71474) | Freshwater microbial communities in response to fracking from Pennsylvania, USA - Allegheny Zone_MetaG_DW_15 | ecosystem: Environmental > Aquatic > Deep subsurface > Groundwater > Drilled... | reverse complement strand
CGCATGCTTGCCGCGGAAGACGGGCGCGTGCGCTTCGCCGTGCGTGCCGTCGAGGCGCGCGGCGACAGCAATGGGCAGCGCCACCGCGTGCATGCGCTGAGGCTCGCCCACGACTATGGCGATCTTGCTGGTCGCGGCGAAATCGCGGCAACGCAACCGTTCGAGCTGCAGGGCGCGGCGCGCTTCGAGGGAGAGGGAGGCAGCGCGGCACAGGAACGGCCGGTGCTGGACGCCCGGTTCGACGGCAATCTCGACACGCTGTCGGTGCGCGCGACGGGGAGCGGCGCCGGGCTGCGCGGTGGTGCCGAGGCGACGCTGCGGCCTTTTGCACCCAACCCGCTGGCCGCCTTGCGGCTGTCCGTCGCCGAGTTCGATCCGCAGGCGTTTTCGCCGCGCCTGCCGCATGCGCGCCTGAGCGCCGAAGCCGACTTGCAGGCGCGTGACGACGGCCGCATGGCCGGCCCCCTGCGCGTGCGCAACGCCGCGCCGGCAGCGCTCGATCGCGGCGGCCTGCCGGTACGGGCGCTCGCCGCCCTGGCGGACGTCGGCGCCGACGGCCGCATGGCGTTCGAGGACCTCGACGTGGCGCTCGCCGGCGGCGGCCGGATCACGGGCCGCGCCGCGTGGACGCAGGCGGATGGCACCGGCGCGGCGGACCTGCAGGTGCAGGGCCTGAATCTCGCCGCGCTCGATACGCGGCTGCGTCCGACCGGACTCGGCGGCGCCGCCAGCCTGAGCGGCGGCGCGGAAAGCCAGCGCGGCCGGCTCACGCTCGCGGACGGCGCGTTGCGCATCGAGGCCGAGGGAACGCGCGCCGGCGAGGAGTTGATGCTGGAGCGCGCGCGGGTGCGCCTCGGCCGCAACCGGCTCGATGCGGAAGGGCGCTTCGGCGGTCGCGAGAACCGGCTGAGCGCGCGCATCGATGCGCCGGCCATGCGCGACGTCGGCCCCGGCTTCGGGGGTTCGTTGTCGGCGCGGGTCGACCTGGACGGAAGCCTGGCGCGACCCGATGTGCGCTTTTCGGCGCAGGGCAGGAACCTCCTGCTTCTGGCGTCGCATCGCATCGCCGCGCTGGACGCCGACGGCGAAGTCCGCGGCGACGCCGTGCGGCTCGCACTGGAACTCTCGGGTTATGCCGGCGCCGACGGCGAGACGCGGGTCTCGCGCCTGACGGCCGCCGTCGAGGGCCGCGACGATCGTCACGAGCTGCGCGTCGATGCCGGTTTCGCGGATGACCGGCGGCTGGCGTTGCGCGCCCGCGGCGGGCTGAGCGGAAGCTACGAGCGCTGGCGCGAGCTGCGCTGGCGCGGCAGCCTCGAGGCGCTCGACGCCGCGCTGCCGGTGCCGGTGCGCCTGCTGTCTCCGGCGCCGCTGTCCCTCGCGCGGGAGAGGATCGAAGTCGGCGCCGCCGCCCTGGCAGCCGGCGGCGGTCGCATCGAGCACCGGGCGAGCGTGTGGACGTCGCAGCGCTGGCGCAGCGAGGGCCGCTTCAGCGGGGTCGGCCTGCGCCTGGCCGGCGCCGAACTGCCGCCCGGTGGCGAATCGCTGCGGCTCGGCGGCGTCTGGGACGTCGCGGCGACGGGCACGCGCATCGAGGGGCGCGTCGAGCTCGCGCGCGAGTCGGGCGACTGGATCGTCGCCGGCGAGACCCGGCTGGCGCTGGGGATTTCCGACCTGCGCTTGAGCGCCGAGGCGAGCGGCGACCGCATCGACGTCCGTCTCGCGGCGGCCGGGGCGCGGCTCGGCAACTGGCGCGGCAACGTCGCCATGACGTTGCCGGCGACGCGCGGGCCGCTGGAACTGCCGCCCTCGACGCGCCTCGACGGCCGGATGGCCGTGGCGCTCGGCGACGTGGCATGGCTCGGTGCCCTGCTGGGCGACGAGTATTCGGCCGCGGGACGCCTCGAACTGGACCTGGCGCTCGGCGGAACGCTTGGAACCCCCGACCTGCGCGGGCGCGCGCACGGCCGCGAACTGACGCTGGCCTTGCACGAACTCGGCGTGCGCTTCGAGCGCGGCGAGCTGGATGCGGCCTTCGACGCCGAGCGGCTGCGGGTCGAACGCCTGTGGTTCGTGGCCCCGCATGCGCCGCCGGCCGGTGTCGTGCCGCCCTTTGCGGCGCGCACCGGAACGGTCGCGGGACGCGGCGAAATCGACCTCCAGGCGCGGCGGGGACGCCTCGATTTCGACGTCAGCCGCCTGCCGCTCGTGCAGCGCACCGACCGCTGGATCGTCGCTTCGGGCCGGGCCGCGGCCGAGCTCGACGGCAGCCGGCTTGGCTTGACGGCGGACCTGGTGGCCGACGTCGGCTATATCGCCGAGCCGCCGGCGAGCCGGCCGCAGTTGTCGCCGGACGTGGTCATCGCCGGGCGGCGGCCGGCAAAGGCGGGTGCGCGCGTCGACGTCGTCGCCGACTTCGACCTCGGGCGCCACTTCCGGCTGCGTGCCGCCGGCCTCGATGCGCGCCTCGACGGTGCCCTGCGCGTATCGGGCGAACGCGGGCGGCCGCTGCGCGCCCGCGGCACCATCGCCGCCGTCGACGCGACCTTCGCCGCCTACGGCCAGACGCTCACGGTGGAGCGCGGCATCGTGAATTTTCAGGGCGCACTCGACGATCCGGGGCTCAACGTGCTGGCGCTGAGGAAGGGATTGGAGGTCGAGGCCGGCGTGGAAGTCACGGGCACGGTGAAGGCGCCGCGCGTGCGCCTGGTGTCGACGCCGCCCGTGCCCGATCCCGAGAAGCTGTCGTGGATCGTGCTCGGACGCGCGCCGGAGGCAGCCGGCGCCGACAGCGGACTCCTGCTGGCGGCGGCCGGCGCGCTGCTCGGCGGGCGATCCGGGGGCGGGGCCACCGATCAGCTCGCGCAGGCCTTCGGCGTCGATGAGCTGAGCCTGCGCTCGGAGCCGGGTGCAGCCCCCGACCTGACCAGCCAGATCATCAGCGTGGGCAAGCGGCTGTCGTCGCGCGCGACGATCGGCTACGAGCAGGGGCTGTCGGCGGCGGCCGGCGTGATGAAACTGACCTGGCAACTGACGCCGCGCGTGGCCGTCGTCACGCGGGCAGGCGCCGACAACGCGATCGACCTGACCTATACCTTCGCGTTCGATTAGGCGCTCGCGAACGTCCTAGCTGCGCGCCTTGATGAGTTCGGCGAGGCGCTGCTTCTGCTCGGGGTCGAGCTTGTCGATGTTCTTCTTCCAGCCGTGGGTGCGGTAGTTCTTCTTGACGAACTCCCAGCCCAGGGGGCCGTAGGCGTCGACGTCGGCCTTCATCTTCGGCACGGTCGAGATGATGGCCTTGAAGCGCTCCCAGGGCAGGCTCTGGAGCGCCTTTTCCATGGCGGCGCTGTCGGGCGCGTCGGCAGCGACGGCCGGGAGGGCCAGCAGGGCGGCGGCGAACAGGGCGATCAGCTTCTTCACGCGAAAATCCTCTTGCTAGGGTCCCCAATAGATTACGCCGGACTGCATGAGTTCGCGCGCCACGGTGGCGCCGGCCTGGGCGAGGTTGGCCGCCGGGTTCTCGGCGCAGTAGCGGTCGACGCGCTGGAACAGCGGGGCGTTCGGCACGCTGCCGAGGAGGTCGACGCCGGTGCCGGCCGCGACGCCGCTCAGGTAGCCGACGAGCCAGGTCTGGTAGAACTGGGCGCCGAGCAGATGCCCGCCGCGCGCGTCGAGCCGGTTTTCGCTCCACAACGCGCAACTCCGCGCACCGCGGGCGGTGACCGTCTGCGCGGCGGCGTTCGCGGCGACGCAGATTCCGAGTGCGAGGGCGAGGAATCTCATGGTGCCGATGCTGGCGGCCCCGCGATGCCGAGTCGGTTGGCCTCATCACATTGCGCGCTCCGCGCGGGCTGCCGCCTTCGTGCCGGCTGCCGCAAGTCACTGGTTTTCATGGTCTTGGGTGCGGCTTCAAGCTATAATCCGCGGCCTTTTGTGGCTGCCGCCACAAGGTATTCCGCCGTTTTCAGCCCCGAATGCAACACATCCGAAATTTCTCCATCATTGCCCACATCGACCACGGCAAGTCCACGCTCGCGGATCGCATCATCCAGCGCTGCGGCGGCCTGTCGGATCGCGAGATGGAGGCCCAGGTGCTCGACTCGATGGACCTCGAGCGCGAGCGCGGCATCACCATCAAGGCGCAGACGGCGTCGCTCCAGTACAAGGCGCGCGACGGCAAGGTCTACAACCTCAACCTGATCGACACGCCGGGGCACGTGGACTTCTCGTACGAAGTCAGCCGCTCGCTCTCGGCCTGCGAAGGCGCACTGCTGGTGGTCGACGCCTCGCAGGGCGTCGAGGCGCAGACGGTGGCGAACTGCTACACCGCCATCGAGCTCGGCGTCGAGGTGGTGCCGGTGCTGAACAAGATGGACCTGCCGCAGGCCGACCCGGACGGCGCGCGCGCGGAGATCGAGGACGTCATCGGCATCGACGCCACCGACGCCGTGCCCTGTTCGGCCAAGACCGGCATGGGCATCGACGACATCCTCGAAGCCGTGATCGCGCGCATCCCGGCGCCGAAGGGCGACCCGGCCGCGCCGCTGAAGGCGCTGATCATCGATTCGTGGTTCGACAACTACGTCGGCGTGGTGATGCTGGTGCGCGTCGTGGACGGCACGCTCAAGGCCAAGGACAAGATCCGCCTGATGGCCACCGGCGCCGTGCACCTGTGCGACCAGGTCGGCGTGTTCACGCCGAAGTCGCTGGCGCGCCCGGCGCTGTCGGCGGGCGAGGTCGGCTTCATCATCTCCGGCATCAAGGAACTGGCGTCGGCGAAGGTCGGCGACACCGTGACCACCGCCGATCGCCCGGCCGCCGAGCCGCTGCCGGGCTTCAAGGAAATCAAGCCGCAGGTGTTCGCCGGTCTTTATCCGATCGAATCGAACCAGTACGACGGCCTGCGCGATGCGCTGGAAAAGCTGCATCTCAACGACGCCTCGCTGCAATACGAGCCGGAAGTGTCGCAGGCGCTGGGCTTCGGCTTCCGCTGCGGCTTCCTTGGCCTCTTGCACATGGAGATCGTGCAGGAACGCCTCGAGCGCGAGTTCGACCAGGACCTGATCACGACGGCGCCGACGGTGGTCTACGAGGTGCTGATGCGCGACGGCACGGTGGTCGAGGTCGAGAACCCCTCGAAGCTGCCCGACACGCAGAAGGTCGAGGAAATCCGCGAGCCGATCATCACGACGAAGATCTTCGTGCCGCAGGATTACCTCGGCGCGGTGATCACGCTGTGCGAGCAGAAGCGCGGCTCGCAGGTCGGCATGGCCTACCACGGCCGCCAGGTGCAACTGACCTACGACATGCCGATGGCCGAAGTGGTGATGGATTTCTTCGACAAGCTGAAGTCGGTGTCGCGCGGCTACGCCTCGCTGGACTACGACTTCAAGGAATACCGCGCCGCCGACGTCGTCAAGCTGGACGTGCTGATCAACGGCGAGAAGGTGGATGCGCTGTCGCTGATCGTGCATCGCGCCAACGCGCCCTACCGCGGCCGCGAGCTGGCGGCGAAGATGCGCGAGCTGATCCCGCGCCAGATGTACGACGTCGCCATCCAGGCGGCGATCGGCTCCACGATCGTGGCGCGCGAGAACGTCAAGGCGATGCGCAAGGACGTGCTGGCCAAGTGCTATGGCGGCGACATCACGCGCAAGAAGAAGCTGCTCGAGAAGCAGAAGGCCGGCAAGAAGCGCATGAAGCAGGTCGGCAGCGTCGAAATCCCGCAGGAGGCGTTCCTCGCCGTGCTGCGCGTCGGTGACAAATGACAATATGAACTTCGCCCTGATCCTGTTCCTGCTGCTGGTCGTCACCTTCGCGCTCTGGCTCGCCGACCGCTACGTCTTCAGCAAGCGGCGCGCGCCGGACGCCAAGGAACCGCTGTGGGTCGAGTACGGCGCCAGCTTCTTCCCGGTGATCCTGATCGTCTTCGTGCTGCGCTCCTTCCTCGTCGAGCCGTTCAAGATCCCCTCGGGCTCGATGATGCCGACGCTGCTGATCGGCGACTTCATCGTCGTCAACAAGTTCACCTACGGCATCCGCCTGCCGGTGATCAACAAGAAGATCGTCGAGCTGAATTCCCCGCAGCGCGGCGACGTCGTGGTGTTCCGCTGGCCGGTGGATCCTTCGCTCGACTACATCAAGCGCGTCGTCGGCGTGCCGGGCGACAAGGTCGTGTACGCCAACAAGCGCCTGACGATCAACGGCACGCCGCTGCCGATCAAGCGCGTCGACGACTACAAGGACAAGGACCGCATGATCGTCACGCCGCGTTACCAGGAGAAGCTGGGCGCGGCCGAGCACGACATCCTGATCGAGGAGGAGGCGCCGCCCTTCGTCTCGCAGACCACCCAGTTTCCGTTCCGCGAGCGATGCCACTACAATAGCGAAGGCTTCAGCTGCGAGGTGCCGCCGGATCACTACCTGATGATGGGCGACAACCGCGACAACTCGCAGGACAGCCGTGTTTGGGGCTTCGTGCCGGACGAGAATCTCGTCGGCAAGGCTTTCTTCATCTGGTTCAATTTCAGCGACCTCGGGCGCATAGGATCGTTTAGATGAACGCAATCAACGTCAGGAAGCAGCGCGGCCTCTCGATGATCGGCTTGCTGGCCGTTTGTGTCGTGATCGCCTTGGCGGCGCTCGTCGGCATGAAGGTGGCGCCGGAAGTCATCGAGTACTACAGCATCCTCAAGTCGGTGAAGGCCACGGCCCAGGACCCGGCGAGCCGGAGCGCCACGGTCACCGAAATCCGCCGCAACTACGACACCCGCAGTTCGATCGACGACGTCAGGTCGATCACGGGGGCCGACCTCGACATCACCAAGGAAGGCAACGAGGTCGTCATCTCCTTCGCCTATTCGACCAAGGTTCCGCTCGCCGGCCCCGTCAGCCTGGTGATCGACTTCGAGGGCTCTTCGCAGCAGTGAAGCCCGTCGGACGGCTGGCGAGCGCCCTCGGGCACGCGTTCAGCCGCGAAGAACTCCTCCTCCAGGCGCTCACGCACCGCAGCTACGGTTCGCCGCACAACGAGCGCCTCGAATTCCTCGGCGACTCGGTGCTGAACTGCGTCGTCGCCAGCTTCCTCTACCAGCGTTTCGGCAGCCTGCGCGAGGGCGACCTTTCGCGCCAGCGCGCCAACCTCGTGTGCCAGGAGGCGCTGGCCGAGATCGCCCAGTCGCTGGCGCTCGGCGACTACCTGCGCCTCGGCGAGGGCGAATTGAAGAGCGGCGGATTCCGCCGGCCGTCCATCCTTGCCGACGCGCTCGAGGCGATCATCGGCGCCATCTACCTCGACGCCGGCTTCGAGGCGGCGCGCGCGGCGATCGAGCGCCTGTTCAAGCCGCTGCTCGACCAGGTGAATCCGAAGGAGTCGGGCAAGGATCCCAAGACGGCGCTGCAGGAGATCGTCCAGGGGCGCAAATTGCCGCTGCCGCAGTACGCGCTGCTGGCGACGCACGGCGAGGCGCACGCGCAGCGGTTCGAGGTCGAGTGCAGCCTGCCGACGCTGAACATCCGCGTGTCCGGAGAGGGCGGCAGCCGGCGTGCCGCCGAACAGGCAGCGGCGCGAGCCGCCATCGCAAGACTGGCAGAGAACAAATGACCCTACGCACCGGAACCCTTGCCGTCGTCGGCCGGCCGAACGTCGGCAAGTCGACGCTGACCAACCGCCTCGTCGGCGCCAAGGTCAGCATCACCTCGAAGAAGGCGCAGACGACGCGCCATCGCGTGCACGGCATCCTGACGACCGAGGTCGGCGGCGACGACTGCCAGTTCGTCTTCGTCGACACGCCGGGCTTCCAGATGCGGCACAAGAACGCGCTCAACCGCCTGATGAACCGCAGCGTCACGCAGGCGCTCGCCGACGTCGACCTGGTGCTGTTCCTGATCGAGGCCGGGCGCTGGGGCGCGGGCGAGCGGGACATCGTGCGCCTGCTGCCGGCGGACCGACCCGTGGTACTGGTGATCAACAAGGTCGACCGCCTTGCCGACAAGGGCCGGTTGCTGCCCTTCATCCAGAGCGTCGCGGCGGAACATGCGTTTGCCGAGATCGTGCCGCTGTCGGCCGAAAAGGGGCACGGCGTCGAGGAACTGCTGAAGGCGACCGCCCCCTACCTGCCCGAGGGCGAGCACCTGTTCGACGCCGACGACATCACCGACCGCTCCGAGCGCTTCCTCGCCGCCGAAATCCTGCGCGAAAAGCTGTTCCGCAACCTCGGCGAGGAACTGCCCTACGGCATCGCCGTCGAAATCGAGAAGTTCGAGCAGGAAGGAAACCTGCGCCGCATCCACGCCGCGGTGATCGTCGACCGGGACGCGCACAAGGCGATGGTCATCGGCAAGGACGGCGAGCGCCTCAAGCGCATGTCGGCCGATGCGCGCAAGGACATGGAATCGCTGTTCGGCGGCAAGGTCTGGCTCGAGACCTGGGTCAAGGTCAAGGGCGGCTGGGCGGACGACGAACGGGCACTCAAGACACTCGGCTACGAGTGAAGCCCGTGAATAAATCTGCTACGCGCCCGTATGGCGGCGTTGCTCGCTCGCTCACTCCTCGCCTATCAGGCGATATGTCTCGTCGTTCGCTTCACTCGCGCCTTGCCCTCCGGTCGCTCGCGACGATTTCTTCACGGGCTCTGCCGTGAGCGGCAAGCAACGCATCGACGGCGCGGCGGCCTACCTGCTGCACGCGCATCCCTACAGCGAGAGCAGCCTGATCCTCGACGTCTTCGCACGCGAGCATGGCCGCCTTGCCCTGCTGGCGCGCGGCGCGCGCCGGCCGCGTTCGGCGCTGCGCGGGCTGCTGATGGGCTTCCAGCCGCTCGAACTGTCCTGGTTCGGCGGCGGCGAAGTGAAGACGCTGGCGAAGGCCGAGTGGGTCGGCGGCCTGCCGCTGCTGGCCGGGAAGTGCCTGCTGCTCGGCTATTATCTGAACGAACTCCTGCTGCGCCTGATGCCGCGCGAAGACGCGCACGCCGCGCTCTACGACGCCTACGCCGACGCGCTCGCGGCGCTGTCGCGCGGCGGCGAGGAGGCGGCGGAACTGCGCCGCTTCGAGAAGGCGCTGCTGCGCGAGCTCGGCTACGGCCTGGCGCTCGACCGCGTCGCCGGCAGCAACGAGCCGGTGCGCGCCGAGGGGCGCTATGTGTACCTGATCGAGCGCGGCGCCGTCGAGGCGCACGGCGACGAGGCCGTGCCGGTGCTGTCGGGCAAGACGCTGCTCGACCTCGCCGCCGACGACTATGCCGATCCGCGCACGCTGGCCGAGAGCAAGGGCCTGATGCGCCAGCTGGTGTCGCATTACCTCGGCGGACAGCCGCTGCAGTCGCGGCGGGTGTTCGTCGAACTGCAGGACCTGTAGGAAAACGAACCGGAGTGCTTACATGATCGAACTCGGCGTCAATATCGACCACGTCGCCACGCTGCGCCAGGCGCGCATGACCTACGAGCCGGACCCCGTCTGGGCCGCCGTGGAGGCGCACCTCGGCGGCGCCGACGGCATCACCGTGCATCTGCGCGAGGATCGCCGCCACATCCAGGACCACGACGTGCGCCGCCTGCGCGAGCTGACGCACATCAAGCTCAACCTCGAGATGGCCGCGACCGACGAGATGGTCGGCATCGCCTGCGCGCTCAAGCCCGAGATGGCGATGCTGGTGCCCGAGGGCCGCCACGAGATCACCACCGAAGGCGGCCTCGACGTCGCCGGCCAGGAGGCGAAGCTGAAGGACGCCGTCGCGCGCCTCGCGGATGCCGGCATTGTCAGCAGCGTGTTCATCGACGCCGAACTGCACCAGGTCGAAGCCGCGGCGCGCATCGGCGCCCGCGTCTGCGAGATCCACACCGGCCCCTACGCCCACGCCTTCCACGAGCGCGGCCGCGACGCCGAGAGCCCGGCCGTGCTCGCCGAGCTCGAGAAGATCCGCAACGCCGGCCGCATCATCCGCGAGCTCGGCATGCGCTTCAACGCCGGCCACGCGCTCAACTACTTCAACGTCCAGCCGGTCGCGCAGATGCCCGGCGTGCGCGAGCTGCACATCGGCCACGCCATCGTCAGCCGCGCCGTCTTCGTCGGCATGCGCGAAGCGGTGCGCGAGATGAAGCGGTTGATGCGCGAAGCGGCCTGCGAATGATCTACGGCGTCGGCACCGACATCGTCGCCGTCTCGCGCCTGGGCGACCTCTACGAGCGGCACGGCGAGCGCGCGCTCGAGAAGGTGCTCGCGGCGCAGGAGCGCGACGACTGCCGCGCCAGCACCGACAAGGCGCGCTTCCTGGCCAAGCGCTTCGCCGCCAAGGAGGCGCTCGGCAAGGCGCTCGGCACGGGGATCCGCGCGCCGGTGCTGCTGACGTCGATCGCCGTCGCGCACGACGAACTCGGCAAGCCGGTGTTCTGCTTTTCGCCCGAACTCGAAGCGTGGGGCGCGGAGCGCGGCCTGCGCGCCCATCTTTCAATCAGCGACGAGCGCGACTACGCCGTCGCCTTCGTCGTCGTGGAGAAATAGATGCACCAACTCGGCCCTCTCATGATCGACGTCGCCGGCACTTCGCTCTCCGACCTCGACCGCGAGCGCCTTTGCCACCCGCTGGTCGGCGGCGTGATCCTGTTCTCGCGCAACTACCAGTCGCGCGAACAGCTCGCCGCGCTCTGCGCCGAGATCCACGCACTGCGCCCGTTGCCCATCGCCGTCGACCACGAAGGCGGGCGCGTGCAGCGCTTCCGGGAGGGCTTCACGCGCCTGCCGGCGATGCGCCAGCTCGGCGAATGGTGGGACCGGTCGCCGCGCGCCGCCGTCGAATCCGCACGGGCGCTGGGCTACCTGCTGGCCGCCGAACTGCGCGCCGACGGCGTCGACCTCTCGTTCGCGCCGGTACTCGACCTCGACTGGGGCAAGAGCGGCGTCATCGGCGACCGCTCCTTCCACCGCGACCCGCAGGCCGTCATCGACCTCGCCGGCGGCCTCATCGAAGGCATGCGCGAGGCCGGCATGGCCTGCTGCGGCAAGCACTTCCCCGGCCACGGCTGGGTCGAGGCCGACTCGCACGTCGCCATTCCCGTCGACGAGCGCGAGCTCGCCGACATCGCGCCCGACATGCGTCCCTTCCGCGAACTCAAGCTCGACGCCGTAATGCCGGCGCACGTGATCTACCCGAAGGTCGATGCGCGCCCCGCCGGCTTTTCGCCGATCTGGATCGAAAAGCTGCGCCGCGAACTCGGCTTCGACGGCGTGATCTTCAGCGACGACCTCTCGATGGAAGGCGCCAGCGTCGCCGGCGACATCGTCGCCCGCGCGGAGGCCGCCTGGAACGCCGGCTGCGACATGCTGCTGGTGTGCAACGCACCCGATTCCGTCGGGGACCTGCTGGCGCGCTGGGCTCCGATGCCCGATCCCGTTCGCGCCGCGCGCGTCGAAAAGCTCTGGCCGTCGTGCGAGGCATTGAGCCGAGAGGCCTTGGCGGACGTCGTTTCCTACAAGGCTGGCTGCTCTGTGGTGCGGCGGTTGTCCGGGATCAAGCCGTCGCCTGAAAACCCGTAGCGGGTCTTATCGCTCCACCCGGCGCCCGGTACCTCGGCACAGAAGCGACCTGTTGCTTCCCCCGGCATTTGCAGGGAAACCCAGCGTAACGTCCCGCATGGATTGCCTTCCGTGGGCGCCCGTGATCACGAAACCTACGCGCAAGGGTAACGGTCCAACGGACGTCGATTTGATTCCCCGGAAGAGGTAGATGACCACGCCCACCTTAGCTGATTTCATCGTCAGGAATACCGAGGCCATACTCGACGAGTGGGAAAGGTATGCGTTGGAGATTATCGCCACTCACTCCATACCGGGGGATGCGCGAGATCATGCGAGTGGCATGTTGCTTGCTATTGTTGCCGACATGCGTAAGGAGCAAACGGCCGAAGAGCAGTTGGGTAAATCACAGGGGCTCGCCCCGTCGAATGAGATCGTCAGCCAAGCCGAACTGCACGGCGCTGCACGGCAGATAGAAGGCTTCAGCATGCCCGAGACAGTGTCCGAATTTCGGGCGCTTCGTGCGACCGTCATTCGCTTATGGAATGATTCCAGCGCCACCGCAATGCAAAGCGACGTCGATGGGCTGATTCGGTTTAGCGAGGCCGTCGACAGGGTATTGGCCGAGTCGGTCGTACGCTACGCTACCGACAAAGAATCGATCGCCCGTCGGCTGGAGAGCGACTTGATGCAGGCGAAGGCGATGTCCGACACCATCATCGAGAGCGCCCCCGGCGGGTTTTTCATGATCGACGAGGAGGCCAAGCTTGTTCGCTGGAACCGTCACTTCCGCAAGGAAGCCGGCCTGCCCGACGAACAATTACTCGGCAACACCATCCTGGCCACCATCCATGAGCCGGATCGACCGCTGGCCGCGGCAAAGTTCCTGACGGCCTTCGCTACTGGCTATACCACCATGGAAGTTCGCGTGCCGACCGCCACTGAAGGGATGAGGTCTTACCTCATGACGGCGCGGCGCCTCGAGGTCGATGGCGTGCCCTATGTGGCCAGCTTTGGCCTCGACGTCACTGAACGCAAGCAGGCCGAGGAGGCGCTCACGACCGAGAAAAGATTTTTCGACGCGCTGATCGAGAGTACCCCCGGCGCTTTCTACGTCATCGATGCGAAAGGCAACTATCGCCGGTGGAACAACTACCTCAATCGCCTGACCGGGCTTTCGGATCGGGAACTCCAGAACCGGGCTTCGCTGCTCAACTTCCTGGAGGAAGATCGGCCGCGTGCGGCGGCAGCCATGAAAGAAGCCATTGAAAACGGTTACGCTCAGGCAGAGTTGCAGATGCTCACCCACGACCAAGGCGCCAGGCATTTTTTCGTCAGTGTCCGTCGTTTCGTCGCTGGCGATGCCACCTATCTCGTCTGGGCTGGCGTGGACACTACTGATCGGCGCGCCAAGATGAAAGTGCTGGAACACCAGGCGCAAATCGATCCGCTGACGCAAGTTGCCAATCGCGGCCGATTCGTCGAGATAGCCAATCAGGAGATTGCACGGTGCCGCCGCTATGGTCACCCGCTTTCGCTGTGGATGCTCGATGTCGATCACTTCAAGGTCGTGAACGACACCTACGGCCATCATGCCGGCGACGTCGCCTTGCAGTCGCTGATGGCGACGAGCCGGGAAGCGTTGCGGGACTGGGACGTCATGGGGCGCATGGGCGGCGAGGAGTTTGCCGTGGTACTGCCCGAAACGGACACTACACAGGCGCTGCAAGTGGCCGAGCGCTTGCGAATGGCGGTCGCCGCCACCGACATACCCATCGAGGATGGCACGGTCGTGCACCTGACCGTCTCAACCGGGATTGCCACGGCCACCGACGACGACATTACGGTCGAGACGCTGTTGGACCGGGCCGACAAGGCCCTCTACGAGGCCAAGCGCAGCGGGCGCGACAAGGTTTGCGTGGCCGAATGTCAGTGAATCGGGCGTCCGCGGCGTCGGCGCGACGACTGCGGCCCCCTGAGGGCTCGCCTTGGCTGTCAGGAGACACACAAACAAAAAGGGCGGCCGAAGCCGCCCTTTCGTGACACGCGCGAAACGCGCTTACTTTACGCGGTTCTTGTATTCGCCGGTGCGGGTGTCGATTTCGATCTTGTCGCCGGTGCTGACGAAGAGCGGCACGGGGAGTTCGAAGCCGGTCGCGAGTTTGGCGGGCTTCATGACCTTGCCGGAGGTGTCGCCCTTGACGGCGGGCTCGGTGTAGATGACTTCGCGCACGACGGCGTTGGGCATTTCGACGGAGATGGCCTTGCCGTCGTAGAACACCACTTCGAGCTGCATGCCGTCTTCGAGGTAGTTGAGCGAGTCGCCCATGCTGTCGGCTTCGACTTCGTACTGGTTGTAGTCGGCGTCCATGAAGACATACATGGGGTCGGCGAAGTACGAGTAGGTGCATTCCTTGCGGTCGGGCATCACCTGCTCGAACTTGTCGTCGGCCTTGTAGACGGCTTCGGAGGGGTTGCCGGTCAGCAGGTTCTTGAACTTGAACTTGACCACGGCCGAGTTGCGGCCGGACTTGTTGTATTCGGCCTTCTGCACGACGAGCGGGTCGGTGCCCACCATGATGACGTTGCCGGCGCGGAGTTCCTGTGCGGTTTTCATGTTGCGATCCCGATTGGGCCAAATTAGAAAGCGCGCGATTATAAACCCTTGATGCAGAAGCGCGCCAGGTTTTCGGCGAGATCACATGGCGCCGCAATGCGCTCGATCCAAGGCGCGGCATGGGCTGCGAGCGCGGGCAGGGCGGCCTCGAAGGCGGGCCACGCGGCGGCGGCGTCGCCCTTGCCGTTCCAGGCCTGGAAGAAGGTGCGCGCGGCGGCGGCCGTGTCTTCAGGCAGGCCGTCGAGATAGAGGCCGAGGAAGGCGCCGAGCTTGTCGTGGTGGGCGTCCGCCGCCTGCGGGTAGGCCTGCCAGACGAAGGGACGGCGCGCCCACTGGGCTCGCACGAAGGAATCCTCGCCGCGGACGAAGTTGAGGTCGCAGCTGCCGAGCAGCCGGTCGTAGCCGGCCTGCGGGCGGAAGGGCAGGGCGGACAGCGTCAGCATGCCGCGCCGGGCCTCGGCGCCGACGGGGAACTCGCGGCCAAGCCAGGCCGCGACGGCCCGCCGCGGCAAGCCGTCGGCGACCAGGCAGCGGATCGGCTTCCC
>Ga0075012_10003600_pt1 | contig 14685 bp, 10 predicted proteins | sample All_14_2_FD_71474 | JGI IMG/M metagenome (GOLD analysis project Ga0075012, IMG submission 71474) | Freshwater microbial communities in response to fracking from Pennsylvania, USA - Allegheny Zone_MetaG_DW_15 | ecosystem: Environmental > Aquatic > Deep subsurface > Groundwater > Drilled... | reverse complement strand
AGCTCTGGATCACAAAGATCTCTTTTCGCGATGCCTGTTCCCGCAAGGGTTTCTTCTGCGCGAACTCCCTGTTTTTCTAATTCCTCGAACAGACGCGCTAACCCCTGCAAACTGTGGTTCGGTAGGTCGACATTCGATCGGTAGCTCACATGGATTGCGCCCTTGGGGTCGGAGGTCAATTTGGAATCAGCTATCGGTTGGTGAGACTGAGACATGGTGGTTCCTTTGGTGTGTTCAGACTTGTCGCTAACAACTTATGGCAGATTGGAACTGTGCGATGGCAGATATTCACCTTCAAGTTCGCTGCTGCCAAATCATAATCCAATACATCAAGTTCCAGTCAAGGATGAAACCAAAGTGAACAATCTGACGATGCATTCGAAAGTGGTGCCGCCAGCTAATGCGGTACAGAGGTTAAATACCGTATTCCATGCGCAGAGGGCAGCCTTTAGGGCGGACCCATACCCTGAAGTTGGTATGCGGCGAGCGAAATTAAGGCTTCTGAAGCGTCAAATTGGACGCTACCAGGATCTGTTGGCAGAAGCTGTGAGCAAGGATTTTGGCTATCGAGCTCCAACGGAGTCCAAGATGCTCGATATGCTCAGCTCTGTCCTTGAGGTTAATCACGCGATAAGTCAGGTCAGCCGTTGGATGAGGCCCAGCAGGCGACATACGGAGCTACTGTTTACTACCAATTCCCTGCGGGTGATGTATCAGCCGAAGGGAATTGTAGGTGTGGTGGTTCCCTGGAATTTCCCAATCTATCTCGCTATGGGGCCTTTGGTGGCTGCGCTGGCAGCAGGCAACCGGGTCATGATCAAACTTCCCGAAATTACGCCAGAAACCAATATCGTTCTTAGAAAGCTACTGGGAGAAATCTTTGACGAAACTCAGGTTGCTGTGTTTGGAGGGGAACTCGCAGACCCAGCTGCTTTTACCTCGCTTCCTTTTGACCACATTATTTTCACGGGGTCGACAGCGATCGGCCGTGTTGTCATGAAGGCTGCTGCGGAAAATTTGACGCCGGTTACCCTTGAGCTTGGAGGGAAGTCTCCGGCAATTGTGACCCGAAATTACTCGGTTCAGGATGCGGCACGACGAATTACTCATGGGAAGGCGACAAATTGCGGGCAAATTTGCGTTGCACCTGACTACGCACTCGTTCCGCGAGAAGAGTTGGAAAATTTCGTCGAGTATGCACTAAAGGCATTTCAAAACCTGTTCGCTGGAGGGGTCTCGCAGAACCCGGACTACACTTCTATCGTAAATGAAAGACATTTCTTAAGAATTCAGGAGATTCTTGAGGATGCTAGGAACCAGGGCGCAAAGATTGTTCCCTGTGGTGGATACGAAGTAAGCACTGACGGAAGACGCATGCCGCTGCATATCGTCCTCAATTGCACACGTGATATGCGAATCATGCAGGAAGAGCTTTTTGGACCGATTCTCCCTGTAATTGCCTACGAGGATATTGGAGAGGCCATTTCTTTCGTCAATGACGGAGCGAGACCACTAGCTCTCTACTGTTTCAGTCACGATGCGTCCGAGCGGAATGAAATTTTGCGTAGTACGCATTCCGGTGGCGTCACCATAAATGACTGGGGGTGGCACATCATCAACCATGATGCTCCATTCGGAGGTGTCGGAAATTCCGGGATGGGTACCTACCATGGCGCCGAGGGGTTTAGAGAGCTTTCGCATGCTAAGACCATATTCAAGCGCCACCGATTTTTCCCTATCCAGCTCTTTTATCCACCGTACGGAAATATTGTTCAGAGGTTGTCACTGCGCCTGTTTCTGGGAAAACCGGATCGCGATCTGAGCTAGCTCGATAAGCCGCTCGAAACAACAAATCATAATGAACCGAGGAGGAAGACAAATAATGGCGATTCAGGAATTTGATTACATTGTGGTTGGTGCTGGATCAGCAGGCTGCGTTATAGCATCACGCCTTACTGAAGATCCATCGATCAGCGTCTGCTTGCTTGAAGCAGGCGGCCCTGACAAAAGCATTCTTATTCATGCGCCGGCAGGTGTTGTCGCAATGGTGCCTACAAAAATCAACAACTACGCGTTTGAGACGGTACCTCAGCCCGGCTTAAACAACCGACGAGGATATCAACCGCGAGGAAAAACACTTGGTGGTTCGAGTTCTATCAACGCGATGGTCTACGTGCGTGGGCACGCCTGGGATTACGACCATTGGTCTGAGCTGGGGAATCCTGGGTGGTCATACAAAGAAGTATTGCCTTACTTCAAACGGTCCGAAAACAACGAGCGCTTTGGCAACGATGCATACCATGGCGTAGGTGGGCCACTAAATGTGGCTGATCTAAGGAGTCCGAGTGATCTTGATGAATGCTTCATAAAATCATGCGAACTGAACGGCATTCCTCAAACGAAGGACTATAACGGGGGGCAGCAATTCGGAAGCTTTTATTATCAAGTTACACAGAAAAATGGTGAACGCTGGAGTGCTGCTAAAGGCTACATCACTCCGAATCTTTCGCGTCAAAACCTCAAGGTAGTAACCAATGCTATAACCTCGAGGGTGCTGTTCGAAGGAAAGCGTGCATCAGGCGTTTCTTATTATTTGGGTAACGAGCTTCATCAAGTTCGGGCACGCCGAGAAGTAATTCTGTCATCGGGTGCCTTTGGTTCGCCACAGTTGCTGATGCTATCTGGGATCGGGCCGACGGATCAGTTGAACCAAGCTGGCATCAAGGTTTTACACAATTCTCCGGGTGTTGGGCAAAATCTACAAGACCATATCGACTACGTTCAAACGTTCCTGACGCGCTCGAGCACACAGACCTTTGGCGTTTCGGTGCGTGGCACGATGCGTATGATGTCTGCACTCTTTGAGTGGAGATCCAAGCGTACTGGTCCTATATCCAGCCCATTTGCCGAAGCTGGCGCGTTCTTTTGTTCAAATTCCCAAACCAAGGTTCCTGACCTACAATTACTTTTCATCCCAGCAATTGTCGATGACCATGCCCGCAAGCTTCATTCCGGGCATGGGTTTAGCTGTCATTTGACCCTTGCTCGACCAAAGAGTCGTGGAGAAGTGTCAATTAAGAGTAATGATTCTCGTGATGCGCCGATTATCGATCCGGCATTTTTTTCTCACGAGGAAGACATTAAATTAATGGTGACGGGGGCGATGAAATTGCAAGCAATTCTGGAAGGTTCGCCCCTGGCGCCTTATCGTGGCAAGATGTTGTATCAAGTAGCTCGCGGCAATAGAAAAGAGCTTGAGGCCGATATTCGTAACCGGGCTGACACACAATACCACCCAGTTGGTACGTGCAAGATGGGGCCGGACGACGATGCATACGCTGTCGTTGATTCCCGTCTGCGGGTTAAGGGGGTTACAAATCTTCGGGTAGTGGATGCGTCAATCATGCCAACACTTGTCGGAGGAAATACAAATGCACCAACGATCATGATTGGTGAGATAGCTACCGATTTCATTCGAGAGGACGCGAGAAATCCCTGATGTATTCCTGATGATCTGTCTCGCTAGCGACGGATCAACTCAACTCCGCCATACGTGGACGTATAGAACGAGTCTATCTGGGAGATTTATGGTTCTTCTTGTGCTGGCATTTAATCAAATCACTGACACACTTGCTCTATGAGCATGGCGATTGATTCTCTTCTCTGTCCTAGTGTGTATCCGCGGTTGATGGCGCGGCGTTGGCCTGGCCATGTTGTTGAACTACTGAATGGTGTCGGCTTAACCGTCGAGGATCTATCAAGACTCCAAGCGGTCACTGTAGGCCAGCAAATTCAAATGTTGGAAAACGCACAGAAGTTTTCAGAAAATCCCAATTGGGCTCTGGAACTCGGTTTAGAACTGGGTATCAATAGTCACGGACCACTGGGCTTTGCTGCGTTAAGTGCCAAGACACTCGCGGATGGCCTAGATGTTTTTGCTCAGTTTATGAAAACGCGCGCTCCCTACGTGATGATGCACTGCATAACCACTGAACGCGAGCTTTCAGTGGTTTTTGATACGAGTATTTTCGATCTGAACCACCTCGAAATTCCGATGGTCGAAATACTGACACAGGTGCTTTCGAGCTACATCCATGCGGTAATTGGTGATAGTCCAGCGGGAATGTCGTATTCATTTCACCACTCGGGAGACGGTGGGTATAAAGAACGCTATGCTAAATTTTTCAAGGCGCCGTGCAGTTTCGACCGCGAAAATAACGCTATTAGCTTGCCATCTAAGTATGCCGGTTATGAAATACCAACGCATGACGAAAGTACCTTCCATGGGGCGATTATTAAATGCCGGGAGGCTCTAGATACATTGACCGCATCCGGGGACATCGTGACCCGGGTAAGGTATCTGCTGGTCTCGCACTTTGATCACGTAGCTGCAGGTCAGGGAGATGCAACACTGCTTCGCCTCGAAAAAATTGCTGACACGCTTTGTCTTACGCCTAGAACGCTGATAAGGCAGCTTGCAACTAGAGGCCTACGCTTCTCTGATCTTCGGAGTGGTATTCAAAGTGACATCGCGAAAAAATTACTCAACGATGGGACACGCAATATCTCCGAAATCGCTGACATCCTGGGTTACGGGAGCACCGCAAATTTCAGCAGAGCATTTCGTAACCTGACAGGTCTTTCGCCTAGTGAATACAAGCATCGTCCTGCCAGTGGGGTGAGGAATGTTATTTCAAGTCTTGGTGATTAGTGGAAACTCGCTTATCAGACCACGGTGGAATCCCTGAGGCTGGAGGCAAGGTCGGGTAACGTCATGTGTCGAGCAGCCATGATGCCCCTGGGTGGGGAAGTACGCTTGGCTGGCTTTGTCCGGATTTATGATCTTCGGTAAGCAGCATTTCAGGATCGCCAGGCAGAGAGCGCAAATCGTGATTGAACTAAGGCCTCAATATCCTCTTGCGGCGCTCCTCCGTGCCGCAAGCCTGGCGCGGAGCACGTTCTACTACCAGCAGGCAGCCCTGAAGGTCGTTGACAAGTACGCGGCCATCAAAGACCAGATCAAGGCGCTCTACGAGCGACACAAGGGCCGATACGGCTATCGGCGCATTACTGCGGCGCTGCGCAGGCAAGGTAGCGCGATCAACCACAAGACAGTGCAGCGGCTCATGGAGGAACTGCAGCTGAAGTCGCTCGTCCGCGTGAAGAAGTACCGGTCTTACCGCGGGCAAGTGGGGCAAGTTGCGCCGAATCTCATCGACAGAGACTTTGATGCGACGCGGCCAAACGAAAAGTGGGTGACCGATGTTACCGAGTTCAAGGTCGATGGGCAGAAGCTCTACCTGTCCCCGGTCATGGACTTATTCAACGGCGAGATCGTGGCGTACACGACCGCTCGGCGGCCGCTCTTCAACATGGTCGGCACAATGCTGAACAGGGCGTTCTCTCGCCTCGGACCAGATGACCGCCCGGTCCTGCACTCCGACCAACGCTGGCAGTATCAAATGGACAAGTACCGTCAACGCCTCAATGAGCGCGCCATCACGCAAAGCATGTCCCGCAAGGGAAATTGCCTGGACAATGCTGCGATGGAAAGCTTCTTCGGGACGCTGAAATCGGAATATTTCCACCTCAACAAGTTCAGCAGTCTGGAAGAACTGGAGGTCGGTCTGAGGGGCTACATCCGCTACTATAACCAAGACCGAATCCGGTTAAGATTGAACGGGTTGAGTCCGATCGAATATCGTCAGCGCTTCGCCACAAAATAGCCACCAACTGTCCAACTTCTGGGGGTCAGTTCATTTATTGGTGGACGCGATCTTCCTCATTGCCGATCTCAATTTACAGATGGGTTTGCCGGGTGCTTACGATTGATGCACTGATCACGCAGCAGGTTCGGGTAGATTGGTTGTGCCGACCGGTGTTGGCCTTGCGGTAGGTCGGGCTTGGTAATAGAAGAAGCGCGAAATCCCAAGTATTTGGCATGCCTGATAACCTTCGGGTCATGGAGCTTGCCGCTTGCCGATCGTCCACCAAGTGGGCTTCCTTTGGGACATCGTTTCGCCGCATCGCCGATGCGCATGCGACCAAGCACGCCGGCCAAAAAATCGATCTCCAAGACCTGCAGGTTGGTTTTTACTGAAAATCCTCAGATCTGGGCTAGCTGCAATCGTACCCTGCTGCATCGTCGGGTGGCCGTTTCCCTTCTTCGGATATAACGGTTCGATCAGCCCCTCCTTGCAAGACTACGGCACGACCGATTCTAACTCTGCCTGGAACACGGCCTTCCGGGTTTGCTTGCCAGCCTTCGGCAGGAGTCCCGTCCCGGCCAGGCTCAGTTGCTTCATTGATTCCATCTGTTTACAGCCTCAATGACGAGACCGATATTTTTTCAAATCACGCTCCATGACAGACGCCTAGGCGGACTTTTCCTAAGTAAGGATGTCGTCAAATGAATGAATTGATGTCACTAAATGAAATTCCAAATTTGCTGTGACGTTGAAACAATGCACCTTCGACCAACGGTTGTGCTGTGCAGTAAAACGTGGTCGTAGAAACCCTATTTATAGGGTGCTGAGAAATCATAGATCAATTATATGGAGGATGACATGTCCAAATATCTCAAAGGTTGGCTAATGCCATTGTGTCTTGTCTTGTCGACACTTGCATTAATGCAGGGGGGGTGGTGGCTATGGGCCCCTTTCATTGGAACGACGCTTGCGTTCGTGATCGGGGACTGGATTCTTCCCCATGATGTATCAGAGCCTCCGCTATTCCAAAGCTTGTTTCTGAATTTCCCGCTCTATGCCATTCTGCCGTTGATGGCGCTGATGGATTTCACGCTCATCTGGCTCGCTGGCTCCGGCGATTTCCTCGGGTACGCCGAGTTCGTAAAGCAGTATTTGGGATACGACTTGCATGCGGCACGGGAATTGGTTAATGACACGTGGATGTGGGTTGGAGGTGTCATTTCGGTGGCAACGCTGAACGCATATGCCGGAACTGTGGCCGGTCATGAACTTACCCATCGCACGGCGAATCCTTTCGACATGTTTATCGGTCGCTGGATGCTTGCATTCTCTGCTGACACTCAATTCGCTATTGAGCATGTCTATGGTCACCATGTTACGGTTGCTACAAAAGAAGACCCTGCCACTGCTCGCCGTGGCGAGAGCTTTTATGCATTTACCGTGCGTTCGACTCTGGCCGGCTGGGCACACGGTTTTGAATTGGAAGCTCAACGCCTGAGAAAGAGTGGCCGGTCCATGCTGAATCCCTTTGCCAGTCCCTACTTGCGCGGCATGATTGAAAATGGGCTTCTGTTTTACGCTGCATTCCTTATGGCTGGTTGGTTTGGCGTTGGTCTTTGGGCTGCCGTTGTTTTCATTGCGAAGCAGGTTCTCGAGATCGCAAACTACTTTGAGCATTACGGTCTCATCCGAGAGGAAGGGAAACCAGTGGAGCCGCGCCATTCTTGGAATTCCAATCACTGGATGAGTTCGAACGTCATGTTTAGTTTGGCGCGCCACTCGCACCATCATGCTGAGGCTGAATGGCCATACTGGCAACTCCGTGCATATCCAGATGCTCCTGTTCTGCCGCTTGGTTATGTCACGATGATCCTGATTGCCCTGTTTCCTCCTCTGTTTAAGAGCATCATGACGCCAGCCCTGAATGCGTGGGACCGCAAACACGCAAGCCCGGGTGAGCTCAAGTTGGCAGCTCAGGCAAACAACGACTCCGGCATGTCCGGTCTCGTCACCGCCTAATATAAAAAGGGTGCCTGGGATGTTTAGTACATTATTTGGAAAGGTGTTCGGCAAAGGAAAGGCCGAGTTCAAATGCCGTATTGGGGAGAGCAACCTTGAAATCCCCGTACAGTCGGACCAGACTTTGCTCCAGGCAGCCCTTAACCAAGGTATTGCATTTCCTCATAACTGTAGAGCAGGTGGTTGTGGGGAGTGCAAGTGCAGATTGGTTACAGGTAAAGTCAAGGAGCTGACCGATAAAAGTTATCTTCTGTCCGGCGAGGAGATGCGAAATAACTTTATTTTGGCCTGTCAGGCAAAGCCGCGATCCGATTTGGTCGTGGAGGTCAAGTTATGCGAGGGGCCCTCTCACCCCGTCGTGGAAGTCGACGGTGTTGTAGAACAATTCGGGCTATTGACCCATGACATTATGCATTTGACCTTGCGCTTAGATAAAGCAATAGAGTTCTCTGCTGGGCACTACGCCGATGTGTCATTGTTAGACGATCTTGGTAACGAACTAGTAACGCGCAGTTATTCGTTCGCAAATTGCCCTGAGCTTAGCGGTACAAGCGGCTCCATCGAGTTTTATATACGCGAAGTATCTGGAGGGCTTTTCTCGGGCACTCTTTTCCGTAATGCCCGTGTTGGTATGCGTGTCAAAGTGCGCGGCCCATTTGGCAATTTCTACCTGCGTAAGGCGGCGGCCCCGCTATTGTTCATAGCGGGGGGAAGTGGCATGGCTCCGATTATGGCAATGATAAAGGGCGAGCTTCAGGACTTCAGTAGTAAGGATCGCGATTTGACCATCGTGTTTGGTGCGAGGAGTCAGGAAGACCTCTACTTGCTCGATGAAATGGAGCAAGTATCAAAGCGATGGCGTGGAAAATTCAGATTCGTTCCAGTTCTTTCCGCTGAACCTGATAGCAGTAGTTGGTCGGGGATGAGAGGTTTTATTGGGGATCAATTGAGGTCGATTGTGGGCCCCTTGCTGGCTGATCACCATGCCTATCTATGTGGACCACCGGCGATGATCGACACATGTGTCGAAGCCCTAAGGAACGAGGGGGTTAATGAGTCGGTTATCTACTTTGATAAGTTCGGGGACAGTAGCCTCGGTAAGGAGATTCCGCAAATGGGTCAATTTAGGACTTCTGCGCAAATGAATAGAGAAGTGGACGTGGCAACGCCGTGAGTGCGATTCAGCACATAAGCATACGCACTTAGATAGGGGCGAACGCCTTGATGTAACCCACCATGCTGGCAAGGGCCATTCATCCCCACCTTGCTCGGCATCTTCCAGTTCGGCAGGTAGTGACCTGCCGAACTTTTTTTTCTACAAACTGCGGCATTTGGAATTTGGCATGTTTTGACCGGATTCTGGCGGTATTTAACCTCCTAAATTCTCGATTCAGTCCTTAGTATTAATCCACGTCATCGTCGGTGAATTTTGATCGGGGATGGACGAATAGCGGTCAATTTAGGTTTGTTAATTACAAAAACACCACCGCTACTCAAGAAAGTACAAAACCTAAGGAGGAGTCATGGCAAAACAATGGAAATTTGTTGCATCACTTGCAACATCATTAATTTCAGGATCGGCGTTGGCGACAAATGGTTTTAACCTAGACGGTTACGGACCTATATCTGAGTCGATGGGCGGTGCTTCGATGGCGTTTGACAACGGTGGAGCTGGCATGATTAATAATCCAGCAACTCTTGCATTGATGCCGCGTGATTCAGCTCGTTTCGAATTTGGCCTTGGGGATTTGATGCCAAAGGTCGAGGCGAATGGGCAGAAATCGAATGTCAAGAACATCTACATTCCGGGTGTCGCATATACGCGAAAAGATGGCGATATCGCTTGGGGGGCTGGTGTTTTAATGCAAGGTGGGATTGGTACGGAATACTCTAACGGAAATTATCTTGGTAATACTGCGGGGTTTGGTGCTGGAAACGATACCTCCGGGCTCAATAAGGTAAATAAGGCTGAATTGGGTGTTGGCAGAGTGGTTTTCCCACTAGCTTATTCCGTTAATGAAAATCTCAGTATCGGGGGCAGTATTGATTATGTATGGGCCGGCATGGATCTTCAGTGGATGGTCGACGGGGCACACTTTGCCGACATGATCTCTCCTGGTCTGGTCGGACCTACTAGCCAATCCATTGGCCGGATCAATGGCTCTCTGGTCGATACGCTAGTTGCTGGAGTTCAAGGGGGGCAGATTACCGGCCTTTCTTGGGGATACCTTAATTTTAATAAGGATGGCCAGTTTTCTCGGGCCGCCAAAGGTCATGGATGGGCCGGTAATCTCGGCTTTACGTACAAGCTGACATCAGATTTTACGATCGGCGCCGTATACCACGCTAAGACAAACCTATCTGACCTTAGCACTGGTGGAAATTCTGCTCAGTTCACGGTCAATGCAACTATCGGTGGTGCCAATACACCGGTTCCGATGTCAGGAAAGATTACCGTCAAAAATTTCCAGTGGCCAGAGACTTATGGCTTCGGTATGTCATACCAAGCTAGTGATAGTTGGCAATTCGCAGCCGACTATAAACGAATCAACTGGTCTGGGGTAATGAGAGATTTGAATATGGTCTTTGAGGCGAGCGGAAATCAAGCAAATCCCGTTGCTGCTTCTTTAGTTGGGGGGGGTAAAACATTAAATATTAATTACAGTCAGAATTGGAGTGACCAGAATATTCTCCAACTTGGAGCGGCATACAAATACTCTAACGATTTGGTTCTGCGCTTTGGAGCCAGTTTTAGTAATAACCCGATTCCTAATTCGACTGTGTCACCGTTGTTTCCGGTTATCCTCAAAGAACATTATACGGCGGGCTTTGGATATTCTTTCGATAAGCACCATTCGATTGAAAGCGCCTTTATGTACGCACCGAAGGTGACTGTGACTAACAATTGGTCTTCTGTTGCCGGCTCGAATCAGACTATTTCCGTTGGTGGATCGAGTTATCAGGTTACATACAACTACCGATTCTAGAAAGCTTTGATGGTCTTTATTTGATTTTTTTAACGTCGACTATCTCTCTCTAATAATTGGGGTAATTAATGAAATATCTTAAATTCCTAGTTGCTTCTGCTGCCGTGATTGTATCTCTTTCAACGGCTGCCTATGCAGAGGATTCGCCTGTGGGCTTGTGGAAAACGTTTGATGACTCAGATGGTCAGGCAGCAAGCCTAGTTCGAATTGTGGAGAAGGAAGGCCGGTTGGAGGGGCAGCTTATCAAGCTCCTTCCTAGGAAAGGGCATGACATAAATGCAGTTTGCTCGAAATGTGAAGGCTCCTTGAAGAACCAGCCAATTTCGGGGATGAAGATTGTCTGGGAAATGCAGCGTAGCGGAGATGAGTACACGGGCGGAAAAATCCTTGATCCATTTTCGGGGAATACATATAACTGCAAGATAAAAATTGCTGACGGGAAGTTGAATGTCCGGGGATTTATTGGGTTTTCACTATTGGGTCGTACGCAAACTTGGGTGCGCGAGGAATGAAGCTGGGTATTCTTGAAATTAATTGACTTCGTTTGTCTTAATTATTGTCGTCAATTTACATAATAATGAGGAGTCAAGTATGACTTATGAATCCGTGCTTAGTGCGCAATCTGCGTATTCCTATCCTTTGCTCATCAAGCAATTACTTCATGCGCCGATGGCAACAGATGGTAATCAGGAGATTGTTTACCGCGACAGTCATCGCATGACCTACCTCGAGTTCTTCGGTCGCCTCGGGCGTCTTGCAAACGCGCTTGCGCGCCTTGGTGTCGAGCCGGGTAGTACCGTCGCGATGATGGATTGGGATAGTCATCGATATCTCGAGTGTTTCTTCGCTATACCGATGATGGGGGCCGTATTGCAAACGGTCAATATCCGACTGTCGCCAGAACAAGTCCTCTACACGCTGAACCATGCCAAGGCGGACATTGTCTTGGTAAATGCCGAATTCATTCCGATGCTGGCAATTATCAAGGATCAGTTGGAGACGGTGAAGAAATTCATCCTGATTTCAGATGGCGGTGCCGACATGGCGTCGTTCAATGTTCCTTACATCGGTGAATATGAAGCCCTGCTTGCAGCTGAATTAGTCGAATATGACTTCCCCGATTTTGATGAAAATACCCGTGCCACAACCTTTTACACGACGGGCACGACCGGTCTCCCGAAAGGCGTGTATTTCAGTCATCGTCAATTGGTTCTACATACCCTTGCTGTGGCAGCACACCTTGGATGCGCCTCAGACCAAGGGCGATTACATCGTGACGATGTCTACATGCCAATCACGCCGATGTTTCATGTGCATGCTTGGGGGATTCCTTACATAGCAACCCTGCTAGGGCTGAAGCAGGTCTACCCCGGACGATATGCGCCAGATACTTTGCTCCAACTCGTTCGTAACGAGAAAGTAACCTTCTCGCATTGTGTACCAACAATCATGCACATGTTGCTATCGAGCGATGTCGGCAAGGAAATTGACCTTACCGGATGGAAAGTGATTATTGGCGGGGCTGCATTGCCGAAGGGGTTGGCCGTACAAGCCCTTGAGCGAGGTATTGATGTTTTCGCAGGCTACGGGATGTCCGAAACCTGCCCGATTATGACCATCGCTCGCGTGCCTACTGAGCATGTGAACGACAGTCTGGAGGTGCAAGCCGACTATCGGATCAAGACGGGATACCCCGTGCCGCTTATGGATATTCGCATAGTCGATGGGAACATGATCGAGAGGCCGCGGGATGGCAAGAGCGCAGGTGAGATCGTTGCCCGTGCTCCTTGGCTGACTATGGGCTATCTGTATCTGTCAGAGGCTTCCGAAGACTTGTGGGCGGGCGGGCGTTTGCATACCGGTGACATCGGCATCATCGATGAGAGGGGTTGCCTTCAGGTTACGGATCGCCTGAAGGACGTGATCAAGACTGGTGGCGAATGGGTTTCTTCGCTGGAGTTGGAAAATATTATTTCCCAGCATGCTGCTGTTAATGAAGTCGCCGTTATTGGCATCAAGGACGACAAGTGGGGAGAGCGTCCATTAGCGTTGGTCGTGCTCAAGTCGGGGTGCGAGGCGACGGAGGCGGAGATCAAAGCACACGTCCAGAGGTTTGCGGATGCTGGCCAAATATCGCGATATGCGGTGCCAGAGCAAATCAATTTCGTACCGTCGCTATCCCGCACGAGTGTGGGAAAGATTAACAAGAAAGCTATTCGCGAAGAACTCGCGGTCTAATTATTTAATTGGAGTTTGAAGTGACCCTGTTACATGTAAGGAAGGCTGCTGTTCTCGGCGCAGGGGTGATGGGAGCGCAGATCGCCGCACACATCGCCAATGCCGGGGTGCCGGTTGTACTGTTCGATCTTGCTGCGAAAGAAGGGGATAAGAACGGTATTGTCAAAAAAGCCATTGATGGCCTGAAGAAACTTGATCCGGCACCGCTCGCCAATAAGGCTGCGCTAAAGCTGATTTCGGCTGCGAATTATGATGAGCATCTTGCCCAGCTTAGCGAGTGTGACCTGATCATCGAGGCAATTGCCGAGCGTTTGGACTGGAAAAACGACCTCTACGGCAAGGTCTCGCCATACATCTCTCGTAATGCCATCGTCGCCTCCAATACCTCAGGCCTTTCCATTGATGCGCTGTCGCAAGCGCTGCCGCCCGACGTTCGGCCGCGTTTTTGTGGTATTCATTTTTTTAACCCGCCGCGCTACATGCGCCTAGTGGAGATTGTCGCTACTCAGACGACCGATGCAGGCACGCTCGACGCTCTTGAGACTTGGCTAACATCCCGTCTTGGCAAGGGGGTTATCCGGGCGCTCGATACGCCAAATTTTGTGGCAAATCGTATTGGTGTCTTCTCGATTCTGGCGGTGATGCATCATACCCAGCACTTTGATCTCGGCTTCGATCTGGTCGATGCTTTGACTGGCCCGAAAATTGGCCGCCCGAAGAGCGCTACCTACCGTACGGCGGATGTGGTTGGTCTCGATACGCTCGCTCATGTCGTGCGCACCATGCACAACACACTGCCTGACGATCCGTGGCATCAGCATTTCAAAGTCCCTGCTTGGTTGGAACTGCTTATCGAAAAGGGTGTGCTGGGTCAGAAAACCAAGGGTGGCATTTTCCGTAAGCTCGGTAAGGAAATTCAGGTGCTGGATCTTGCCCAGCAGGATTACCGTCCATCTTCCGGGGAACTGAGTGCCGAGGTGGCAGGAATTCTCAAGGACAAAAATCTGGCCAGCCGCTTTGCTGCATTGCGAGCCTCCAGGGACCAGCAAGCAAATTTCCTGTGGTCAATTTTCCGAGACGTTTTCCACTACGCCGCGGTACAACTCGTGTCGGTTGCCGACAATGCGAGAGACATCGATCTCGCCATGCGCTGGGGCTTTGGCTGGTCGCAGGGGCCGTTCGAAATCTGGCAATCGGCTGGTTGGACAGAGATTGCACAGGCCATAGCCACCGATATCGCTGCTGGCAAGACGATGAGTGATGCACCGCTGCCATCTTGGGTGATGGACGGGCGAAATGGCGTACATACGGCACAGGGCTCGTGGTCGGCACGCGGCAGTTCTTACGTTCCACGTTCCTCGCTGCCAGTTTATCAGCGCCAACTTTTCCCGGAAGCCGTCCTTGGCGACGAGGCACTGACTCCCGAGCAGTCCGGTGAGACGCTTTTCGAGAATGATGGTGTTCGGCTATGGCGCCTGTCATCGCTCGACGCTGGCATCGGCATTCTCTCTTTCAAGTCCAAGATGCACGCCATTGGCACTGAAGTGTTGGAAGGAGTTACGGCGGCGGTTCATCAAGCCGAGCAGCAGTTGGCAGGCGTGGTTATTTGGCACCAACCCCCGTTTGCTGTTGGAGCCAACCTCGCCCAGGTGGCCGAAGCCTGTGCGGCAGGTGAGTTCGAAAAACTCAATAGTTATGTCGCTGCTTTCCAACAGGCTGGTCAGGCACTCAAG
>Ga0075012_10003599_pt1 | contig 14692 bp, 15 predicted proteins | sample All_14_2_FD_71474 | JGI IMG/M metagenome (GOLD analysis project Ga0075012, IMG submission 71474) | Freshwater microbial communities in response to fracking from Pennsylvania, USA - Allegheny Zone_MetaG_DW_15 | ecosystem: Environmental > Aquatic > Deep subsurface > Groundwater > Drilled... | reverse complement strand
CGCCGCCATCGGGCACGCCCCAGGCCCAGTGGGAGCGGTATTGGGCTGCGCCGCCAAACTGTTGCAGATCCCATGGGCAACTGGTCAGGCTCATGTGTTTGGCGGTGCTGATCAGCACCAAAGCCAGCAGCACACCCAGCAGCATCTCCAGGCGTTGGCGGCGCGGCAAGCGCCTGAAGATCCCAAACGGGCGCCACACCATCAGCGCCAGCGCAGCCAAAACCACCCAGGCCAGCACGCGCGCCCACTGGTGCAGCACCGTCTCCAGCCACCAGTTGTGCTGCAGGGCAAAACCTTGCGCGGTGCCCCACTGGGTCATCACCCACACATCCAGCCCAGCGGCGTCCCACAGCAAGGTCAGCGCCAAGCCCGCCAGCGTGATGGGCCAAAGAGCGGGTGCCAGGTGGCTGGGTTCAGCGGGTTGGGTCGGGTGGAGGCGGGCAGACAGGGACATGCCGGGTATTGCAAACCCACTTTGTTAAGCCACGCTTAAAGCCGTGGCGCAGCCGACCAAGTCACAGGCTTTCTTAATCTGACCTTAATCAAGCTTTTCAAGAATGCGGGCTTCCACTCATCCAACCCGCATCCATGACACAAACTCTGATGGGCCGCAAGGTCTGGCACCCCACCACCTTGTTACTTGTTCTGGCGGTATGGCTGGCCACGCTGGGCAATGTGCCGCTGTGGCGCGCCATCTGGCGCCTACCTGAAACCCAGGGGCCCCATGCGCTGATGACGCTGGGCACCTTGGCAGCGGCGGTGCTGGCTTTCACGCTGGTTTTTTTGTGTCTGCTGGTCTGGCCCCGCTGGCTTAAACCCGTGGCGCTGGTGCTGCTGGCGCTGGCTGCCGCCAGCAGTTACTTCATACAAAGCTACGGAGTGGTGATTGACGCCAGCATGATCGCCAATGTGACCCAAACCAACCCCCAAGAGGCGCTGGACCTGCTGTCCTGGTCCATGCTGGGCACACTGGGGCTGGGTCTGGTGCTGCCGGGCCTGTGGCTGTGGCGCCAGCAGCTGCGCCCGGTGCCTGCGGGTCGGCTGGCGTGGCAACAGTTGGGCACCCTGGCGCTGGCGCTGTTGCTGGCGGTGGTGCTGTTATGGGTGTCGTTTCAGGACCTGGCCTCGCTGATGCGCAACCACAAGTCGCTGCGTTACATGATCAACCCCTTCAACACCGTGTACGCCCTGGGTCGCCACGGCCTCGGGCAAGCCGCGCAGGCGCAGCAAGTGCTACAACCCATTGGTGAAGATGCCCATCTGGCGTTGCCTGTCAGCAACCCGGCGGCGGCGCCTTTGATTGTGCTGGTGGTGGGGGAAACCGCGCGCGCTGCCAATTTTGGGCTGGGCGGTTATGCGCGGGACACCACGCCTGAGTTACGCCAGTTGCAACAAGAAGGCGATCTGGTGTACTTCAGCCAAGTCAGCTCATGCGGCACCAACACGCAGACCTCGGTGCCTTGCATGTTCTCGCATTTGGGGCGCAAGGACTATGTGGGAAACGATGCGCGCTATGAAAATGTGCTCGATGTGATGCAGCGCGCCGGTCTGGCGGTGCTGTGGCTGGACAACCAGGCGGGCTGCAAAGGGGTGTGTGACCGTGTGCCGCATGCCGACACCCAGGCCCTCAAGAGCCCGGCGCTGTGCCAGGGCGGGGACTGTCTGGATGAGTCCCTGCTGCAAATTTTGCCCGAGCAGTTGGCCCGGCTGGACCCGGCAAAAACCGCGCGTGGCACGGTGGTGGTGCTGCACCAGATGGGCAGCCATGGCCCGGCGTACTACAAGCGCTCCGCCTCGGCGCGCAAAGCGTTCACCCCGGAATGCACCAGCCATGCCCTGCAGGACTGCCCGCCAGAGCAGATCACCAACGCCTACGACAACTCCTTGCGCGAGACCGATCACTTTTTGGCGCAGACCATCCACTGGCTACAGGCGCAGGCCCAAGAGCGGCCAACCGCTTTGATGTATGTGTCTGACCACGGTGAATCGCTCGGTGAAAAAGGCCTGTACCTGCACGGCATGCCCTACGCCCTGGCGCCGCAAGAGCAGACGCATGTGCCGATGCTGATGTGGTTTTCCAAGGGCATGCAGCAATCGCTGGACCTGAGCGTGGACTGCGCCCAGGCTCAGGCGGGCAAACCGTGGTCACACGACAACCTGTTTCACACCCTGCTGGGCTTATCGGGTGTGCAGACCCGGGTCGCCCAGGCCAGCCGGGACATACTTTCCACGTGCGAGCGAAAGTTGTTGTGAATCCTGTTTGACCCGTCACCGAGTGGCTGGCGCCGTGCAGCTTGCGCCTTGGGCCTGATTTGTTGCGTGTGTCAGTCAGTTGCAGGCGCGCCAGAGATGCCCAATTCGGCACACAGCTTGTTCACCATGGCACGCAGGTCGGCCACTTCTGATTCAAGGCGGGTGATCCGTTCCATCGCGCCACCCTCCAGAGCGCGCGCGCCAGACCCCTGCGCCAGCGCCGCTTCGTCCACCGGCCCGCATAACAAATGCGCCCAGCGCTGCTCACGCGCGCCGGGGGCCTTGGCCAGTTTCACCGCCAGTGGGCCGCCTTTGTCGGGGGAGCGGTCTTGCAACTCTTCCAGAAAACCCTCCACCGAGGAAATATCGGCAAACTTGTACCAGCGCTCGGTGTTCAGCCGCAACTCGGCGGCGGTTTGTGGGCCGCGCAGCATCAGCATGCCCAGCAACACGGCCGATTGTTCGGGCACGCCCACGCCGCGCTGGAAGTTGTGCTCAAAACGGGTCACGCGGCTGCCGCTGTTTTCGCGCACCAGATGGCGCTCTTTCAGGCTGTTGAGCGCGTCAGCCACCTCGGCCTCGGTCAGGTTCATGATCGGGTCGCGGGTGGTTTTCTGGTTGCAGCCCAGCATCAAAGCATTGAGCGACAGCGGGTAACTGTCGGGCACGGTGCGGGCTTTTTCCATCAGCGTGCCCAGCACGCGCGCCTCAATCGGGGTCAGAAGAAGGGTGGGCGCGGGCGCTGGGGCCGGTGCGCTGCCAAAGGGAGGAGGGGTCAAAGTCATAATTCAGCCAAGTATGAAAAACATCGTTATTTTGATCTCAGGCGGCGGCTCCAACATGGGGGCCATCGTGAAAGCCGCCCAACGCGAGAACTGGGCCGCCAAGTATCAGGCCCGGGTGGCGGCGGTGATCAGCAACAAGGCGGATGCCAAAGGGCTGGCGCTGGCCGCGCAGCACGGCATTGCCACCGAGTCACTCGATCACAAGGCCTTTGCCAGCCGCGAGGACTTTGACGCGGCGCTGATGCAGCGCATTGACCATTACGCCACACCTGATCACCCGCCGCTGGTGCTGCTGGCGGGCTTTATGCGCATCCTCACGCCCGGTTTTGTCAACCACTACACCGGGCGGCTGGTCAACATCCACCCCTCGCTCTTGCCCGCCTTTCCCGGCTTGCACACCCACCAGCGCGCCATCGACGCGGGTTGCAAGGTGGCCGGGGCCACCGTGCATCTGGTCACCCCCGAGCTGGACCACGGCCCGATCCTGGCGCAGGCGGTGGTGCCGGTGCTGCCGGGTGATACGGCTGAAGCACTGGCTGCGCGGGTGCTCACGCAGGAACACCTGATCTACCCGCGGGCGGTGGTGGGGTTGCTTCAGGATAAATAGCTGCAAGTCCTTTATATAGGGGCTTGGTGACTATTCAATGCTCGGCTTCAAGCCAGGGCCTACGGATTGCCTCCAGAATGATCCGGCGTGTTTCTTCCGTGGCCTTTGAACTCGATTTGCTGACAAACGATTGACCGCAGCACGACCAGTGGGTGTTCACCATGCCGTCGTACCCATGGTGGGCGCCCGCCAGCAGGTGAAAACGGGTGTTGGTCTTGGACGCTGCCATGCGTTGGCAGGCGTCGCGATTGCCTTGAAACGTGCCCCAGTCGTCCACATCACCATAAAAAACCATCACCTTGACCGGCTCGTTGTAGGCGTTGGGGCATTGGCCATTGTTTCCCGGGTAGAGTGAAAAAACGAATTGCGGCAGCGGTTGCCCGGCTGTCAGGTAGCCGCCAGATTCCATCGATGCGGTCCCACCTTTTGAGAACCCCATGATCGCGTAGCGGTTCAGATCAACGCGGGCATCGTTTTGGAGGAGTTCCAGTGTGGCGGTGATGTCCCGGGACTCGATGTAAGACGGTACGCCCCACAACTCGCTTCGCCCGCGGGCTTTGGCGTTGTCGATCAACACCGTGGCAATCCCCAATGAGTTGAACCAGCCCGTCCAAAGCTCACCGTTGAGGTTGCCGCCGCCTGTGCCCTGCAAGAAAAGCACCACGGGGAGCCGGGTGGTTGCGGGGGTGGCATCTTCCGGCATCACCACCTCGACAAAAGGGCGCAACTGTTCAGCGTTCAGAACTTGGGCATGGACCGGCGCCAGGGCCATGGCCAGGAAGGTGACCAGGCCGCAGCACCCAATCGGGTGGCTGGGTTGACGCAGGGTCGCGGTCGGGAGGGTCAGCTTGGTGGCCATGTCGGCCTACTCACCCAGCTTGTCCGGGTTACCGGGCCGGGCGGTGAAGGTCCAGGCGCACTGTTCTTCCTGGTCAAAACAGACCAGGTAGTCTTTCTCGCGCTTGAACACCAGGCCGCACTGGGTGTCTTTGTTTTTGGCGCTGATCTCGCAGCGTTTGCCGTTGTCGGTCCACCACTTGGTGTTGTAAATCTTGCCGCCAAAGGCGGTGGCGTTCACGATGCGTGTGCCGTTGGTGCCGTAATAGATGGGTGCCACCAGGCGGGTGCCCAGCATTTTGTGGTCCAGCGTCTGGTCTTGGCTCACGGCTTTGATGTCTTCTTCACTCAAAGGTGTGGCACCTTGCGCCAGCAGGTCGGTGGCGGTGATGGCAAATGCCTGCGTGGCGCACAACACGCAGACCAGTGCCAGACAGTGTTTTCCTGTGGACAGGATGTTCATGATGGTTCTCCCTGGGTTGATCATTTGCCAGCCGACATGTTGGCGAGGCTTGGCCTATGAGATTCCATCTTAAACGACGTAAAAACCTGTCGCGCTGGCTATGTGTGAAAAATGATCGCTTTCAACCCTTTGACTATAGAAGTTCAAGCCACATTGTTTGTTTGCCGCTACTCGTGCCGCAGCGCCTCAATCGGGTCCAGCCGGGCCGCCCGGCGGGCGGGAAAGTAGCCAAACACCACGCCAATGGCCGCCGAGAACACAAACGACAGCACGTTCACCCCGAGGTTGAAGACAAACGGCACGTCCATCAAATGGGACAGGCCAATGGAGGCGCCCGTGGCCAGCACAATGCCGATCAGCCCGCCGATGGCCGACAGCACCACGGCTTCTATCAAAAACTGCAGCAGCACTTCACCTTCCAGCGCGCCAATGGCCAGGCGCAGGCCGATCTCGCGGGTGCGCTCGGTCACGCTCACCAGCATGATGTTCATGATGCCGATGCCGCCCACCAGCAGGCTCACCGCGGCCACCGCGCCCAGCAGCATGGTCATGACCTTGGTGGTGCTGGCAAAGGTTTCGCCAAGTTGTTTGGTGTCAAGCACGTTGAAGTTGTCGTCTTCGCCCTCGGCCAGTTTGCGGCGTTCGCGCAGCAGGTCGGTCAGTGCCGCCTTGACACGCACCGGGTCGGCGCCGTCCTGCATCGACACCAGCAGGGTGTTGACGCGGGTGTGGCCGGTGATGCGCCGCTGCAGCGTGTGCAGCGGCATCAGCACCACGTCGTCCTGGTCGTTGCCAAAAGCGCCCTGGCCCTTGGAGTCGAGCACGCCAATCACTTCACAGGTGATCTGTTTGACGCGGATCATCGCGCCCAGCGCGCTGTTGCCCGAAAACAGCTCGCGCTGCACCGTGGTGCCCACCAGGCAGACCGAGGCACCGCCGCGCTGCTCTTCGTCGGTGAACTCGCGCCCGCCCAGCAGCTTCCAGTTGCCGGTGACGAGCCAGTCGTTGGTGCTGCCAATCACGCTGCTGTTCCAGTTGCGGCTGTCGGCCACGATGGTGGCAAAGGTGCGCGCCTCAGGCGCCACCGCCAGCAGGCCGCTGACCTGGCTGAGGATGGCGGTGGCATCGGGTTCACGAAACGAGGGCGCACCCCCACCGCCGCCGGGCGCGCCCATGCGCTGGCCAGGGCGGATTTGCAGCAGGTTGGTGCCCAGCCCGGCGATCTGGTTCTGCACCGACAGGGTAGCGCCGTTGCCGACCGTCACCATGGTGATCACCGCGCTGACGCCGATGACGATGCCCAGAATGGTCAGAAACGAGCGCATCAGGTTGCGCCGGATCGAGCGCAGCGCCAACAGCAAGGTGTTGAGCCACATCAGGCGGCCTCTTGGCGGTTGGCATCCGGCACGCTGACGGCACTGGGCCGGTCCAGACCTGCCGGATGCAGGTTGCGCTCGTCATGGGCGACAACGCCGTCGACAAAACGCACGATGCGTTTGGCATACGCCGCCATGTCGGCTTCATGGGTGACCATCAGCACGGTGATGCCGTGGTCCACATTGAGCTTCCACAGCAGGTCCATGATCTCGTGGCTGCGTTGGGTGTCCAGGTTGCCGGTGGGCTCGTCGGCCAGCAGCACCGCGGGTTCGGTGACGATGGCGCGGGCAATCGCCACGCGTTGTTGCTGGCCACCTGACAGTTCAGCCGGGGTGTGGTGCTCCCAACCGCCCAGACCCACCGAGGCCAGCGCTTTTTGGGCCGCGGCGTGGCGCTGTTTGGCAGGCTCGCCGCGGTAGAGCAACGGCAGTTCGACGTTTTCCTGCGCGCTGGTGCGCGCCAGCAGGTTGAAACCCTGGAACACAAAACCCAGGTAGCTGCGGCGCAGCAGGGCGCGCTGGTCGCGGCTGAGTTTTTCAACATGCACGCCGTTGAAGATGTATTCGCCGGTGGTGGGCGTGTCCAGGCAGCCCAGGGTGTTCATGGCGGTGGATTTGCCCGAACCGCTGGGGCCCATGATGGCGACAAAGTCACCCGCCTCAATGGTCAGGTCCACCCCTTTGAGCGCGAGCAGGGCGGTGGCGCCTTCGCCATACAGCTTGGTCACGCCCTTGAGCTGGATCAGCGGTGTCTGGCTCATGGTTTGGCCGCGCTGGCGTTGGTGCGCTGTTCGGTGATGACAGCCATGCCTTCTTTGAGGTCGCCTTCCACGATCTCGGTCATGCGGCCATCGCTGATGCCCGGGGTGACGCTCACCTCCACCGGCGCGCCGTCGCGCAGCACCCAGACCCGCTTGGCCACGCCGCCGCTGGCGGTTTTGCGCGGGCGCGGCATGCTGGGCATCATCTTGCTCATGAAGCCGCCGTTGGCCTTGGGTGCGTCAGTGGCTGCCGCGGGCGGCGCAAAGCGCAATGCCGTGTTGGGCACCAGCAACACGTCTTTGCGCTCCACCGCGGTGATGGTGCTGGTGGCGGTCATGCCGGGGCGCAGGCTCAAATCGTCATTGGCCACGTCCATCTGTGTCACGTAAGTGACCACGTTGTCGGTGATGGTGGAGCCATACGACACGGTGGTGATGGTGGCCGGAAAACGCCGCGTGGGGAAGGCGCTGACGGTGAAACTGGCCTTTTGCCCGACCTTGACGCGGCCCACATCGGCCTCGTCCACATTCACTTTGAGCTGTAACTTGCTCAGGTCTTCGGCAATGGTGAACAGGGTGACCGCCTGCAAGGAGGCGGCCACGGCGTTGCCAGGGTCCACGCTGCGGGTCAGCACCACGCCGTCAATCGGTGAGCGAATCGACGCTTTTGACAAATTGGTTTCATCCGTTGACAAGGTGGCGCGGGCCGAAGCCAGGTTGGCGCGGGCGCTGGCCTCGGCGGCGATGGCTCGCTCCAGCGTGGCACGGCCACTGTCCAGTTCGGACGCTGACGGTACTTTGCCACCCGACAGGCGCGACACCTCTTCCAGCCGCGCCAGGCTGGCCTGGGTTTCCTTGACGGTGGCGGTGGTCTGGGCCAGTTGCGCCTGTGCCGAAGCGACCGCCGCGCGTGAGCGGGTCACCTGGTCGTTGAGTTTGGCGGTATCCAGTGCCACCAGCACCTGGCCTTTTTTGACCTGGCTGTTCACATCCACCAGCACGGCGCGCACCGTGCCCGAGAGCTCGCTGCCGATGTTGACCGAGCGGGTGGGCTGCAGTGTGCCGTTGGCCGAGACGTTGAGGGTGAGGTTGCCAATGCTGGCGGGCTCGGTCACATAGCTGGGGGCTGCGGCGCGCTGCTGGCTTTGCTGCCAGGCGTAGTAGGCACCGCCCGCCACAAAAACAAGGCCCACTGCGGCCCACAACATGCGCCTGCGCCACCACGGCACGTGGGCAGGTGCGCGCAACAGCGCTTGCAAGGCGTTGGCGTCCGGGGTGGCGCTGGAAGATGGTTTTGCGTTGTCAGCCATGGTGTGGGGTGGTCAGGATATTCGGGTAGGGAGGGGTGTCGCGGTCATTGCCAGGCGCCGCCAACGGCTTTGACCAGGCGCACGTAGTCGCTGCTCAGGGCGGCCTGCACACCGGCCAGGCTGTCCTGTGCGCTGAGCAGGGTGCGCTGGGTTTGCAACACGGTCTGGAAATCGATCAGGCCGCTGGCATAACGGTTTTGCGCCAGCAGGGCGGCGTTTTCAGCGGCAGTGGCGGCTTGTTGCAGGTAGGTGAGCCGGTCCTGGTCGTGGCGCCAGGCCAGCAGGGCGTCTTCCACCTCTTTGAGAGCGGTCAGCAGCGCACTCTGGTAGTTGGCGCGGGCTTGCACCACACCGGCTTCTTGCACCTTGACGTTGGCGTTGATGGCGCCACCGTCCAGCAGCGGCACCGCCATGCTGGCCAGCACCTGGGTGGCCACCGAGGCGCCGCTGCTCAGGCCCGCCAGCGTCAATGCGGTCAGGCCGACCGAGCCACCGAGTCTGAATTTGGGCCAGCGCGCAGCATCCGCGGCGTCCACACTGGCCAGCGCGGCGGTGATGCGCGCTTCAGCGGCACGCAGGTCGGCACGCTGGCGCAGCCGGTCGGCGTCGATCACATCGGCGACCCGCGGCGGGGCTTGCGGCACCGGTTGCACGGCTTGCAGCAGGGTGTCGAGTTCGGTCGGGGATTTGCCCGTCAGCACCGCCAGGCTGTGGCGGGCCTGGCCCAGGCTGCTGCGCAGGGCGGGAATTTGGGCCGAGGTCTGCGCGGTGGCGGTCAGCGCCTGCTCCACTTCCAGAGAGGTCAGCAACCCGGCTTGGGCACGCCATTGGGTGAGCTGCAGGGTTTCCTGCTGGCTGGCCAGGTTGCGCTGGGCAATGTCGAGCTGGGCTTGCAGCCCGCGCAGTTGCACATAGACCAGCGCCAGCTCGGCCGTCAGACTCAGCTGCACGTCACGCAAGTTGGTCAGCGCCACCACAATGCCGGCGTCGCGGTTGGCCAGCGCGCTGCGGTTGGCACCAAAAATGTCCAGCTCCCAGCTGGCGTCCAGCCCGGTGCGGGCGGTCACGCTGGAGGTGTCCTCGGCCTCGTTGCGCTGCAGCGAGCCCGAGAAGCTGAGTTGTGGTCGCGTTGAGGCCAGCTCCACCTCGCGCAGGGCGCGGGCTTGTTGTACGGCGCCGCGAGACGACGCGATGGTGGGGTTGGCCAGCAGTGCCTGGTCGATCAGGGTTTGCAGCACTGGGTCGTTGAAGGTGCGCCACCAGGTGGGCAGGGCGGGTGCCATGGCGTTGCTGGCGTTGACCTCGTCTGCCGTTGGGGTGCTGTCAGCGCTCGGTTGGAGCAAAGGCGACTGCAAGCTGCCGCAGCCTGACAAAGCCACCAGCAGCGCCCCGATCACCACCGCTTGGCGGCGCCGCCGTGCGGGCCGTTGGCTGGCGTTGTCGGGCAGGGGGTAAGTGACTGGCATGTTTTTTCTGACTTGGGTCATGACATATAAGCAGCTGCCATTGTCTGGCAACACCGTGTCGGGCCGTGTGCGCAAGGGTAAACCTGCGTAAAGTTGCCTTGGGTTGCCTTGGGTTGCCTTGGGTTGCCTTAGCCATAGTTTTTTTCCGGTGCAATCTGGCATGGGACAATGGGTCACTATGCATCCAAAAGCCCTGCTTGACGCCTGTTCCGAACTGGTGCGTCTCACCCTCAAATTAGACCATCCCGCTGACGCCATCGTCTCGCGGTTTTTCCGTGACAACCGTGGCCTGGGCCCGCGCGAGCGCGCCACGCTGGCCGAGACGGTGTACACCGTGCTGCGCAAGAAGAACCTGTTTGACCACTTTGCCCCGTCGGGCAGCGGCCCCAAAGAGCGCCGTCTGGCCATTCTGGGCTTTTATGGCCCTGGCGATTTTTTGCGCAGCGCCCTGAGCGAGCAAGAGATCAACTGGCTGGACCAGTGCGAAAAGATCAAACCGCAAGACCTGATGGAGCGGCACCGCCACAACCTGCCCGATTGGCTGGTGCAGCCGCTCAAAGACCAGCTGGGCGACGGTTTCTGGCCGCTGGTGGAGAGCTTCAACAAAGGCGCCGGGCTGGACTTGCGCGTCAACACCTTCAAGGCCAAGCGCGACGATGTGCAAAAGGCACTGGCCGCCTCCGGCATCAAGGCCGTGGCCACACCGTACTCGCCTTGGGGTCTGCGCATTGCCGGCAAACCCGCGCTGAACAAGCACGAAGCCTTTGTGCGCGGCGACTTTGAGGTGCAGGACGAAGGCTCGCAGCTGCTGGCCATGTTGCTCGACGCCAAACGCGGCGAGATGGTGGTCGATTTTTGCGCCGGTGCCGGTGGCAAGACGCTGGCCATTGGTGCGGCCATGCGCAGCACCGGGCGCTTGTACGCGTTTGACACCTCGGCCGGTCGGCTGGATGCCTTCAAGTCGCGCCTGGCGCGCAGTGGCCTCTCCAATGTGCACCCGGCGGCGATTGCGCATGAGCGCGACGACCGCGTCAAGCGCCTGTCCGGCAAGATCGACCGGGTGCTGGTGGATGCGCCGTGCACCGGCTTGGGCACGCTGCGGCGCAACCCCGATCTGAAGTGGCGCCAAGACGTGAAAGCCGTCGAAGAGATGGCGGTCAAACAAGCTGCCATCCTGCAAAGCGCGGCGCGCCTGGTGAAATCCGGCGGTCGGCTGGTGTATGCCACCTGCAGTGTGCTGCCACAAGAAAACGAAGCCATTGCGCAGGCGTTTTCGCAAGCCAACCCGGATTTTGAGCCCATGGAAACGGGTGAGGTGCTGGCTGGCCTCAAGGTGGCGCAGGCTGCCGAGTTGTGCAGCGGTGGCGACACCGGCCAGCGTTATTTGCGGCTGTGGCCGCACAAACACCAGACCGACGGTTTTTTTGCCGCCGTCTGGCAGCGTAAATAGCTCGGGCTATCACGCGGGGGCACTGTTGAAGCGCCGGTAAGACGGATTGTTGCTAAAGAGAGAGGCACGAATGACATCGTTGTTGGACTGGGCCAGTCACGGCCTGTGGCATCTGAGCGCTTGGCACATCGTGCTGTTCACGCTGGTGGTGACGCACATCACCATGATCAGCGTCACCATCTTTTTGCACCGGCACCAGGCGCACCGCGCGCTGGATTTGCACCCAATCGCCGCGCACTTTTTCCGCTTCTGGCTGTGGCTGACCACCGGGCAGGTGACCAAAGAGTGGGCGGCCATCCACCGCAAACACCACGCCAAATGTGAGCAGCCCGAAGACCCGCACAGCCCGCATGTCTACGGCATCAAGACCGTGCTGCTGCAGGGCTATGAGCTGTACCGCAAGGAAGCGCGGAACACCGAAACCTTGGCGCGTTATGGTCACGGCACCCCCAATGATTGGTTGGAACGCAAGCTTTACAGCCGTTTTTCTGCCGCAGGCATCGTGATCATGCTGCTGATTGACCTGGCGCTGTTTGGCGCTGCGGGCCTGGCGGTGTGGGCGGTGCAGATGATGTGGACGCCGGTGATGGCCGCGGGCATCATCAACGGCGCGGCGCATTACTGGGGTTACCGCAACTTCGAGGCGCCGGACGCCAGCACCAACATCTCGCCCTGGGGTCTGCTGATTGCCGGTGAAGAGTTGCACAACAACCACCACACCTACCCGACCTCAGCCAAGCTGTCGGTGAAACGTTACGAGTTCGACATTGGCTGGATGTACATCAGCCTGCTGCAGCGGCTGAAGCTGGCCACCGTGAAGAAAACGCCCCCGCGGCTGGCACTGGGCGCGGTGCGCGCGGTGGCGGACGAACAGACGCTGGAGGCGCTGATCCAGAACCGCTTCGAGCTCATGGCGGGTTATGCCAAGGGCATGCGCCGTGCTTTTAATGACGAAGTGGCCGCACTCAAGGCGCGCCAGGCCGATGTGTCCATGCTGCGTGCCGCCAGACATTGGCTGCACCGCGATGCCGAGAAAATTCCCGCTGAAGTGGCGGGGCAACTGGCCGCAGCGCGTGCGGCTTCGCCGGTGCTCGACAAGATGGTGGTGATGCGCGAAGAGCTGCGTCAGATGTGGCTGAACCGCTCCCACACCCGTGAACAACTGGCGACTGATTTGCAAGGCTGGTGCCAGCGCGCCGAGGCCAGCGGCATTGCCGCGCTGCAGGAGTTCTCATTGCGCTTGCGCTCCGTCAGGGCGCCAGCCAGCTTGTGAACTTTTTGCGGCGTTAGCCCACAAAAAAGCCCGCATCGAGCGGGCTTTTTTGTGTCAGGAACAAAGGCCGAATTACTTCAGCTTGATTTCCTTGTAGTCCACATGCTTGCGAGCTACCGGATCAAATTTCTTGATCAGCAGCTTTTCAGGAGTGGTTTTCTTGTTCTTGTCGGTCGTGTAGAAGTGACCGGTGCCGGCTGTCGATTCCAGCTTGATTTTTTCGCGTCCGCCTTTGGTTGCCATGATGATGCCTCTTAATTAGAAAGTTTCAGGCCTGGCCACGGGCGCGCAGGTCTGCGAGCACGGCGTCGATGCCATTTTTGTCGATCAAACGCAGACCGGCGTTGGAAATGCGCAGGCGAACCCAGCGATTTTCTGACTCAACCCAGAAACGGCGATATTGCAGGTTCGGCAGGAACCGGCGCTTGTTTTTGTTGTTGGCGTGGGAAACCGTGTTCCCGACCATCGGGCCTTTGCCCGTGACTTCACATACGCGTGCCATGTGGACACTCCGATACTTTTTAACGGCTCTGACTGACGCCAGGAGCCTCACCTCGCCAAGAAAAGGGTGGCGGTAACCCGATTGCTGATCGATTCCCTCACGGGGGCGTTCAGCAAAGCCCGGCATTATAGCCCGGTATCAAACTACGCCTGCTGCTCCAGGAAGCGCTGGGCATCCAGTGCCGCCATACAACCGGTGCCGGCGCTGGTGATGGCCTGGCGGTAAACGTGGTCCTGCACGTCACCGGCGGCAAAAATGCCCGGCACACTGGTCTGGGTGGCAAAACCCTTGTTGCCGCCCTGGGTGATGATGTAGCCGTTTTCCATCGCCAACTGGCCCTCGAAAATGCCGGTGTTGGGGCTGTGGCCGATGGCGATGAAGCAGCCTTTGAGCGCCAGGTCTTCCAGTGCCCCGGTGTTCACGTTTTTGATCCGTACACCGGTCACGCCGGTTTCGTCACCCAGCACTTCGTCCAGCGTGCTGAAGGTGCGCAGTTCGATCTTGCCAGCAGCCACTTTTTCCATCAGCTTGTCGATCATGATCGGCTCGGCGCGGAACTTGTCGCGGCGGTGGATCAGGTAGACCTTGTTGGCAATGTTGGACAGGTACATGGCTTCTTCGACGGCGGTATTGCCGCCGCCCACCACGCAGCAGACCTCGTTGCGGTAGAAAAAGCCGTCGCAGGTGGCGCAGCCGGACACGCCGCGGCCCATGAACGCTTCTTCAGAGGGCAGACCGAGGTACTTGGCCGAGGCGCCGGTGGCCAGGATCAGCGCGTCGCAGGTGTACGTGGCGTTGTCGCCTTCCAGCGTGAACGGCCGTTTGGAAAAATCCACCTTGCTGATCTGGTCGAACACGATCTCGGTCTTGAAGCGCTCGGCGTGCTCCAGAAAACGTTGCATCAAATCCGGCCCTTGCACACCATGCACATCGGCGGGCCAGTTGTCGACCTCGGTGGTGGTCATGAGTTGCCCGCCCTGGGCCATGCCGGTGATGATCACCGGCGACAGGTTGGCGCGGGCGGCGTAGATGGCGGCGGTGTAGCCGGCGGGGCCGGAGCCCAGGATCAGGACTTGGGTATGGCGTTGGGTGGTCATCAGTTACCTTTTAATACATGTGAGAGCGGTGGGTGCAGCAGCGATTCGTTCTTAAACTAGCGAGTTGCTTCGGAACCGGCATTTTTGCGTGTTTCAATCCTATCCGGTTCTTGGGAGACTAGTTTATGAGGGTGAAGAGATGGTCATGTTGACGACGCCAGACTTGCCGCACAGGTTGTCGATTTTCGCTGGACTGTCGCAGGCACAGAGGCCGCAGGGGTGCGAAACGGTGGTCACGCCGTGCGACGAGCGGGGTGACCTGATGATGAAGGGCAGCGTGCAACGCCTGCGCCACGTGGGCGACGCTGCCTGGCAGGAGGGGAGCGCGCGATGACCTACTCGCTCAACACCCTGAACACCCCCCGCGGTGGCGCACCCAAAGGCGAGCGCACCGGTTTGGGGCGTTTTGCCGCCGAACTCTGGCTGGTGGTGGCCTCGGTGGCGCTGGTGCTGTGGTTGCTGGCGCTGCTGAGTTATTCGCCGCTGGATCTGGCCTGGTCAACCTCGGGTAC
>Ga0075012_10003595_pt1 | contig 14697 bp, 12 predicted proteins | sample All_14_2_FD_71474 | JGI IMG/M metagenome (GOLD analysis project Ga0075012, IMG submission 71474) | Freshwater microbial communities in response to fracking from Pennsylvania, USA - Allegheny Zone_MetaG_DW_15 | ecosystem: Environmental > Aquatic > Deep subsurface > Groundwater > Drilled... | reverse complement strand
GCGCCAGACAAAGCGTCAGAGCGGATAGGGCGATCTTCAGGTTACACCTCGCGGCCTGCAATCCTTCCCTTCTCCCCTTGCGGGAGAAGGTGTCATCCGAAGGATGACGGATGAGGGGTCGCACACTCTCCTGAACCGACAAACACTCTGCGTGTCGGTTTAGGCCTCCCGATTCACGCCCTAGCGGCGGGACACGACACCGACCAGAAGATGATGCGTCCGTCCTCCAGCCCTCCAACGCGGTTCGTGCGTTCGGCCCAGGAGTTGCCCTCGTGCGATCAGCGCCCCTTTCCCCGGCGACGCGCGGCAAGCTCCTCCCGCATAATTTTAGCAAATTGAACCTGCCAGTTGGCAGCGTGAACAATCCGATCGAACTTGGCGTCATGATCGCGCAGGAGATCGAGGCGCGACCGCTTCGAGATGTCGTCCCAGTCGTCGTACAAGATGTACAGCGCGTTTCCGTATCGGAGGTTCTCGAACACAACGAGGTCGTCAGCGAACTTCGCGCCGAAGTAGGAGCCGAATTGCCCAGATCCACGAATGTAGGCCTTAGGTTGAAGCTTGTTGAAGGCCGCCGTTCTGTCTCGCAGGTGCTTTTCGAAGTCCGGTGTCCGGGATGCGGAGCTTGGCTTCGAGGTGAACCACGCCACGACGTCGTCAATTGTACCTGGCGGGAAGATGTCCCAATCCAACTGTATGGTGCTGAGGAAATCTTGCTTTGTTGCGGTGCTAGCTACGACGCCCGACGCGCCGGTGTTCTCTTGCAGAACGTTTAGCGCCCAGAGGAGCATGAGTTCGAATTCCGGCTGATTGCGGCTCAGAAGCGGCGTCAGCGCGAACTTGACGAGAACGTTGTCGCCGGTGGCCTGAGACAGAATCTCTGGCTCAATCTCCATGCCCTGCGGCTCGAAGACCTGATGTTGGTAGACTTGTCTCGTCTGATAGTGGGTGTGGGTGCCATTTCTGGCTGCGTCGCCAAAATTCGGCGACTCGAAGACGAAGCTCTTCGGGACCATTGGCAAGTCGGGGCGCTTCCTATCCCAGCCCCTCGCGTTGCGGTAGGACCATTTTCCAGCATCCTCCGAAGGCGGCTTTGCGCCATCAGCGGTTACGCTGCTATCTAGAATATCGATAGTGAGGCCGAGGTGTCCGTATAGCCCAGCCTTTACATCAGCAACGCTGATCGACTTGATGGCCGCGATCGCGACAAGGTCGCCTTTAATACTGTTCAGTTCGCCCCGCACCCTCGGCGGAACTTTGAGGAAGTTGCCCCTCCAGGGGAAGCGCTTCCCAACCATGACCGAACTCCCGGCAGTCAAGCTTAAGATACAGATGGGGGAGTTCTAGGCCATGCGCAACCCAGGATTAGCAGCGAGGGGCGGCCATACTCCATCGTTGTGGGGGCTGTCCGGTCCCAGCCCCACGGGCGAGTGTCAGCCTAGACCGAAAATGCTTGTCAGTGCGGGTTTGAGCTGACCTAGGTCGCGAACCCGCGATCCTGGCCAATCAACGTGCCGGCGGCTGGATCGAATCGGCATAACTGCCGCAGCTTCAATTCGCACATAGCCCACCACATATTGTAGGCGTGAGACTAAAGCCATTTACCGCTTGTGATTCATCACGAGCACGGAGAGCATTCAGCGTAGCCCTTTGGCTCGCATTTCCAGGCTCCAGCGTTTATAGTGTTTAGGGGAGTGCCGATTATGGAACTGGAAGCGAAAGTGACGGCAGCGGGACGGTTCGCGGCTCTTTTGGCCGCCGATGCGCATCTCAATGCTCCTCATGATCGTCCCCTTTTGCAAGGGAGCGATTGGGTGGTTGCGCCGACCCTCGGTTCCATCGTCCCGAATTGGACGATATTGATTCCGAAGATGGCAGCGCTGAGTTTCCGCGATTGGGCGCGGACAACTCATAACAATCCGGCCGATATTGTTGATGAGGTCACGCACGCCCTAGGCCTTACGCGTGATCGGATGATCTGGTTCGAGCACGGGCCGCGAAGTCTAAAGTCCTCAGTAGGCTGCGGGGTAGACTACGCGCATTTGCATTTGCTGATCGACGCTCCCTTTTCAGTCGCTGAAATTGTTGCGGAAGCGCAATCGATGGTGCCTCTCGCTTGGCGAAACGGTGAACGCAACACCGCATATGCCTCTCTTGGTGAAGCTACCTCATATCTTGCGATTGGATCGAATGACGACGTCAAGGTCGCGGAGAATGTCGACCATATCGGGTCGCAATTTCTGAGAAGGGCCATTGCTTCGGTCGCGGGCCGTCCGGCCCGATGGAACTACAGAGATTGCCCGGAACACGATAACATCGAGGGCACGATCAAGTTTTATCGAGCGCTGCATGACGCCGCGCATCGTGACCAGTAGTCGTATCGGCGAGAATGAGTCAGCTGCTCCGGCGAATGCGGGAGCAGCAAATGGTGATTCATTCGCCCCGAAGCCTAGTGATACCTATACTGATGATCGGGCTAAATGGGATTGGAAGTCCAAGTATCCCGATGAGGCTCGGCGTCAAATAACGGGTGAGGCGCAGTTTTTGGCTGCGCTCTTGTTGGTCGGCTTGCTTTGCGCTGGATTAACCCTGGGAATTGCGCAGGGCGGACCCCACGCCTTTCGGCTCTGGGCAGTCGATGTCCATGTCAGCTTTCGGCTTCTAGCGATCTTTTTCACGGGCTGCGTTGGCGGCACTACATTTTCGATCAAATGGCTGATCCATTCGGCAGCAAAGGGTAAGTGGCACTTAGACCGCCGATATTGGCGCCTGCTGGTACCTGCCATCGGCGGCGTTTACGCTTGCGTTGTGATGACACTTTCAGGCGCTGGCATGTTTTCAGCGCCAGCGGCAACCGAACTATCGCCGCTGGCACCAACTGCTGCTCTTGCGTTCTTGGTCGGCTATTTCTCCGATGGCGTGAGCGGCTTATTGTCCAACGTTGCTAATGCTGTCTTCGGTACCCTGGAGAAGAAGTGACCATCGTTTTCTCCGACGATCAGGTCCCTCTAGACTGGTCTGAAGCGCGTCGCTCATGCGAAGAGTTTGGCGTAAAAGGCGCCAGCTCGCTGGCGCTTCCGCGCAAATGGACGCTTCCGTTCGCAGTTATCTCCACCGCCATTGTAGGCGAGGTCTCGGCTAATCGGCCGCTATCCGACGTTGTTCCAGCCGAGACAGTTGCTCGCATTCGCGCACTCGCGGGCGACGCGGGGCGTGTGATCGTGCGGTCCAGCGTCGTAGGCGAAAGCATTTGGGAGAGGGGCACTTACCTTAGCGTTGATGTGGATGCGAAGAGCGACGACTTCACAACACGGCTGGATGACGCGGCAACTCGGGTGATTGAATCTGCCGCAGGCAAGTCATGTGGCCTAATGATCCAAAAGTACATATCGCCGGCATCTCAGGGTGAATTTGGAAACCTACAACGTATCTCCAAAACCCGAGATCAGTGGGAAATTAGCGCAACAGATCGAAGTGGTGGTGTTTATAATCTTCGACTGAATAGCCAGCGTGACGCTGCAGCAGATCCCATCCACTCGATCTTTGCTAGGTCAGGTATCTCGCAGGAGCGACTATTCGGGTCAATAGCTGCTTGGATTAATAACGAGCTGCTTCGCGGGAAATCACAACGTGTAACCTGTGAGTGGGTGACGGATAACCGGCAATTTTATATAGTACAGATCGACGAGGAAGATGAGGACCTTTGGGGAGCTAATCCGTTCCAACTTAGAATTCTTCCCACGCCTAACTCTGACCAACGCGATGGCATTTTTCTCAAGCGAGCGCAGGGCGGCGCGTTGGAATCTTGGGACAAGCTCAAGGTTCTTACCGAACTTTGGGAAGAGGGATCAAAGCACAAGCCAGTTTTGTACTACGTTCGACTTGCGGACTTACCGGTAGAAGGCGACTTGGCCGGCCGAGCGAAGCTGGTTGATGACTTCACCGGCCTTCTTGGTGAAGGCGGTATCGTCGTAAGAACGAGTGTGGCGGCAGGAGGGGAGAAGGTGACCAACCTCCCCCGAACTGAGTGCATGAGTCCTGAGGCTGCAACAGCTTGGTGTCTTGCGACGGCCCAGAAGTTGGCCAGCTCCCACGGTGAGTTGACCGAGTACGCGTTTGTTGCGCACCGATTTGTTGCAGCAAGATCCGCCGCGTGGGTAAGAGCAGACCCTACAAATCCGATAGTCGAGATTCACTCTCTTTGGGGATTACCAGACGCACTCCAGTACTGCCCATATGACACTTGGGAAGTGCATGTGCCGACGCAGGTCGCAACTGATTACCCGGAATACAAGCCGGAAATGCTCGTCGCCACCGATGACGGCGGTTGGCAACATGCGCGGGTGAAAAATGAAGTCGCTCGGGCGAATAGCATCGGATCAACCGAGGCCAAGGAAATTGCTGCGCGATCTCTCGCTATAGCTGACCGGATGGGGCACGCCTGCCACATTATGTGGTTCGTTGGCTGTGTCGACAACGCGGGCACAACTTTCAACATGCCTTGGTACTGGACAAAGCCCCACGAGGCAGAGGGGAATATTGACCGGTCATCCTACTCAGTATTTCAGGTAGCCGACGAAAGTTCACTTTCAAAATTCAAATTGGCGCCGAGATTTGGTCGGCGGGCGATCGCTCTGCGTCCAAATGATCTCAAACTGATGCGCGACAACGGATTCATCGAGCGCGTCGGCCGCGCGGCGAGAGAAGCCGGTGTCCCGGTTATACTGTCCGGGTCGACGCTGGCCCACGCCTACTACCAACTACGCCTTATCGGCTGCGCAGTTGTTACCCCTTCCCGGAAGGAGCGATCGCGTATCAGGCGCACCGCCAATCTAGGCAAGCTTGTGCGGGACAAGATACCAACCCGGATCGCAGCCCGTCAGGAGTTCGAAGTAACGAAGCAAGTGCCGGCGAGCTTGATAAAAGGCTTCCTAATCAGCAAGTTGCTTGAGGAAGCACTTGAGACGCGGGAGGCTATCGGAGCGCAACAGAAGCGCGAAGAATTGGCCGACCTGTTTGAGGTGGTGAGAGCGCTTGCAAAGTCAGAGGGATTTTCGCTCGCGGAGATCGAAGCTGCCGCCGACGGTAAGCGCGAAAAGGCCGGCGGCTTCGAACAAGGACTTGTGCTCCTACAGACCGGCATCGCATCGGGCGAGAGAAGCACATCAATCGACCCAGAGCGATTGTTCGGTCAGGTGCTCGCTGACCAAACAGCTGACGACACCGTGGAGCTACCGTTCTCGTTCTTTGGCTTCATGGAGATCGATCAACCTCGCTCAATCCTCTTTGAGCACTTCGGCATCCGGGTGGACGTTGTCCTAAGACCCGACCGAATAGAGCTGCGCGTGGTCCGATCGTCTGAGCAACTCGCACTGGAACTCGACGAACCGTTGCCAGGAGCATCTATGGCGCGCGATGAAGAATGAGCCCAGCGGCAACGGCTAGACTGCGATCCGAATGGGGCATTCGACGGCAAGATTGAAGCGTCCGGGGCCAATGCCCCCTCACGCGGTTGTCTGCACACTGGAATTTCCAAGACCACGAACGGTGGGGCTGGTCTCGCCGACCGACCAGAGTCTTTCTTTTTCTACGCCATAGGCGCCCCTACTCCCGGCCACGCTTGCCGCTGGAGGCCATGAGCGCAAGCTGGCGCCATGGACGACCAACTCTTGGATTTCGTGATCCGGCCGGGCCGCATCCGCAGCGACGGGCGGCAGGCGGTAGGTCGTGGACAGCGCCTCTCGCGCCTCGTCGCCAAGCCGGCGCGGAAGGTCTCGCGATCGAGCGGCAACAGTCCGGCCAGACGCTCAGACTCGCCCGGTCGGTGCTCGCGGATCGGCCGAGGCCAGGACGCGGCCAACGCGATGAAGTTTCGTGGAGGCGGCGCCGTCTCTCGCCGCGTCGTCATCAAGACCCGGATGGCGGCTTTGCGGCTCGGGAGCCAGGCGGCCGGCGCGCATCTGCGCTACCTCGCGCGTGACGGCGTCACCCGCGATGGCGAGCCCGCCAAGCTCTACGACCGCGACGGCGAAGACGTTGACGGCGCGGCGTTCACCGCGCGCGGCGCCGGCGACCGTCGCCAGTTCCGGTTCATCGTCGCGCCCGAGGACGGCGCGGACCTTGCCGACATGCGCGCCTTTACCCGTGACCTCATGGGGCAGATGGAGCGCGATCTCAGGACCAAGCTCGATTGGGTGGCGGTCGATCACTTCAACACCGGCCACCCGCATAGCCATGTCGTGGTTCGGGGTAAGGACGAGTTCGGCAAAGATCTGATCATCGCCCAGGACTACCTGACCCACGGTCTTCGCCATCGCGCCCAGGAACTGGCGACCTTGGAGCTTGGGCTCCAGACCAAGCAGGAGATCGCGCGCAAGCGCGAGGCGCAGATCACCGTCGAGCGCTTCACGGACATCGACCGCAGCCTCGTCGCCGGCATGACCTTGGCGCGCACTATCGACATGCGCCCGGCCGCCGGTCAGGTCCACGCCGATCAAGACGCGACCTTGCGCCAAGGTCGGTTGAGAACCTTGGAGCGCATGGACCTTGCCGAGCAGGTCTCCCCCGGCGTCTGGCGGCTCTCCGAGGATCTTGAGCCAACCTTGCGAGGCCTTGGCGAGCGCGGCGACATCATCCGCGCCATGAGCCGGGCCGTCAGTCGGCGCGGTCGCGAGGCCAACCCCGAGGCCTTCGTAATCGACGGAACGGGCGAGCCCTCGACGCCCAAGGCCGGGCGGGTGATCGACAAGCGCCTGACCGACGAGTTGGGCGATCGGGTCGGCTTGGTGGTCGATGGGATCGACGGCCGGGTCCGACATGTCGAGGTTGATGGCGACACCGCCGCAGACATTAGGATCGGCGCCATCGTCGAGACCGGCGCCAGACCCGCCAGCCGCCCGGCTGACAGAGCCATCGCCGCCCTCGCCGAGGATGGCGTCTATCGTCCCAGCGATCACCGGCAAAGCCTACTCAGCGGTGAGATGAAGCTTCCGCCCGGCGCCAGCGCCGACGATCTCGTCGAAGCCCACGTCCGCCGGCTGGAAGCGCTACGCCGGGCCGGTGTCGTGGAGCGCTGGAGCCAGGACGCCTGGAGCATCCCCAAGGACTTCACAGCCCGCGCCGAGGCCTTCGAACAGGGGCGGCGCTCGCAGGTGCGGCTTTTGTCGGTCTTCGATCTGGAGAGCCAGATCCGAAGCGACGGCGCCACTTGGTTGGATCGTCGGCTCGTCGGCGGCCAACCGCTTGAGGCCGCGCCCCAAGGCTTCGGCGCCGAGGTCGAGCGCGCCCTCGATCGGCGGCAGGAGGCCTTGCTTCGCCAGGGTCACGCCACGCGCGGCACCAGTGGCGATTGGCGCGCAAAGCCAGACTTGCTCGCTAAGCTGGAGCGCCAGGAGATCAGCCGTCGCGGCGAGGTCATGTCCAAGGACAGAGGCCTGCCGTTCCGAATGCCCGAGCCCGGCGAGGCCGTGCGCGGCAGGCTGGTCGATAGTGTCCAACTGGCGTCGGGCAAGTTTGCGGTGATCGAGGGGCACATGGATTTCGCGCTCGTGCCGTGGCGGCCGGTAATGGAGCGCTATCGGGGCCAGGAGATCGCCGGCACGGTCGAGATGGGTGGGAACATCTCTTGGCAGCTCGGGCGCGGCCGAGGCCTTGGCATCTAGCGGTTGGCGGGCTCCTCGCCATCAAGACCAAGACCGCCCGGCTCGAACGCCTGATCGGCGAGTGAGGCGCCGCTGCTGAGGCGGCGGTTCAAGGCTTGGATGAAATTGCCATAGCGCTTCTGGCCGAGCGCCCGCGTCGCCGGCTCATCGGCGGCCGAGACAACCGGAGTAGCGCCAAGCCAGGTGCGAATGAAGATCGCCAAAGCCTCGTTGCCGACCTGGGCTTCGCGCTCCAGCCGCTCCATGTGTTTGTTCATCCGGTCCAGACGGCGCAGCAGAGCCGCCTCCGTGCGCTCGGCGCCGTCCGGCGACATGAACGAGGCCAGGGCGGCGCGGACGATTTCCGACTTGGGCCGACGGGTGCGGATCGACAGTTGGTCGAGCGCCTTGGCGAGATCGGCCGGCAGATAGACCTTGGTCTCCACCTTCATGCCTTGACCTCGTCGACCAAGCCCAACCGCTTGCGCGCCAACCAGGCGCAATGGCGGGCGCGGGTGTAGAGCGATGGCGGCTCGGCGACGGCGATCCGGCCGCCGACGTGGCGCCAGTGGTCGAAGCAAACGCGTTCGGGACTGATGCCAAGCGCCTCGATGGCGTCGATGGCTTCCAGGCCGGCGTGGACCTTCACCCAGGTCTTCAAGTCGAGGAGGATTTCGGCGCCGGGATTGACGAACGGGACGCGGTCGAAGGGCTCGCCCGGCGCGACGGCGCGAAGGACCCAGAGGCGGGAGAGGGTCGTGCCGTAGTCGCCGGCTTCCCAGTGGACCAGGGCGAAGATGGCGCCGGGGGCGAAGGTTGCGGCGCGGCGGCGGCGGTCGTGGACGATCTCGTCAACAGGTCGGCCGAAGCGCACCCAACGCTGGAGGCGGTCCTTGAGCCAGATCAGCTCAACTGTGGTCCCGGTCGAGGTGATATCGGGCATGGCGGCGGCTCCTGGCCGCCATTCCGCCGGTCAGGCCGCGAGATCCGCAATCCGTCGCGAACGCGCGTCGAAGAAAGACAGGCTCTGGCGAAGAAAAGGAAAGAAGGGAAACGGCCAGGGTTTTCACGACGGCCCGGCAGCAGACCGTCGGAACTTCGGGAAGGGGTGGGGAAGTGGATGTCCGCGTCCGGCCCGAAGTTATGGGCAATTGGAAGGGCGCTTGGTCATGGCGCAGTGGGCGTAGGGATCGTCTCAGGGATTTTTCTCTACCATGCGCAGGAGTCGATCTATGCTTGTAACCATTGACGGGTTGTTGCCTAGCGACCTTCGCCTCGCCTCCTTCAGCGACCTTATCGCTTCCCCGCTTCTGCTGCACTGTCCCCACATGTCGCAGTAGTATAGCAAAGCATCCCCCGTCAGCTTCAAAGCACGGGTGTATGCGGGTGACTGATCGAAATCAGGAATAGCCCTAACGACCATATCAACATTTGAAATGGCGTTTTCGCAGTTCGCGCGCGCATTCTCGTAGATTATACACATGTCGCTATCGATCTGGACAAGGTTCAGGAGGGCGGTTGCCCATGCGATGGCCTGCCCCGTGCGGCGATAATGATTGATCGGAAACAACAACATCCCGCGCGCTTTTTCGAGCAGGGCGCGGTTTTCGGTTCTGGTTCCGACGGAGGCTAATGCGTTAGAATGTCCGATATCTATCTCGGCCCTCAATTCGTCATCGACATCCGGATGCGGGCTGATCGTCTCGTACAGATCGATCGCACGCTGCAGTGTTGCGATTGATCCTGTATCGTCACCTCTTGAAGCTAAGGCGTCAGCCAGTGTCCTGGCGGAATAGAGATATGCGTTTGATTTCTCGAGTGTAGACAAGTACGGCAGGACATCCCTCGCGGACGCTTCCGCCTGATCGTACAGATCGCCGTCGGCCGAAAGCTGAGCCAACGTCCGCGCAGTGGTCGAATAGTTGATCTTGCTCGTGGCCCATTCCCAGGTGTTCGGGATTGTGACCGGGATGACATCGTCCCGGAGGCCATTCACGGCGGCCTCGAGCGCAGATCGGCGAGCCGTCATCTCCCACTCGAGCTTGCTGGTAAAGGGGTCTAAGTTCAGCAGCTGCAATTCTACTGCGCGATCAACGCCGACGATCGAGACGGAACTCCTGTACTGACGGACCGCTGAGGCCGTTCGTTCGTGAGCCACAGGCCAGTTGCCGCGTAGCCGGTCGATCCGCACCATCAGTGCCACCGCATCTGCCCATAAGGAGCGATATCCGGTGGACGATAGGTCCCCAAACAGGGCTAACTCGAGCTCAGCATCCTCCAGCCGTCCCTGATCGAATGCGACACGTGCACGCTGCAGTGCTGGCAAGACAAAGCTGCGAAGTGCGGTATCTGTCCGGGACAACTGTTCTGCTTTTGCCGCTAGCGCGGCCTGAGCGGCGCGATACCCTGCTGCTTCCGTAGCTAGAATTTCGAGACGCCGCATCCGTTCTTCAAAGCTTAAGCTGGAATCAGTCAGCTCTAAACTCGCCCAGATGCGTTGAAGGGCAGCTTGGGGAACTCTTGTGGATGCTTCCAGCGCCGCAATTCTCGCGTCCTTCGTACGCAGTTGCGCGGTAGTTTCTCGCACTTGAGCTGCGGATGCGGGTCGCGAGGCCTGGGCGGCGGCTTCTGTCGGTAAGATAAACGGGCACAAAAGCGCCGACGCAGCGACGATCAGCGTCCGCATCGTTCCCGCCGCGCCCCTATTCATGAACACCTCTCTAGCTTCAGCGGTCCATCTGCGGATCGGGTCTCGTTCAGCCACTCGAGTTGTTCGAGGACGCCATCATTGGTGTACGAGAAAATCAAAGCCTGACCGCTGACCTCGTCCGGCTCGGTCGATGACCGCAGCGTGGCTCGGAGAATATCGCCGCGGCCATCGGGCGCGATGCTAGCTGTCATGCTATAGTCACGCATTCCCGGCTGCCGTCGTTCCAGAACGATAGTCAGGCCGTGGTCCCTCCGTCCGAAACGGTATGCCACACGACAGCTTTGGCCCTGCTCACCCCAGAGCCCATCGATGTTGTCGAATGCCCTCCATGGCCTAGGGGCTGTCTGAGCAATGATAGTATCCGCCTTGCTATTCAGTTGGCGAAGATCGCTGCGTATCGTCCCAAGGACGCGCTGGGTAAGGTCGAAATCGGTAGGCGCAACGAACTGCTGAACAAAGAGCCCCGTGCTTAAGCCGAAGAATGAGGACATCCCTAGACGAGCCAACCAGTTTGGGCTTTTGAAGCGCGCCCAACCTTTGGCATTATCTTTGCTTTCCCGTGTCGCCCAGTCCGAAAGGGTTGCGGCAATAATCACGACCAACGTCAGCGCCAGGCCCCACCATGCGATATCTCGCTTCACAAGCTGCCCGACAACGAACCAGGTGATAGAGCCAATAATGGCGACCGCGCTTACGAACGCGAGCCATCCGAAAGAGCGCAGATGCTTCAAAGTCCCTATCCCACGCCATTCTCGACGTGAGCATGTTGTCCGAGAACGCCGATACTTCAACCCTTGCGATGAGAGAGTGGAGGTTGGGAACCACCGCGTTGAATCGGATGTGGTTGTGAATCCTGATTAAGGCCAACGTCCGCAACGGGTCGGGAACGGAAATGAACGTCCCAACCGGAACCGGACATTAAAGTCGCCGACGCGCTACTGCTCTATTAGAGCCAAGGTCCGGTTGTCGGCGTGGTGGCAATTTCGGTTCCCGACCCCGAACGGAAATCGCGAAGGTCCGGTTCTTGACGTTGCCGACTTCGTCGTCGGCCAGCCGGTGATCGTCCCCTCAAGGGCGGTATTGCCGCCGCCTGCGGCGGTGCGCTCCGCGCCCCCTTGACCGGCCGCTCACCGCCCGGCTTGGGCTCGGCAAGCGGTTTAAGCCTAGCTGGGCGCTTCGCGCCTGCTGCTTAACCGCAGCCACTACAGCTTGATCCGGACCCCTGGGCCGACGCCATTTGCCTCATCAGCGTCTAGGAAAACGACGCCGGCCTCTTCGAGGGCGCGGCGAACTGCTTCGACGTTGGCGGCCGAGCTACGACCGGGACCAATCTGGCTCTCCATCCGTCGAATGGTCTGCAACGCAAGACCGGCCGCCTCAGCAAGCCTTGCCCCGGTCCAGTCCACAAGCGCACGGCCAGCTCTGATTTGAGATGCGGTGATCATAGAAACGCACTTTTTGTACACCTCAACGTACTTTTTGATTGATTGAGGCGGCTTGAGGCTCTAGTCTCACGATACTCACTGAATCAGGACCTACGCTATGGGCCAGCGTCGAAAGACGGGCGACGGCGCTCGCCTGCCTGCCATCTCACGTCGCGCCTTGATCGGCGCAACCGCCGTTCCGTTCGCGAGGCCTGTGCGGGGACTTCCGGCGCGCGGCGCCGTCGACATCCCCGCACAGTGCGCCGCCTGGGTCGCGGTGGACATGGAGATCAGCCGGCTCTGCAACCGCTGGGCCGAGTTGGAAACCCTCGCCGCCAAGCAGTTCGACTATTTCAAATTGACCGACGCCGAGATCAGCGCCCTACCGATGGGGCCTGAGATGGACGCGGTGGACGCCGAGTACCGGCGCCTTGGTGATGTTTGTGAGGAGGCCTTGGAGCCTCTGGGCAAGCTGACGCCGCGCACCGTCGAGGACGCCACGGCCATGCTCGCCATCGCCTACCGTCTTCTGCGTTTGCAGGAGGACACGCCTTGGCCTTTCGTGAGCAAGGCCTGGACCTTCCTTTCGAAGGCGCACTGCCCCGGCTGCGGCGCGGCTTACGCCTCAAAATCATTGCCGGCATTTGCGCAGTGATTTGGGGTCCGAACCTCAGATCGCCGCGCGTGACCAACGGGTTGATTGCCGGTTTGGTGCGTCTGGCGGTTTTGACCCGGCAAAATGTCACTCGTCGCTTTTCCTTCCCATTGACCTCCGGAATAACCGGCGAGGTCTCCGGGGTTCTCCAGAGTTCTATCTCCGAGACCGCATCGCGCCCTGGTCCATCTTTGACCTTGGTCGGTGCGACCCAAACCCTTTTGGCTCCAGTTGTGGAGCCAAGCATGGATGCGCCCTCTCCCCCGCCTACGCAGACCTTAACACCCGCCAACGACGGCCCGCCGATCAGCGAGAAAGGCCAAGCCGCCCTGCTGACGCTGGCGCGGCTCATCGGCCGCCAGATCGCCCGCGAGGAGTTCGCCCGGCGGATGGCGGCGGCCAATGCCGAGACCGACGACACCCCAGCTTGAAGGGAGCTCCCCGATGACCCGCGTCGCGCTCTACGCCCGCTATTCCGACGACAAGCAATCGGCGGCCTCGATCGAGGATCAGTTTCGGGTCTGTCAGATTTACGCCGACCGCCAGGGATGGACGGTCGCCGCACGCTACTCGGATGCGGCGATCTCCGGTTCGACGGTGATCCTGCGTCCGGGTGTTAAGGCGCTGCTGAATGAGGCTATGGCAGGCAAGTTCGATGTGGTCCTGGCCGAGGCTTTGGACCGGCTCAGCCGCGATCAGGAAGACATCGCCGCGCTCTTCAAGCGCCTGCGGTTCGCGGGCGTGCCGATCATCACCTTGTCCGAGGGCGAGATTAGCGAGCTGCATGTCGGGCTCAAGGGCACGATGAACGCCCTCTTCCTCAAGGAGCTATCCGCCAAGACCCATCGGGGCCTTCGCGGACGGGTCGAGGCTGGTAAGGCCAGCGGGAACAAGTGCTACGGCTATGGCGTCGTTCGAGCCTTCGACGCGGCCGGCAAGGTGACGACCGGCGAACGCGAGATCATCCCCGAGCAGGCCGAGGTGATCAGAGGTATTTTCCGCGACTACGCGGCCGGCAAGAGTCCGCGTCAGATCGCGCTGGCGCTCAATGCGGCGGGTGTGCCGGCGCCGCGAGGGCGGACCTGGAGTTCGCAGACTATTCGCGGCAAGTCGAATGGCGTCCACGGCATTCTCAACAACCCACTCTATGTCGGCCGGATGGTCTGGAACCGGGCCAGGGATCTTCGCGACCCGGACACAGGCGGGGTTAAGCGCCGAGCCAATCCCGAGAGCGAGTGGGTTCACGCTGACGTTCCGCACCTGCGGATCGTTGATGACGCCTTGTGGGAGGCCGCCAAGGCCCGTCAGGAGGAGTTCTCCCGCGTCTATGAGCAGGCCCTCACCGAGGGCAAGCGCCTACTGGGCGCGGCGTCGGCGGCGCGGCGTCCATTGAACCTGCTGTCAGGCCTCGTGGCCTGCGGCGTCTGTGGCGCGGCGATCAGTCGTCGGGGCAATGGCCGGATGGCCTGTCTTGGCCACGCGACCGGCAAGGGATGCACGAACAACACCACGGTCGTCGCCGATAGGCTGGAGGCGCGTGTTCTGGCTGGTCTCCGAGATCGGTTGCTGACGCCGCAGATCGCGGCCGAGGCGATGCGGTCGTTTATTGAGGAAACCAACCGGCTCAACCATCAGCGCCGGGCCAACGAGGCCGTTGAGCGTCAGCGCTTGGACAAGGCTCGCAAGGCGTACAAGGGCCTGATGACCATGATCGAGCAAGGCGAGTACACGCCAGGGATGGTCGGTCGTCTTCGTGAGTTGGAGAACGAGGTCGCCGCCATCGAAGCGACCTTGGCCGAAGCCCCGTGCGATGTTCCCGACATTCACCCCAACATCGCCGAGCTATATCGGCGCAAGGTCGAGCGGTTGACCGAAGCGCTCGCCGACCCTGACAATCGCACCGAAGCAGCGACGGCCTTGCGGGGCTTGATCGAAAAGGTCGTGGTTACGCCCACCGGGCGGCGCGGCGAGCATGATGTCCGGTTGCTCGGGGATCTCGAAACGATCCTGGCTTGGGCAGAGGACCGCAAGGCCCTCATGCAAGCCCCGCTGAGGTTGTCCTTTCGCCACGGAGGCGAAGGCGTAGTGGTGAAGGACTGTGAGGGGTCATGCCGGACAGACCGAGAAACCCCTCACCCGACCCCGGCTTTCGCCGGGGCCACCCTCTCCCGCAGGGGGAGAGGGCCAAGTCCCCTACGCCCCCGGCGGAACCGGGAAGCCCCGGTTGCGCATCAGGGCGCCGATCTTCACATCCCGGCCGCGGAAGGC
>Ga0075012_10003594_pt1 | contig 14702 bp, 16 predicted proteins | sample All_14_2_FD_71474 | JGI IMG/M metagenome (GOLD analysis project Ga0075012, IMG submission 71474) | Freshwater microbial communities in response to fracking from Pennsylvania, USA - Allegheny Zone_MetaG_DW_15 | ecosystem: Environmental > Aquatic > Deep subsurface > Groundwater > Drilled... | reverse complement strand
CCCTAGGGACGATCAAAGTGATCGCCTGATTGATGAGTATAAAAAAGCATCATCTGAATCAAAAGAGGTAATAGATAATATTTTTATTTGCCTCTGCGGTTATTCCTTGAAAAGAATAATCGAAGAATACTGAGGCGCATTCCTTGCGCCCTGTGACCAGGAGGCCCATGCCTCCTTTTTTTATTTCAAGAAAGGAATAACCATGGGCGCTTCTCATCCCCAAACCAATCAGGAAATTACCCCTGAAATCCAGAAGGCTTACGATAAGGCCAAGATTGCCTTGATGGCCAAACCGGATACAGCTTTCTTCACCACCATTGTTTTCAGCCTGAAATTACTCTGGGATTGGATACGCCCTACTGCAGCCACAGATGGCACAGCCATTTGGGTGAATCCTGAGTTCTTCATGTCCCTTCAGCCGGATGAACGGGTATTCCTGCTTGTACATGAGGCCATGCACGTTGCCCTGTTGCACATGCTGCGCCTGGGAGATCGGGACCACAAGAAGTGGAATATCGCCTGTGATCACTATATCAATCTGTTGTTGATCGAACGTGGCTTCAAGATGCCGAGAAACGGATTGGCTGACCCACAATACAAAGGGTTGAGTGCTGATGAAATCTACGCCCTTCTCCCTGATCCGCCCCCAAATGATCCATTTCAAATGGACCTGGAACCCTCCACAGAACCATCAACTGATTTGCAAGAGGCTGTGGAAGAAATCCTGATTCGGGCTGCCATGCAATCCAAAATGCAGAATGACACGCCTGGCACAATTCCCGGAGATATTGAAATCTTTCTGAATAAATTACTGGATCCAAAATTGCCTTGGCAAAGGATTCTCCAGAAATATATTCAGAATCTCTCCAAGCATGATTATTCATGGAGAAAACCTTAATTGATAGGGCTTCATATCAGAAACGATATGTCGAAAATTACCTAAACGGGGAAACCCTTTGTGGAAAGAACTTAAAGGCATATAATCCTTTTATATTCTTTCCGAAGGAAATCCCGTGCTAAATAGTAATGAAATTTGGATACCAATCCCTGAGTACGAAAACCTGTACGCTGTCAGTAACGCTGGCAACATTCAAAACTACAGGAAGACACTTAAACCTCACACCATGCCCAAAGGGTATCAATCAATAAAATTGATTAAGAATGGTGTGCGTGAAGGGTTTTTGGTACATAGACTTGTGGCTAAAGTTTTCTGCCCTAATCCGCTAAATAAACCAGACGTTAATCATATCGATGGTAATAAAGCGAACAATTCTGCCAGTAACCTAGAGTGGTGCACTAAAAGTGAAAACATGGTGCACGCTACAAATACAGGGCTACTTGTCCCTAAAGGCTATGCAACAGGATTTAAAAAAGTAACTGCAGTTTCAAATTACCATAATGTATCTTGGGATAAATCAAGGAATATGTGGGTAGCTGCTGTTTACTTTAATGGGGTAGATAAGAGAAAGCGTTTTGAATCAGAAATAGACGCAGCCCTCTATGTAAATACCTTACTGGACTATTTTGGAATAACAGATAGGCCCAGAAATATCATTGCTTAAATGCCTAACGACTATCCCGAAAGGGAGTAGGGTCAAGCGACCCGAAACGGTAATCACCCCAACAGGTAATGCTGGGGGTGTTGATATAGTCTGCTCTGCATAGTGATATGCAGCGGTTCATAAAAGAACGGGGTAGGTATTAGCGCACCTACCTGAACACAAGGAATCGTAGATTCTTCCCCGGACATTATCTCCCGAGTATGTATAGCGAGAAACTCATGGATATCGCTATTGCTGTTGATGCCTCTGGTTCTGTTTCTGATGACGATTTCAAGGTATTCGTTTCAGAAACCAACGGGATTCTCAAAATGATGAAACCCGACAAGATAACCTTGATTCAATTCGACCGGGGAATCAAATCAGTGGATCAGGTACGGAATATCTCCGATTTGATGAATGTGAAATTCGTCGGACGTGGGGGTACTTCAATCGAACCAGTCATGGAATGGGCCGAAGAAAACAAGCCGAAACTTCTGCTGATATTCACCGACGGGGAATTCAATTTCTACCACCAGAATTACAAGACCAACACTGTGTTCTTGATTCATAACAACCAAAGATTCAAATCTCCGTATGGGAAGGTTATCCATTACGAGATAAACTGACCTTTAAGGATTCAAATGACTGCCATTACCCTGACCCCTGACCAACAGAATGCGTTGGAGAAATTCACCCAGTTTCTGACTGACCCCTCCGAGCAGGTTTTTGTGCTGGAGGGGTACAGCGGTACCGGGAAAACCACGCTGGTCAAAACTCTGCTGGATCAGCTCCCCAATCTGATGAAAACCGCCAAACTGATCAATCCGAATCTCAAGAAGTACGACATCGAATTGACGGCCACCACCAACAAGGCAGCTGAAAACTTCGGGATGATCACCGGCATGGCTGTGTCTACGATCCACTCCTACTTGGGGTTGCGGGTACATACGGATTATGAAACCAATACCACCAAGCTGATTCCTTCCAAAAACAACTCATTCAAGGAAGGGCACTTGCTCTTCATTGATGAAGCCAGCTACATCGACAAGGATCTGCTGGGCTGGATCTTCAAGCTCACCAAGAACTGCAAGATCGTCTTCATGGGTGATCCTGCCCAGCTCACCCCGGTAAAGTCTTCAGCCACGCCGGTCTTCGATGCCAATTTCCTGAAGGCGCAGTTGAGCCAGGTTGTTCGTCAGGCAGAAGGCAATCCCATCGTGGATCTCTCCACCAAGTTCCGGGAAACCGTGACTTCTGGGGAGTTCTTCAAGTTCGTACCGGATGGTCACCACATTCAGTACATGGACCGGGACACCTTCAACAAGGCCGTGGAAACGGAATTCTGTCGGCCCGAATGGCGGTACTCCCACTCCAAGTTCCTGGCCTGGACCAACAAGCGGGTGATTGACTACAACCATCACATCCGTGATCGGGCACTGGGCGATCCCAACTTCCAGGTGGGCGACTACGCGATCTGTAACAAATTCGTTACGTCCAACAAGAAGACCATCAAGACCGACCAGCTGGTGTGTATCACCGGCATCAGCGATCCCACCGAGAAGCACGGCGTCCTGGGCAACTGGATGACACTGGATTACCAAATCGAGCTGTTCTTTCCGAAATCCCTGGAAGCCAAGAAGAACGCACTCAAGATGGCTCGGACACTGCAGGAATACAACGTGGTGGAAGAGATCGAGAACCGCTGGGTGGATCTCCGGGCAGCCTATGCCTGCACGATCAACAAGGCCCAGGGCAGCACATTTGACCGGGTGTTCATCGACCTTGATGACATCGCCCGGTGCAACAGTGGTGACCAAATTGCACGGATGCTCTACGTGGGCGTATCCCGTGCCCGTGAACAGGTTTTTCTGACAGGAGATCTCGTCTAATCATGAGCGAAGTGCTGCAGCACGATCCGCGAACCAAGCTACAGATCAAGGAACTGCTGTACGCCTTCCTCTATGAGCCGGTAGAGCGTCGATTCAAACAACAGCTCCATACCTTGATTGCCCGTAACACGGCAGTCAGCGGGGCTTCCCATCAATCCTTCACCTACAAGGGTCACCTGTACGTCAATGATCCGCAGCCTGTACCCCGGAAGTTGAATCGTCTGGTTCCCCAATTGCACGCCGATATGGATGCTTACCTGGCCGACTTGAAACAACTTAACGACCGAGAAGTGCCCTACGTCATGGGGTACATCAACCAGGTACTGAATTCATCCAACGATCTGCACGACTACCTGCGACTGCTCCCCAACTCGATACATCCACCGATCCAGAAGCTGATCGACTCCTGCCCCTGCCGTACCAAGAAACTATCGGACGATGAGGTACGGGAGATGCAGGACAAGAACCAACAATCCATCGACCTTGTAAAACAACGCATGGTCACAAACCTGCTGATTTAAGGACACCCAATGCGACACATCCGGTTCCAGCCATCCGAACGTCACACGCTGGCGCTACTGGTCAAGGGCACTGCCTTCAAGCACCAGGAACTCATGACCAACTATGTTTTGCCCCTGGAACAGAAGGGGCTGAACCAAAAGGACATGATTGCCTTCACCCTGGATTACGAGCAGAACGGTAAAGCCTCGGTCAAGTACATGAAAGAGTACCTGGCCAAGCTCCTGCCTTCTCTCGTATCCCTGGGGGTCACCACGCTTTACGTGACAGACGGTGCCTACTTCAAGGTGCTCACCAAGGAGGGTAAAGCTGATCCCCATTTCGGGTACATCCTGCCCTGCAAGATCGAAGGATTTGAGCAGCTGAATGTGGTGCTTGGATTGAACTACCAGCAGCTGATCTACAACCCGGATCTGCATGCCAAGCTGGATCTTTCCCTGAACACCTTGGTTTCTCACTTTGGTGGGAACCATCAGATCCTGGGGGCTGACATCATCCACTCGGCAGCCTATCCAGAAATCCCACAGAGCATCGCTGCTGCGCTTAAAGGGCTTCTGGAATATCCCAGCCTCACCTGTGACATCGAGGCGTTCAGCCTTCGTTTTAACGAGGCTGGCATCGGGACCATCAGTTTCGCTTGGGACGAGCACAACGGGATTGCTTTCCGGTGCGACTACCAACCGATCTGGAATCCGGATGGAACGCTCACCGATCATCCAGGCGTCAAGGATATCGACATCGCTGCATTCCATGGCTTCTTTGCCCTCAACCATGATGTCCGTGGCTTGCTAATGCAGTTCTTCGAGCACTACCAAGGCAAGCTGATCTGGCACAACGCGGCCTTCGACGTGAAGGTGATCATCTACACCCTCTGGATGAAGGATGCGCTGGACACCCAAGGTCTGTTGGAAGGACTGGAAATCATGTCCCGTCACTTCGACGACACCAAGGTGATCGCCTACCTCGCCACCAACTCCACTGCCGGCAATGTGCTGGGCCTCAAGGCACTGGCGCATGAGTTCGCCGGCAACTGGGCAGTGGAAGAGATCAACGACATCCGGAAGATTCCGTTGAAGGAGCTACTGCAGTACAACCTGGTCGATGCCCTCTCTACCCGGTACGTGCATGACAAGTTCTACCCGATCATGGTGCAGGACAACCAGGAAGGGCTGTACCACTCCTTGATGCTACCCAGTCTGAAGCTGATCATCCAGATCGAGCTGACCGGGATGCCCATGAATCGGGAACGGATCGCCTTCGCCAAGAAGAAGCTGGAAACATTGGCCAAGGGGTACCTGGACACACTGACCAACAGTCCAGTGATCAAGATGTTCAATCTCATCCTCCAGAAATCGGAGTGGGAGAAGGACTACGAGGGACGCAAGGCGAAAGCCAAGAATCCCGGAAAGATCATGCCCAAGCATATTGATGTGTTTGCTGACAAGGCATTCAATCCGAACAGTGGTCCACAGACCCAGCGGCTGCTCTACGAGCTGATGGGCTTGCCGGTCATCGATCTCACCGATACCAAACAGCCTGCTACCGGTGGCGATACCTTGGAGAAGCTGCTGAACCATACCCAGGAGCCTGCTTACAAAGAAATCATCAAAGCCCTGATCGGTTTCTCTGGCGTAGACAAGATCCTCACTGCCTTCATCCCCAACTTCGAAAAGGCGTTGGACAAGGGGGATGGCTGTGTCTGGCTTCATGGCAGCTTCAATCTGGGAGGTACGGTATCGGGCAGGCTCAGTTCCTCTAAGCCCAACCTTCAGCAAATCCCTGCCAACTCGGAATTCGGCAAGCTCATCAAGGAGTGCTTCATGGCTCCGGAAGGCTGGCTGTTCTCGGGGGCGGATTTCAACTCGCTGGAGGATTACATCAGTGCATTGACCACCAAGGATCCGAACAAGCTGAAGGTCTATACTGATGGCTTCGACGGCCACTGCCTGCGGGCGGTCATGTACTTCAAGGATGAAGAACCTAGACTGGCCCAGATCGACATCAACGATCCCAAGCAGGTGAATGCCTTCAAGAAGGATGGGCACCCTCTGCAACCGTGGCGACAGGAATCGAAGACGCCAACCTTTGCGTTGACCTACCAGGGCACCTATCACACATTGATGGCCAACCTGGGATGGGAAGAAGCCAAAGCAAAGGCAGTCGAAACTGCGTACCACGAACTCTACAAAGTATCGGATGAGTACGTGCAGGCTCGACTGATGCAAGCCAGCAAGGATGGCTACGTGGAAGTGGCCTTCGGGCTGCGGGTGCGTACCCCACTCTTGAAGCAGGTGATCTTCAACGGGGCCAGGATGCCCTACGAAGCAGCCGCTGAAGGACGCACTGCAGGTAACGCCCTAGGCCAGTCCTACGGTCTGCTGAACAACCGGGCAGCCGTGGAGTTCATGCAGAAAGTCTGGGCCTCCCCGTATCGCCTTGACATCAAGCCAGTAGCACTCATACACGACGCAATCTATGTCCTAATCCGGGACGATGTGCGGGTAGTGGAATGGGCCAATCGGGAACTCATCAAGTCGATGCAATGGCAGGAACTGCCGGAGATCCAACATCCCACCGTGAAGCTCGGAGCTGCACTGGATATTTTCTGGCCTGATTGGGCACACCCCACCACTTTGCCGAACGATGCCGATCAGGAAACCATCCTGAAGGTCTGTCGTGAAGCCAAAGAAGAGATGCTCAAGAAGGCTGCGTAATCAACCAATGAGTTCCCATTACCAGGGGTTCCTGGGGGCAAACCAATATCCACAAACCGTGCCCCGGGAGTAAGGATTGAGGGCCAGGAATACCGCGTAATGGGAACTCATTTTTTAGGAATCAACATGAGGAAGCTACTTGCAGTTGCACTAATTGGTGCAACCCTCGGGCTGAGGGAGGCATTGGCTAAGAGTGCTACGGTAATAGTCACTGTGGACCCTCCTGCTTCGAAAAAGCATAACATCGAAAGACGCTCTGCACAGATGGCGTATCCCGTTTACTCCCCTGCCCGTAAAGGTAAAGGGGAAAAAGCACGGGCACGGAGCAATCTACGGGGGAAAGGGTGGAAATGAACACTAGCCAGATTGTGCAAGAAGTTGCGAAGGAGATGGGGCAAGACGAATTCATTGGCGATGCACTCGATGAATTCTTCCATCGCTGCCTGTCGAAGCTGGTAGAGCATTCTGGTGTAGAGCCTGTTGCAATTGTTGATGATTGCGAATTGTTTTCCGATCACCATGGACCTGTATATGCAATGGCATATTTGCAATCAGGCACCAAGCTCTACACCGAAGCCCAATACATCGCCGCGCAGCAACGTACGGCAGAGGCTTGTGCGAAGGTATGCGACAAAATTGACGAAGAGTACGAAGGCGAAGACGTGCTAGGAACTTGGTGTTCCGAAGCAATCCGAAACGGTGAATGGAGGGAATACCTATGAAACAGTCGAAGACATTATCCAGCGGATTTTCGGTAGAAGAAACTATAGAATCCCTGCGCCAGCAACTCAAAGACGTGACGGATCATTACCATGCGGCGCTTGAAGCGGAGCAGGTAAGGTTTCAGCAACTAGCCGCCAGCCAAGCCCGCGAGCAGCAGTTGCGGGAGGTGCTGGACACTCTAGCTAGGCTAGGTAACGGCATTCTGTACGGAAACAGCGAAGGTAACTGGATCGCACAGAGAGCACTCGCCCTCCCCCAAGACACCACCGCCCTCTCAGCCATCGTCGCCAAGGCCGGCGAGGTGGCTACACAAAAGGCGATGCAGGCGTGTGCTGATCTTGGCGCAAAGGGAATTGACTATTTCAGTTACGCCAGCTTTATCACGGCAATCCGCGCCCTGCCCGGCGTGACGTTGGAAGACTTGTCAAAGTAATTCCTCTTTTCCGCTTTACCAACACAAGCCACCTTCGGGTGGCTTTTTCTTTTCCAGGAGTAGGAATGAATCCTGAAGAACTCCAACTCCACATCAATGCCTCTCGACGTAACGAGATCATTGAACGAATCCAAAGTCGATGCTTGATTATCGATACCGGATTCGTTCTTGATGGGCAGCCATCCCCCTGCCATCTGTGGCAAGGGCCAACCTCCGGGGCCGGTCGTGGAGGGGATTACGGGCGTATGAGCCTGAATGGCCAGACCGTAGCTACCCACATCGTCACTTTCACCCATTACTACGGCTACGTGCCTGGAAAGAAACAGATTGACCATCTGTGTAACCAGAGACGGTGCTGTAACCCTGCCCATCTGGAAATGGTGAGCCACATCACCAATCAACGACGGCGAGCCAAGCGAGCCAAAGAATCCACCCCACAAGCCCTCAGTTGAGGGCCTCTTTTTTATAGGTGCCCCATGCAAGTATCCCAACAGTCTGATCACATCACCCATGCCGTCATCGGTGGCAAGCAAAGCATCGAGTTCGGTATCTCCAACAGTGCCGAATTCTTCAACATCCTGTCGAGCACGCTCTACAAGGATCAGATCCTGGCCGTGGTGCGTGAAACTCTGTGCAATGCCTGGGACGCCCATATCGAAGCAGGGTGCACGGATCGTCCCGTACAGGTAACGTTGGTTGATGACATGTTCACGATCAAGGATTTCGGCAAGGGCATCCATCATGACGACATGGGGCTTATCTACGGCACCTATGGCAACTCCACCAAGAAGAACGATGGAAAGCAGACAGGTGGTTTTGGTCTGGGGTGCAAGGCTCCCTTTGCCTACACCGATCACTTTGAAGTGGTGTCCTGTCACGATGGTATCCGGACCATTTACGCACTGGCCAAGTCTTCTGCGCAAGCCATGGGTAAGCCGGGAATCACCCCCATTGCGTCCTTCCCCTGTACGGATACCGGGCTGACTGTTGGCATTCGCATCAAGCCAGCGGATCTGCGTCGATTCAAAGAATTGATTGCTCGTATCGCCTACAACGGCGACATGAACATGACGCTCAATGGGGAACAACTTGACACGTTGGATTTCGATGTCAGCAAGGGGAATTTTCTGGTTACCAGAAAAATCCTGCTGGGTGTGCCCTACCGCATCATGGTGAGGTATGGCAACGTAATTTATCCGGTGGAAGCGGCAGGGAATGAGGACGGATTTCGTTCAATTGTCACCCACCTGAATACGCTGCAGGGAAATGGAGGACACTTTTCCATTGTTTTTCAAGCCCCTCCTCACAGTATCGCCGTCACCCCCAGTCGTGAAACCTTGTCTATGCAAGATCACACGATCAATACCCTGAAGGGGTTATTCAGTGGATTTCTGGATTCATTGACCACCGATTTCAAGGTGGCGTGTACGAAATACACCGAAGAAGTTACACGGAAAGCGGTTGCAGCCAAACGAATCGATGAACTGCTGAAGCGGGACGAACATCTCCCCGTGCTGGATAAAGAGGCAGATATCAATGTGGTAGCTGACTTCAATACAATGGCCCAGATTTACATGCAGCACAATTACCCCAAGGGGTTGGCCTTCCGTAAAGAAGATGTGGCACGTCGTCTGGAAACCATGGCTCAAAACAACCTCTTGGATCGGGGGAAGGTTCAATCCTTTCTCCGTGAATTGAAGGGGGTGCAACGTGAATGCACTCGGAGAAGTAATTGGCACATTTCTTCCGAGAAAACTTCTTGGTTGCAACGGCGTGTGATTGCGCCTCTGCTGCTGAAGTTGGCTGAAGCTGGACTGGATACCAACAAGCTGTATTCATGCAGCCATGAAGACCACAACTGGAAAAGCAGTTCTTCCAGAGAAGGTACCCCTCCATTGGTCCTGGCCAAGCAGGCTTCCCCACATCATCTGCTGGTTACGCTGCCCTATCTGCGGAATATCGTGGTCATTTCCACCAAGCGGCACGGATTGTCTGAGCGCGCTTATTCTCACGAAGTTTTCAAGACTGCGGGGCAATACCAAGGCTATCTGGTTTACATCGCTGGGCGGAAAAAGGGAGAGCTGGAAGAGGTTCGTCAGTTCTTCGCCAACGAGGGAATGCGGGTTGTTGACCTAACCCTTCAGGATGAATCAGAAAAGGAAGAAACCTACCAGGTTTCCACCCCACGTAAGCCAGCGAAAAAGGGGGTTACCAAACTCAGCAGTATTCGGTATTCAACTGGAGGAATCAGTATTTCCAATTTTCTCCGGGAGGATGCAGAACGCACTGAAACACCGGAGTTCATCCTCCAGGTATCTCTTCGGGATGGGGGTGGTCACATCAAAAACTGGAACATGGAATGTTCCAAACACCTGGTTCAGTTGTTTGGTGACAAAGGGGGTATTACCAACAGTACCGCAACTTTCGATAAGTGGCGATCAAAGGGTGTCCCTACATTCAACGAGTATGTTCAAGACAAGATTTGCAGTTACATTTTGAACAACCCTCGGATTGAAGTGCATTGGGCAAATAAATGTGCTCATCTGGACAAATCAAATCAATACACAGCATTACTTAAAACGATTTACTCCAATAAAATCCTGTCAAAAGAATTTGATCTGATTAACCATTTGACTGATGAAGATAATATGTATCTGACCCTTTGGGCTGGGCTGGAACGACAGTATTCGATGTATTCGACCAATGCAAAAGTCACTCCGGTACGCGCTTGGTTGGAAAGCATTCCCCCATCCACTGCTGCAACTTCCTTGGTTACAAAAATGTCCGGATCTCTCCTTTCATTTGTGGATACCTCAAAAGTGGGGCAAACCATCGTAAATGGAAGCGATCAGGAAATCACCCGTTTGGCAGCATTCCTTAAACTCGTTCTTAATTCATAAAGGCAACTACATGCAATCCAATCTCACTCGTATCCTCGCTGCTGTGGTGGATACTCACAACCTCACCCTCTACAAAGAGAATGGGGAAACCGTAGTGATCCCCCAAGGAGATACGCGGATTCGCCCCATTCTTGATACGGCAGTTCCACTGCTGATCAAACAAGGGTATGCCGACATTTCCCTGGCAGAGATCTACTCCCCCAGCGATTACGCTCAATTTGAAGAAGCATCATCTGGTACCGTCAAATTGTTCCGCGTGGCCAAGAGCAAGCTGATGGGGCTGTTCGGCAAGAAGCAAGAAGTACCGGTGGAACCTGTGGCTCCCATGATCGCAGGTATCCTCCCGGCCAAGGTACATCCTGCGCCGGTTGAATCTGCCAGCAATGTAGTGGCAGAGATCCTGCAGCACGCCATTCCGGCTACTTCGCCGGAGTTCCATGATCGGGGAATTCCCCAGCAGGGGAATGTGGTCGAGTCTTGGGGCGCTACCATCAAGGAACACGGTCAGGATGACGCACCGGATACGATCATTGCAGTGGTTGATGGCAAGGTCATTCCGGGAATGGAAAAGATCAAGACCCAGTTCGGTCGAGCTGCCAAGCTCGGTTCGACGCAAGGTATGGAAAACTTCCTGCGACGCATGGCGTCAGTAATCAACGACCGGAAACATTCGGTCGAAGACCTGCTGAAGTTCATGGAACGGGGGGATCTCCCGGTTGCTGATGATGGATCCATCCTGATCTACAAAGTGCTCAACAAACCCAACCGTGCTGTGGCCAAGTATGTCGACTGCCACACCCGCAAGGTAGAACAATGGGTGGGTGCATTCGTCTGCATGGATCCTTCCCTGGTCGATCACAACCGCAGCAATGAGTGCTCAAATGGTCTCCATGTTGCCCGTCGTGGTTATGTGAAGGAGTTCTCTGGGGATGTCTGTGTGCTGGCCAAGCTGGCACCGGAAGATGTGATTGCGGTACCAACCTACGATGCCAACAAGATGCGTGTCTGTGGGTATCACATCATCGCCGAACTCTCCCCAACGCAGTACGCATTGGTGAGGAGTAACAAACCCATCACTGATGATTCCGATGGCAAGATCCTGTTGGGTAAAGCCATGGCAGGCCAACACATCGGCAAGACCCATGAAGTCCGGATCACTGGACAAATGGGTAGTGGAGTGCAAGTCACTGCCCTCAATGCGCCCAAGCCCGTCAAGGTCAAGCCAGCAGAAGTTGTTCAGGCGGAAGCATTGGCCAATCCGACAAGTGAATCCAAGGATATTCCGCTGGATCCCAAGGATGTCGTCAAGACGGTGGAACAGCTTTCCCGCAAGGAGATTGCTGCTCAACTGTACGCCGACTACCAAGCCAAGAAACCTGGTGCTTTGGAAGCCCTGCTCACCTACAAGAAGACCGCCAAGGTCAGCTGGGAAAAGTTGGGCATTCAAGCTCCGAGTGAAGTGCTGCTGCCGGGGGGTGGTCCAGTGGGAAACCCCGCACCTGCTCAAATTACACCTGAGTTGGTTTCGGCTGCTGCCGAGGCCATCGAGATCCACGGTGAAGATGAGCTGGAGCGTTTCCGTGATGAACAGGAAGCCAAGAAAGCCAGCAAGAAGGTCAAGGCACCTGACACCAAGCGTGTCGTCAACGATGTGGTGCTTGGCGAAGGTTCCCCCAAGGAACGTATCCAAAAGCTCCTCTCCATTGGCTTGACTTCGGTAGGTGTGGCGAAAGCTGTGCTGGAACTGAAGAAGAAATCCAAGAAGAGTTGGGCTGTGCTGGGCGTCTCTGACGCTCAGGTGGATCAGATCACCAAGCTGGCTCAATAAACCAAAGCCCCTTCGGGGGCTTTTTCATTTCTGGAGCGTTCCATGATCATGAACCACAAGTTCAATCTCGGCCAGGTCGTCATGACCCGTACCCTCAACGAATGGGTGCAACAGGATCCTGCTCGATACGAGTTCCTACAAGCATTCATGGCTCGCCACCAGTCGGGTGACTGGGGGAATGTTTGTGAAGAGGATGCACAGGTGAATGCAGATGCTTTGATTTACGGCAATCGAATCCTGTCCCTTTATGAACATGAAGGTACATTCATTTGGATCATCACCGAAGCTGACCGATCTGTGACGACCATCCTTTTCCCTTCGGATTACTAGGAGGAATCATGCTCTTTGATACTCAAATCAGTGGCATTCCCTGTCAGTGTGAAGTGACAGGATATTCACCAGGCCGTCCCATGAAGATTTATGGTACTGGCTTCGGGGACGCCCATCCTCCTGAACCTCCTGAGTTCGAATTCAACATCCTCGACCGTAAGGGCTACAAGGCCAACTGGCTTCAAGCCAAGATGAATCAGGATGACAAATCCAGGCTGCAGGATGAATTCGAAGCAGCCACCCTGGCCAAGAAATACGGCAAGGACTTCTAAATAAAAAGCCAGCACACAGCTGGCTTTTCTCTTTTCTACGGACATGAAACAAGAACTCAACCCCATCGAACGTACTGCAATGTTCTGGGCAGCCAACGAGGATTCCTGGCATACCCCTGAAACCGTCTGTGCTGTCACCGAACTTTCCCCCAACACCCTACAGAACTGGCGTGCTCAAGGACAAGGCCCGATATTCTTCAAATCCGGCAAGCTGGTTTTCTACCGTAAGAAGGACATCATCAAGTGGCTGGACTCGTTCCAAGCATCTCAGACTCAAGCCGCGTAAGTACCTTTCGTAGCGTGGGGATCTCGATCTGGATGTAATCATCCGTCACATCCCCCCGCGCCCGGTGATTCATCAGGCGTTTGATTGTGTACTTTGAGGGAGCTGGCTCCAGGATATTCAAGTGAGAAACAAATGTACGGCGTAGGTCATGCACAGTGATGTCTTCCCCCAGCTTGGCAAGAGATTTCCGCACATCAACAATGTGCCCTGATCCCGATTTGCCAGATTGGAAAACGTACTCTGCTCCATCAAGTAATGGCTTGATCCGTGCCCACAGGTACGGCCCCATCGGAACAATGTGCTCATCACTGTTCTTGGTATCCTCTTCCGAGAGGACTACACAACGGTCTTTGATCTGGGTTTGCTTGAGAGTTAGTACCTCGTTCTTGCGTAAGCCAAGAAACAGCAGCATCAGGACTGCACCCTTCATCCACCCATCAAGCAGTTCAGCTTGTTCGATCCAACCAGCCACTCCAGATTTCTTGATAAAGCCTTTGCGCTTCTTCTCCGGATTCCAGAGTGCCTTTCGAGAAAGAACATTCACTGGATTAGGGATTACCTCTGCGAAGTTCAGGGAAGCCCGTAGAAGTCTCAGCGCGTTGTTGGCACACACCGGGCCACGTTCCTTGGTGATCTTCGCATGGACAGCGATTACGAAGTCATCCGTGAGCTGTTTGGTCGGCTTGTTATGCCAGTCTGCCCAGACCACATCGCGTAACCACACATACCCCTCATATGTCTTTTGTTTGATCTGCCTTCCTTGGCCTGAAGTACGTGTCGCCAGGTAAGTGTCGATCATGTCCTTGAGGGACTTGCTGATCTTCCGGGAAGGCGATTCTCCCCTGGATACGGCCAGCAGGATTTGTCGGGCATCTTCTCTGGCAGCATCGGGGAAGATCACCCCATGCCGTCCAATAGAACGGCGAACAAGAGAACGCCCTTCAACGAAATAGGTCTTCACCCCTTTGGGGGTGACATAAACACCGAAGCCAGGAAGCACTGTATCGTAGTGCAGTTCCTGGCTTTTCTCGGGAGGCGGAAGGGGCAACGCCTCAACTGCCGCTTTGGTCAGTTTGAGCTTCATGATTTTCTCCTGGCTATAAATTGGCTATATCTTGCTTAACCAGACCCGGAGAGAGTCATGTAAGTCCTTGATTTGAATGGTCGGGGCGGTGGGATTCGAACTCACGACCCTCTGCTCCCAAAGCAGATGCGCTACCAGACTGCGCTACGCCCCGACGAAGGTGCGCATTGTATCAGTGCCGAC
>Ga0075012_10003593_pt1 | contig 14703 bp, 11 predicted proteins | sample All_14_2_FD_71474 | JGI IMG/M metagenome (GOLD analysis project Ga0075012, IMG submission 71474) | Freshwater microbial communities in response to fracking from Pennsylvania, USA - Allegheny Zone_MetaG_DW_15 | ecosystem: Environmental > Aquatic > Deep subsurface > Groundwater > Drilled... | reverse complement strand
AGTCAAACATACGTATGAGGTAATCAACTCAATTAAAAAAGAGAATAAATTTTTAACGCATATAAAAACACCAGTAGAAAGTGCGCGCTATTTATTGTCGAAGTCGCAAATGAATTTGTACATTTTTCAAGAGCCCTTGAGAGGAAATCCTTTCATTGAATTACTTCGCATGCTAAGTGTCCTTTTGATAAATCTTGGATTAATAGCGGCGTTAATAATGCTTTTTCGTTTAAAATTGACTGTATTGACTGTAATATCAGCCTTTATCTTCCTGACATTTTTCTATTTGATTTACGTTCAACGTCTGAATGAGGAAAGGTATCTAACACCTTTCCTGCCTTTGTTGCTCATTTGTTTGCTGCATGGATTCGACACGCTAAAAAATATCATTCATACACGATTTTTTATCAAATAGCAAAAGGGTAACTTGTTAATTCCTTTGTCCCCGCCATTACACGAACCGCGTATTCACCCTTCTCCCATCCCCTCACTTTCACTGTGAATGAAAAATCAACTTTACCGGATTGAATCGTATTCGTCTTATCGCTTTTGTACATTATATCACCATTCTTTTTAACGAGTTCTTGGTGCACTACAGAACCTTTATCACACGTAAATGTGATCATACCTTTAACTACAACTGTTTCCTGTTGAATATTTCTATTCGCATCAACCACACGTGATTGAGGAGTCGTATACCACGTATCTGGTTTATTAGTAATCGTGGCAATGTATTTTCTCATTTCTTTTTCAGCTGCAGTAGTTGCTTGAATATTCGAAATCGGATGTGCGTCCGTTACTGCCCAAATAGCATCTTGGTAATACTGAGCTGAAATCGATTTTCCTCGAACAAAAGCTACCAATTTACTTAACTCGGCATTCTTATTCGTTGCTAAGGTGAATGCACCTTGATCCGAAGGACAACGATCACTTGCCTCTGTGCAATAGGCTTTTAAGTTGAGTTGATTGGCTGATTTAGGTTGTAAAACAATGAATTGATCATCAATCGTAATCAGCGTTTGTTCACCGTCATCTCCAGGCGCGAACATTGTTCCAGCCTTTACTTTTACTTTTAAAATACTCGGAGTGTTGTTCTGAATTTTCAATAAAACAGACTCATCTGAATATGTTCCTAATGAATTGGCCTGCATTTTAATTTGTCCAGCGGCAATCGCATCCTCCAAACTTACCGTTTGTTGCTCCAAACGTTTCACATTAAAAGCTGCTAACACAATCACACTAATGACCAGCAAACTTCCTCCCATCCATTTTCCGCTCTTTGTTTCCATCTTTCCTCGCTTTAAAACGAGATAACGAAGTGGAAATTTATTGTTACAACCAAAAAAGGCAACCATTTCTGATTGCCTTTCAAAAAAAAGATATTCTACTTATTTCGCTGCTGCATACAATTCAGCAACTTTGGTCCAATTGATTACATTAAAAAATGCTGAAATATAATCAGGACGACGATTTTGGTAATGTAAGTAGTATGCATGTTCCCATACGTCCATTGCTAAAATTGGAGTTCCATTGCAACCTTCACCCATCAAAGGATTATCTTGATTTGCTGTTGAACAAACAACTAGTTTTCCACCTTCAACACAAAGCCAAGCCCATCCAGAACCGAAACGAGTTGCACCCGCTTTCGAAAATTCTTCTTTAAAAGCAGCAAATGATCCAAAAGAAGCATTGATGGCATCCGCCAATTCACCAGTTGGTTCGCCACCTGCATTTGGTGCCATAACTTCCCAGAATAAATTGTGGTTCCAAAAACCTCCTCCGTTATTTCTAACAGCTGGTTTGTCTTTGCAAACTTTTAGTATTTCTTCAATTGATTTGCCTTCTAACTCAGTTCCTGCAATTGCAGCATTCAAGTTAGTGATGTAAGCATTGTGGTGTTTTGAATGGTGTATTTCCATTGTGCGAGCATCAATGTGTGGTTCCAATGCGTCATAAGCATATGGTAAATTTGGTAATTCGAAAGCCATATTTGTCGATTTTAAAAACGTTAATACTTCGTTATTTTGAATGAATCAAAATTAGGAATTTTACATAACAAAAAACAACAAGTTATGAACTTTGTTCGTCTAGCCTAGATTAATTTTTGAAGGATCATTTTTTCTGTTAATTTTACTTTACTAAACTATAAACTCATGCATAAACTATTACTCATTTTATTCCTTTCGATAGGACTCACATCATTTTCTCAAATTTGTACGATTGACAATACACAGACTGTCACAGGAATATATCCTGACACATTACCTGATGGATATGTCGGACAAGCTTACAGCACGGATATTACTTTTGTCATGCCATTAGATACAATGGGATACGATTTTACCAATTTCAATATTTTTTCGGTGTCACTTCCTGTTGGACTTTCATGGGAATGCAACAACCAAGCGAATGGTTGCAATTACAATCCTCAAGTTAGTCAGTTAGGCTGTGTAAACATAAGCGGAACGCCTTTGTTAGCAGGACAATATTCAGTTGATGTAACTGTAATTGCAGATTTAACAGTAATTCAAGGTTATCCTTTTACCTTCCAAATCTTTTTAGAAATTTTACCGAACAATGTTCAAACAACCAATGATGGTTTCTCAATGGTAGGCGCAGCAGGTTGTGCTCCAATTACGGTTGATTTTGTAAATAATAATCCAGGTTTATTGGCTTACACGTGGGATTTTGGAAATGGTAATACTTCAACTGTTGAAGACCCTGCTCCTCAAGTATATCCAAACCCAGGAGAATATGTTGTGCACTATGAAGCATTCGATAACTTAGACATCATTCAAGTGTATACATTTACCGGATTGACAGTAAATAGTATGAGTAATTATGGCGGCGGTTTCCCCTCTTTTGAATCAGCAGATGCTTTTTTTATTCTCAAGGAAAATGGAACAGCCATTTACCAATCTAGTATTATTGGAGACACTGATCCTCCCGTTAGTTGGACAACCAATGTCTTATTAAACCCATCCAATACTTACGTAGTAGAAATTTGGGATGCAGATGATAGTTTTGGTGAAGTTTTATTTGGTGCAGATGACTACATGGGAAATCATACCTTGAATCTTGCTGGTTGCAATGGATGTGCTGCAGGTACTTCAACTATCAACTACAGTATTACCAACCAAACTATTTACCCTACACCGCTTATCGTTTCTGCAGATACTGTGCGTGTTTATGGTTACCCTCCCGTGCCTGTTGTCAACTACAATATTGCTTCAAATGTACTTTCGACAACTGATTTAGGTTACTCATACCAATGGTATTTGAATGAAAGTCCAATTAATGGTGCGACAAACGTTACACATACTGTTACACAATCTGGTGTTTATCACGTTGTTGCCATCAATCAATATGGTTGTGTTAGTTTTTCAGATACTGTGACAGGCATTTATTGCTTACCTAACTATACACCAGCAATTGTATTGAATGCCAATTCAGAATTAGAGGTTAGTAACCCAATGGTTGATTATACAATTCAATGGTACATGAATGGTAGTGCTTTACCAGGTGAAAATGCACAAACATTGGTGACAACAAATCCAGGAATTTATAACGTTGAATTGATTGATTCTTTTGGTTGTGTTTATTCTTCAAACGGTTTCAACGTGAATCTAGGAACTGCTGAGATTACTTCTTTCAACTGGTCTGTTTATCCAAATCCAGCGAATGAGTTGGTAACGATTGAAATAAATCAAAACGGATTAGTGAATCAAGTTGCATTGATTGACTTAGCAGGAAGAGTATTGAAATCTGAATCTTGGAACAATGGCAGTCTTGTACAGCTAAATGTTGCCGACGTTCCGAAAGGATATTATATTATACAATTGACCTCAGGTGCACAGAAATTTACGAAGCAACTGATTATCAATTAAACTTATAGAAAAATTAAAAGCCCCATTTTCGAATTGAAAATGGGGCTTTTTTTTGTTTAAATGAATCACTTCTTTTGTTGCATATACTTCTGTGAATACTTCTCGAATAAATCTTGTTGAAAATTCCCTGAGGGAATGAATACACCGTTTATTAATCCAAGAACCATGTTATTGGTACGCATATCAAGTGCATTTCCTTCTGAAACAAACAAGGTGGCTGATTTACCCACTTCGATGCTGCCATAATTCTTGTCAAAGCCCATAATTTCACATGCGCTCAATGAAATAGACCGAACCGCCTGTTCCTCGCTCAAACCGTACGCCATTGCCGTTCCTGCTTGAAAAGGTAAATTACGTGCGTTCATCGTCTCCATATCACCCTGATTTTGTAAACAGAACAATACACCCATTTCTTGCAATAAGGCTGGAAGACGGTAGGGTAAATCAATCGCATCATCTTCATTTTCTGGTAAACTGTGTACGCGCAACAGCATCACTGGAATCCTTGCATCACTCAACCGTTTCCCTAATAAATGTGCATCGTAACCTCCTACTATTACAGGGAAACTCAATTCCATTGATTTTGCTAAATCAATAACATCCAATAACTGCTGTATTTCGTCGGCATGAAAATAGACCCGTTTCGTTCCTTTAAAACACTCAATCATTGCCTCTAAACGCAAATCTTTCTTTTCAATCTTACCCGTTTCAGCATAGGCTTTTGCCATCGCAAAAAATTGCGCGAGTTCCTTTTTCTGACTTTCATACTTCTCGTTTCGCTTTTTGGGTGCCGGTTCTGCCCACCAGCCACCACCTTCGAGACTTGAAGGCCAATTCACATGAATTCCATCGTCTTTTAAAATCGTGGCGTCTTCCCAATTCCAACCATGTAAGGCCATAACAGAAGATGTTCCAGATATATCACCTCCTCGCGGAGTCGCCTGCGCCATTAAAACGCCATTGGTGCGAACAGTACTAATTACTTTCGATTCGACGTTAAATGCAATCTGTGAGCGAATATGAGGATTATACTGACCCACTTCATCAAAGTCACGCGTGGCACGCACCGCATCAATTTCTGTCAAACCTAGTGTTGAATTTGGAGCAATGAAAGAAGGATAAATATGACCACCCATCAAATCTATAATCGTATCCCATTCTTCTCGCTTATAAGTTGTCGCTAAACTATTGGATACCTGAGCAATTTTACCCTCTCGAATACCAATCAGAGCGCTTTCTATTACTTCACCATTCCCAACATGCAAATACCCATTCAAGAGCAATATAGATTGATTGGATTGGGCATTAACAGTAAAGCTTAGAACCAAAACTGTTGTTGCTAAAATAAATTTGATCGTTCTCATAATTAATGATGATTTTCTTCTTCAGTTCCTTCCTCTCCCAATGTATCACAATGAAAATGCTTTGCTTTTCTTTTTGCAAAAGGCTTGCTTGGTTCACCTTTGTCATTCGATTCAAGCATCTTCGAAATAATGCGCGCTTTTTCTTCTTGATTTGCCGCACGCATTTGATAATCTCTTTTACTATCAAACAACACAACTCCGTCAATTACGGTCATTTCAACTTTCGCTTGTGAACTCAAGGGATTATCGGTCCAAAGTACCAAATCGGCATCTTTCCCTTCCTTAATACTTCCCATTCGATCGTCCAAATGCAAGAGTTTCGCTGGATTCAAGGTCACCATTTTCCATGCTTCAACTTCTGACATTCCACCATATTTAACACTCTTTGCTGCTTCTTGATTCAAACGTCTTCCCATTTCAGCGTCATCTGAATTAATGGCAACAACAAGTCCTTGATCCGCCATCATCTTCGCATTGTATGGTATGGCATCATTTACTTCAAACTTATAGGCCCACCAATCTGAAAAAGTAGATCCGCCAGCACCATGAGCTTTCATTTTGTCAGCTAATTTATATCCTTCAAGAATATGAGTAAACGTATTGATGGTGAATCCCATTGAATCAGCAACATGCATCAACATGTTTATTTCAGACTGAACATAGGAATGACACGTAATAAATCGTTGCGATTTCAAAATTTCAAGTAATACTTCTAACTCAAGATCTTTTCGAGGCGCAGTTGTTTGTTTACCATCTGCAAATGCTTTCATTTCTTGTTCATACAACTTAGCTCGTTCAAATCCATCGTAAAAAACTTGTTCCACACCCATTCTAGTCTGCGGAAAACGCACCGTATTGTAATCACCCCAATTGGCTTGCTTCACGTTTTCACCTAAGGCACATTTAATAAATTTTGGTGAGTTCGGAATCAACATTTGGCTTGGGGTACTTCCCCATTTTAATTTAATCAACGCCGATTGACCTCCAATTGGATTAGCTGAACCATGCAATAATTGAGCTGCTGTAACACCACCTGCCAACTGACGATAGATATTAATATCATCAGCAGTTACGACATCCGCAATACTTACTTCCGCTGAAATGGCTTGACCTCCTTCATTCACTCCTTTTGCAATAGCGATATGCGAATGCTCATCAATAATTCCAGATGTTAGGTGTTTTCCCTTTGCATCTATTACCGTAGCACCAGCTGGAATACTAAAATTCCCCGTTCCAACGTAAGAAATCTTTCCATTCTGGACGATGACCGTTGCATCCTTTAAAACACCTTGGTCTTCATTTGTCCAAACCGTTGCATTTCGATAAACAATTGTTTCATCATCTGGAACTGCATCGAATCCGTACGCCATATTTGGGAACCAAAGACGTGAGCAAATCAAGGTATCAACGACCGTCTTTTTCGCTTCATCCGCTTTTTTATCTACATCACTATTTCTAATGGCCGACCAAGTTGTCCATTTACCATTTGGCAACATCGCATCCCCTTCAAAAATGCCGAATTTCGAACGAACCTTTCCATGCAGATTAACACTTCCTTTGAAATGATCATCCGCCAAATTGAACTGTAAAGTAATATCATCACCCACCAACTGGATAGCTACTTTTGGTGTTAGGGTATCTTTCTTTAAAGCTTGTGTTTTCTCGTCACGACTGGTTTTTATCGCTTGAACTTTCCCTTCTAAACGATCTGGGGTTCCTGATATTTCCAATGGATAGATTAAGCCGTCAATGTTTACATTATACTTCCCAAGTACATCATGAACTGAAAATGCTTGAAGAATCTGTTGCTCTCCAAGCGTCCACATTTCAAGCAATTTTGCATCGGATTTAAATGGGTCTGCTGAATAGATCGCGAAGGATGCTTTCTTCCCTTTTTCCAAGGTTCCAAATTCATTGTCTACTTTCAACAATTTAGCTGGATTTAAAGTCAAAGCAGCCAAAGCATCTTCTGGTGTTAACCCACGTTCAATCGTTTTGCGAATGTTCTTCCAAAATCCTTCTGGTGTCTTTTGTCCATCTGAAGTGAAACAAAAAGGAACATTGTTCACTTTCATAATGTGTGGATTCGAAGCCGCCAATTCCCAATGCTTTAAGTCACTCAATGGAATTTGTCTTGCTACATAAGGATCTTTCACATCATAAGCTTCAGGAAAATTAATGGGTAGAATGACAAAATTGCTCCAGTTTTTCAATTCGCGAATGGCCATGTATTCATTTCCACTTCCAATAAAGTTGAATTGATAGCCAAATTCATCCGCAATTTTCTTTGCTCTTAAAATCTCCCATTTATCAGCTGTTTTAAAAATAAACGGCAATTGAATATGCTTATTCATTTCATCGAGCGATATATTCAACTCTGCGTTCTTCGCATTCGCGTACCACTGCATATCGCAAAAAGATTGACGTAGTAACGCGATTGAACCCATTTGAGATGAAGGGTATGTTTGTTTCGAAATTCCTTTTTCGAAGGAATAGAACTGTGCTGCATATGGGTGAACAAGGTGTTTGTGTGTATTATTCGTTCCAAGCGAAATCATCGATCCCGTGCCTTGCACTAATCCATCTTGGACATGTGTAATCGCCAATCCAAAACCCATTTTAATGAGTGCTTCATTTGCTTTAACATCAATATCGTAGAGATTAGAGGCATTCACTTCAGGATGAACTGCTTCATTCCAGTAATACGCACCCTTTTTTGATGATTCTAATTGAGGTCGCATGGAGAACCCACTTGCTGTTGGTTTTGGTAGACCTACCGCTGTATTGGTTTCAATAAATGCGGACATAATTACGGTCCCTTTGCAATCAATTACTACGGCCCCATCAGGAATAAGCACAAAGGTTCCTGCATCAACAATTTGATCATCTTGGATTAATAAAGTCCCGTTGTTGATGGTTTTCGTTGGAGAGACAACGATCGTTGCATTTTTTAAAGCGTAAAACTGTGCTTTCGAATCAGAGACACCATTTTGCGGACTTACTTGTCCAAAAACTGGTAAAGCACTGATAAATAATACTAAAAATAGATACTTCATACGATTGAAAGAAGATAAGAGCGTGAAATTAATTAAAAATCCTCCTGTAACATTCAAGAGGAGGGTGGAAACTTTTAGCTATTTTTGTAAAAACTAAAAATTATGAATGCATTAGCACACGCACACTCGGGATTACGTTGGATCGCACTGATTCTAATTGTTTATGCTATCATCAATGCTATCCTTTCTAAAAACAAGGGTGAATATTTGAAAAAAGATAAAATGTTGAACTTATTCGCAATGGTAACCTTGCATGTTCAACTATTAATTGGATTAGTATTATACTTTATCTCTCCAAAAGTTAGCTTTTCTGAAGGTTGGATGAAAATTGAATTTTTCCGATTCTATGGTTTAGAACATATCTTAGGGATGGTCATCGCTATTATTATTTTCACAATTGGTCGCAAAAAAGCAGAAAAAGCAAGTACACCTGCGATGAAGCATAGCCGCATTATCACGTGGTACACAATTGGACTTATCATTATCATTGCTTCTATTCCTTGGCCTTTCAGAGAGGCATTAGGCGGGAAATGGTTCTAATGAAAACTACCTTTTTTACGTTTACCCTTCTACTTTTTGGTTGTCAATCATCCAATGATACGACACTAAAAAAAACTGAAAAGCAAGGCGAAACAAGTCAAACTGGTGAACAATTGTACACAACACATTGTACTTCTTGCCATGGAATTGATGGTAAATTAGGTGTAAGTGGTGCTTCCGATTTAAGCAAATCAAGCTTATCAGCAAAACAGGTTTCTACTATTTTATTGAATGGTAGAAATGGAATGCCTGCCATGAAAGAACTACTGGAGACCCATGAAAACATGGATTCAGTCATAAATTACATTATACAATTGAGATAATACAATGGATGAAGGTCACGTAACGGTTGATGCCGTTGAAGAAATATGTGTGTTGGTGGGTGTTATTTCATCTGATATCAACGAAACCATTGCACATGAATATTTAGATGAATTGGAATTTCTTGCTGAAACAGCTGGTGCTATAACAGAAAAGAAGTTTCTACAAAAAATGCCTTATCCCAACCCTAAAACATATGTGGGTAAAGGTAAAATGGAAGAAATTCGCGATTACATTAAAGAACACAACATCGAATTAGTCATTTTTGATGATGAACTTTCTCCCTCACAATTAAGAAATATTGAACGCGTTTTAGAATGCAAGATTCTCGATAGAAATATTCTTATCCTAGATATTTTTGCGAGTCGTGCGCGTACGTTTCATGCGAAAACTCAGGTCGAATTAGCGCAATTGCAATACATGTTGCCTCGTTTGACCCGAATGTGGACCCATCTTGAACGACAAAAAGGGGGGATTGGATTAAGAGGGCCAGGTGAATCTCAAATTGAATCGGATAGACGAATTATCCAGATGCGTATATCACTCATGAAAGAGCGTCTTAAGGATATTGACAAGCAAATGGCTATCCAACGAGGTAACCGTGGTCAATTGGTGCGCGTTGCACTTGTAGGCTATACCAATGTTGGGAAAAGTACCTTAATGAATTTATTATCTAAGTCGGAAGTATTTGCGGAAAACAAGTTATTCGCGACACTCGATACAACAGTTCGCAAGGTTGTCATTCATAATTTACCTTTCTTACTAACTGATACAGTGGGATTCATACGGAAATTACCTCCACAGTTAGTTGATTCATTCAAATCAACCTTAGATGAAGTTCGTGAAGCTGATTTATTGGTGCATGTTGTAGATATTTCTCATCCAAATTTTGAAGATCACATAAATGTGGTAAACGAAACATTGAATGAACTGGATAAAACAGAGAAACCAACCATTTTAGTGTTTAATAAGATAGATGCATATAAACACGAGGAAAAAGATCTAGATGATCCAAGTCCAAAGACGAAAGAGAATTACACCTTGGAGGAATTGGAGAAAACTTGGATGTCTAAATTGAATAATAAGGGTTGTGTGTTCATTTCAGCACAGAACAAAGAGAATGTTGAAGAACTGAAAGAAGTAATCTACGAAGAAGTAAAACGAATTTTTAAAATACGTTACCCATACAATAACTTCTTATACTAAATAATTAAAAACATAAAAAAAGGAGGTCAATTGACCTCCTTTTTTTATCTATATAAATTCGATTATCGAACCAATGTCAAGAAACCATGACCTTCTAAGTATTGATCTTGAAGACCTTCAACTCGGTATTTATAGAAATAAACACCATCACCTGCTTCATTGCCATTTTGAGTTTTACCATTCCAAGCTGGATTAATTCCACTTGCTTCAAAAACTACATTCCCCCAACGATTCAATATTGTTAAAGAGATATTCGTTGCATTAGTTGTTTTTAAGAAGAAAAGTTCATTAGATCCATCGTTGTTCGGTGAAAATACGTTTGGAACATCAACAGTTGGTGCTGGATATACACAACTTCCATCATCCGCATTTGCCAATGGGTTATAGTTTACAGCCAATGGATCAGTACATCCACAAATACTAATTGTAACAAAAGCATAAGCAGTATCTCTACAGTTACCTTCACTTGCGATTAATTGAATCACGGCTGATGAAGTATATGTTTGAGATTGAGAAGCTGTTGTTCCTAAGTTTGCTGTTTGACCATTTCCAAAGTCCCACGCATAATTAGATGCATTCTGACTGTCATTCGTGAAGTTTACGGTTAATGGTGAACAACCAAATTCTGGACTTGCTGTAATATCAGCAACTGGTGGAGGTAAGATGTCTACAAAAACACTGTCATTTGCAGAACAAACATTATCAGTTACTGTAAAATAGTACCATCCTGAAGAAAGATTTTCCCATACAGATGCATTAATAAACGCTGGGTTATTTGGTCCTGGACCAGTCCAATTGTATAATGGAACACCAGTTTGACCTTGAATCACTGCAGATACGGCTCCAATTGGATCACACGAAGCAGGCCACATCATTAAGGTGTCGACAATCAATGTTTGATTCAAGGTAATCGTAACAGTATCAGTATTAGAATATCCACAAGAGTTTGTTGCTGTTACAATATATTCTACCGTTCCCGTCAGCGCACCTTGCGTGGATGGGAAGTAGGCGGGAGAACCTGTCTGACCACCTTGCCAACTTAAGGTATAAGGAGGGAACAACCCAGTTGCAGATGCAGTAACTAATGCTGAATCGGTTGCACATAAAACGGTTGGATCTGACTCTGTAATCGTAATTGGAATAGAATCCAAAATATAAAGCGTCCCAGAAGAAATGATAGTATCACCACAACTTGAGATTGTCATTGCTGTAATCGTTACAAACTCATTGTTATCATTGTTCATCCCATCAAAAATTGGAATGATAGATAATACAATTGTATCTTCTCCAGGCAAGAAAGTAATTGGGTTTGTTAAGTTATTATAATCAGTACCCATTGTAGCATTACCAGTAATATCATAGTTGATAATCAACGTATCACCTAATTGTGTTTGTGGACGGATGAACATTAAATTTGCTTGGGTACATCCTTCATATACACTTGTGTCACCCGAAACAGTTGCCACAGCAATCTCTACAGCTTCTGAACTAAATGAATTTGCTTGCAAGAAAACTCCAGAATCATACGATTGGTCACCCACATTACAAATAGCTAATTTAATGTGGTATGTCTCCCCACAAATAAGAGATGCATTCGCACTTAAAATAACAGTTGTTCCATCATATTGAATTGCCGTACCATAAGTAGATCCATTATCATTAAACACATAATATTGTGTATTACTAACATCACCAACATTGTTTATCGTTACTGGAGTAGTTGTCCCAGGTATTAAAGCAATATTTGTTGAAGCATATGCTGGTCCAATAGGATTTGGTCCAGTTAAAAAGAATCCAAACGCATCATTAAATGATGAAGGTGAGAATTCAGGATATTCTTCTGATCCAAAAATGTAGTTAAATGAAATCGTATCACCTGCAGGAACGAAATCGAATTCTAATACAACACCGTTAGTTACAGAACCATTGGCAATAAAATTCAAATCAGGATCAGAACTTACACTTGGTGTTCCTCCATTCGTCTGAGATGTTGAATTGTTCGGACCAACTGCTCCAATTCCCTGTCCTGTTGTTAACAAAACTCCCTGTTGAATTGGGAAAGATGTCGTTCCTGAGTTAAAATAAGAAACGTTGTTTTGAACGTTATTTGCTAAAAGTGGACTACCATTAATGGTAATATTTGAAGCGGTTACACCAAAACCAAGTAAGACGTTTTGTACCAATTGATTTGGAGTAAGTGTGTTTTGTACTGAGATTTGCGCTGTGCCTGCAGAAATAAACCCTAAAACAAGTGCAATCGAAGTAAGTACGTTTTTAATTTTCATAATAAAAGTCGTTTAATCACATCAAGACTTGCAAAGATATAAATTGGTTGCATCAGACAAATTAAAAAAACAGAAAAACCTCTCTTTTTCAAGAATATTTGCGAATTTTGATGTTCTTCAAGTAAAATTTCACAAAAATGAAAACAACTCAAGATTATATTTCAGCGAACAAAGACCGTTTTTTAAATGAATTGTTCGACTTATTGCGTATCCCTTCTATTTCTGCCGATCCAACTTATGCTGCAGATGTAAATAAAACAGCAGACGTCATTGCACAACAATTTACAGCAATGGGATTAGACAAAGTAGAAGTTTGCAAAACAGCAGGTTACCCAATTGTTTACGCTGAAAAAATTCTTGACGCTTCTCTTCCAACTGTTTTGGTGTATGGACATTATGATGTTCAACCAGCCGATCCAATTGAATTATGGCACAATCCGCCTTTTGAACCAATTGTGAAAACAACTGAAATTCATCCGGCTGGCGCAATTTTCGCTCGTGGAGCTTGTGACGATAAAGGGCAAATGTTTATGCATGTAAAAGCCGCTGAAGCTATGATTCGTAGTAACGAACTTCCGTGTAACCTGAAATTCATGATTGAAGGTGAGGAAGAAGTGGGAAGTGAAAACCTAGGGATTTTCGTTCATGAAAATGTGGAACGATTAAAAGCTGATATCATCTTAGTTTCCGATACAGGTATGTTTGCCAATGATGTTCCTTCAATCACAACTGGTTTGAGAGGACTAAGTTATGTAGAAGTTGAGGTAACTGGACCAAATAGAGATTTACATTCTGGATTATATGGTGGCTGTGTGGCAAATCCAATCAATACCTTGGCGCATATGATTGCTTCATTACATGATGAAAACAATCACATTACTATTCCAGGATTTTACGATAAAGTAGTTGAACTTTCAGATGAGGAACGCGCTGAAATGGCAAAGGCTCCTTTCTCTTTAGAAAAATATTGCAAAGCGCTTGATATCAAAGAAGTCATGGGTGAAGCTGGCTATTCAACAATGGAGCGTGGTTCTATTCGTCCAACATTGGATGTCAATGGAATTTGGGGTGGATATACTGGTGAAGGTGCAAAAACTGTAATCGCATCAAAAGCATATGCTAAAATCTCCATGCGCTTGGTTCCCGATCAAGATCCACATGAGATTACAGAATTATTTAAAAAGCATTTTGAGTCAATTGCGCCTGCGAGTGTGAAAGTAATTGTTAAACCACATCATGGTGGTGAACCAGCTGTTACTCCAATTGATTCGATTGGATATAAAGCAGCTTCGATGGCATACGAAACGACTTTCGGAAAGAAACCAATTCCAGTTCGAAGCGGTGGTAGTATTCCAATTGTTGCGATGTTTGAAAAAGTATTGGGAACGAAAACTATTTTGATGGGATTTGGCTTGGACAGCGATGCTATTCACTCACCAAATGAACATTATGGCCTCTTCAATTTCTACAAAGGAATTGAAACCATCCCTTATTTCTATAAACACTTTACGGAACTTTCTAAAAAATAAACGATGCTTCGATTTATGTTTCTTGCCTTAGTAAGTGTTTTCTTGGTTTCATCATGTGCCATTGAAAGTCCGGAATTTTTGGGCTCAGAAGGCATGACCGGATTTAAAATCAATGGAAAAACAATCAATTTTAATGCTGGAATGAAAGTGAGTAACCCAAATTGGTTTGCCATTAAAGTGAAACGTTCGACAGTTGATGTATACGTGGAAGAACAATACATGGGCAAAGTAAGCTTGGAGAAAAAAGTTAAATTAAAAGCAAAAAGAGAAAGCATTTTGCAATTTCCGTTGAAGGCGGAATTGGAAGATGGTGCAATGTTCACCATGCTTCGATATGCATCGAAAGAAAACGTAAATGTGCGCATCAAAGGAAAAGTGAAAGGTGGCGTTTGGTTTTTTTCAAAGAAAATAGAAATTGACGAAACCCGTCAAATGTCAGGAAAAGACCTGCAATTGAATCAATTAGGAAAATAAAAAAGATGATAATTAAAGAAGCTGTATTCGTTATTTCGAAC
>Ga0075012_10003592_pt1 | contig 14703 bp, 17 predicted proteins | sample All_14_2_FD_71474 | JGI IMG/M metagenome (GOLD analysis project Ga0075012, IMG submission 71474) | Freshwater microbial communities in response to fracking from Pennsylvania, USA - Allegheny Zone_MetaG_DW_15 | ecosystem: Environmental > Aquatic > Deep subsurface > Groundwater > Drilled... | reverse complement strand
CGCTTCATCCATGTCGGGAATTCACCGCCCGAGTTGGAGTGCGCCAGCGCCCCCGTCAGCGGTGACTTGGTGACCACCATATAGCGGTTGCCTGTCGGCGCGGGAGTTGCAGTCAACGGGCCGGTGGCAAAGATCAAGATGTTCTCAGGAGAGAGCGGATCTGTCATCGGGTCCATCTCTTTGTAAAGATAATGGATCGCCCATCCACGCCCGCCGAGGTAATCGCGCGCGATCTTCGGGTCAACATCTTCGGTGGTGACTTTATGAGTAGTGAGGTTTACACGTAATATTCTTAGGTGCCAGCCGTACATGGGGAACTCCTGTTGGGAAAGGATGAATGATGAAACTTAGTCGAAGGTCTAAAGTCAAAGGCTTTTTCCTTTGTGTACTTTGTGTCCTTCGTGTTTAAACTATCCGCCGGCGATCGCGGAAAATGCGGTGACCATATCTCCTTCAACAAGGGGCGTGTTCATATCAACGGTCAGTCCGTTCAATACGATTACACTTTCATCATTGAGGGGGATATCAAAACGGGAGATCACCTCGTACACTGTTGTCCCATCAGGGACATCCAACTCCACCACCCCATGTTTCGCTTCGGGCGGCAGGGCCTCGCGGTAGTTGGCGATCAGTTTGACGCGGATCATCATTTGTGAATTTTAGCATGAAAGCGGATAAAATAATTGCCATGAAAAGACAAATTCCTTATCACGGCTGGTGCTTCGTATGCGGGACTGACAACCCGCACGGCATTGGCATCACCATGTTTGTGGACGATGACGGCGTCCTCACCTCCGAATTCACATTGAATGAAGCACATCAGGGTCCGCCTGGACATACCCACGGCGGAGCATCTGCGGCGATATTAGATGAAATCATGGGATTGGTGGTTTGGGCGGCAGGGCACAAAGTAGTGGCCGCAAATATTAATATCAACTATCGCAAAATGCTCCCGCTTCATCAACCACTATTTGCGGAGGCACGCATCACCCAGGTTAGCGAGAGAAAAATCATCAGCGAAGGAGAGATCAAGTTGGCAGATTCAACTGTCGCTGTGAGTGGAAGCGGGGTGTACGTCATCGCACCGCACTTATTTGAACAAGTCAAATTGAAGCGGGAGGAATCATGAAAACTATCGGATTGATCGGCGGGATGAGCTGGGAATCATCCATCGAGTATTATCGCATCATCAATGAAACAGCGAAGGAAAAACTGGGTGGATTGCATTCTGCAAAAAGCCTGATGGTGACCGTGGATTTTGCTGATATTGAAAAATTACAGCATGAAGGCCGCTGGGACGAGGCCGGCCAGATCTTAGTGAAATGCGCGCAAGACCTTGAGCGCGGTGGTGCGGATTTCATTGTGCTTTGCACCAACACCATGCACAAACTCGCAGACCAGATCATCGCCAATGTGAATATCCCATTCCTGCATATCGCGGATGCTACCGCAGAAAAAATCGTAGCGGCGGGAATAAAAAGAATCGGTCTCCTTGGCACGCGTTTTACAATGGAACACGACTTCTACAAAGGCCGCTTGATAGAAAACTTTGGACTGGACGTTCTCGTACCAAACGAAGCAGATCGAGAGATCGTTCACCGAGTGATCTACGATGAATTGGTGCAGGGAAAAATCGTGGATATTTCGCGGAACAAATACAAGCGAATCATGGAATCTCTCATTGAACAAGGCGCGGAAGGAATCATCCTCGGCTGTACAGAGATCGAACTACTAATCAAAGATAACGACAGCAACAAGCCGCTCTTCCCCACCACCAAAATCCATGCAATAGCGGCAGTTGAACAAGCTTTGAAAGAAAAGGCGTAGTTTTGAAGGATAATAGTGGAATGCGCTTCATTTATGTGTTTGTCTTTGCCTTGTTGCTTGGAGCATGCGTCACTGTTCCACTTCAGCCCGCCACACCAACCGCTTCCATTCCATCGATTATCATAGTGGAAGAAAACCCATACAGGCCACAGTCAACAGATGCAAGCCTGAAACTGGCAGGTGCGATAGTCAACAATACCAGCTTGGTCGAACGCTTCGATCTTGACCCATTTCGCGTGGAATTGAACATCTCAGGCTCGGTGCCGAGCGTATGCAACGAACTTCGGATAACTGTAGAGCCACCTAATGCAAACTTTCAAATATATATTGAGGTCTATAGCCTAATAGATATAGATGTCGAGTGTGATAATGTTTTCCAACAATTTGAAGCCAGCCTGCTTTTGGGCGTTTACTCCAACGGGCGGTATACCGTGTGGGTTAACGAAGGATATGCAGGGGATTTCATTACATATTAATGAAACCTTTTATTCAGTACGAACGTCATTCATTATAGAAATGGAGATAAATATGAAAAAAATAATCACCCTTTTGCTAGTTTTGAGCGTTACTCTAACCGCCTGTGCCCCAAACGCAGACGAACCAGCAAGCTTAGACCCTTCGTATCCAAATGCCTCCTACCCCAATCCTTCATATCCAAATTCATTAATTCAAAATGACTATGCGCCTCAGCCATCAGACACAAGTATGATACATGGAACTGTATTTCTAGACTCAACAGAACTACTTACATTAGAGAGTTCTCCATTGCAGTTCACACTACATCTCACAGGCAATCTTCCTACCCCATGCGACCAACTGCGCGTGGCTGTCAACCCACCTGATACCGATAATAAGATTGTTGTAGATGTATATTCTGTTTCCGCACCTGACAAAGTTTGCGCACAAGTTCTCGCTCCCTTCGATACCAATATCTCATTAGGAAGTTTTCCTACAGGCACGTATACACTTTGGATAAACGGTGAAATGGTCGCAGAATTCCAGTCATAACAAAAAATCAAAAGAGGAAGGATATTGTCCTTCCTCTTTTGATTTAATCTATTCCATTCTACAAACTATACCGACCTTCGCATTAACCAGCTTTACCAGATCCGCCACACCTAATTGAATATCCAAACCACGCTGGCCGCCTGAGATGTAGATCTCATCGAAGGACTGTGCAGTGGCATCGATCACCACCTGGAAGCCTTTGTTGATCAGCGCCAGTGGAGAAATGCCGCCAGCCTGTAAGCCTGTCAATTGCTCGGCTTCGCGTTCGCTGGGTAGGTACATTTTCTTTTCGCCTAAAAATGCCGCCAGCATTTTCAAATCCACCACGTGTGGAGCGGGAATTACAGCCAGAACCGGCTTTCCCTTTTCACGTTTCGTAACAATGGTCTTAAAGACCTGCTCCACAGGTGCGCCCATCAACTGCGCAACTTCCATCGCGCCGAGCTTTTCGGCGGGCACTTCGCGGGCGGTATATTTGACCTTACGGGCATCCAGAAATCTTGTGACATTATTAGTGATGGTCATGTTGTATAAAATCCTGTACAATTATAAACATATTGGAGGCTGGTATGTCCAATCAGGAGCAGGAAAGATTAAAACGACTGCGCGAGAAGCAGCTTCAGTCACGCGACCCGCTTGTCAAACAGCGCCAATTTCAGCACAGCAGTTCCGTCAAAGAAAGGCGTATGCGCAAGCCTTTCTCCATATCCAAAGCATGGAAAGACATTCCCCACGTCATAAAATCACCATTCTACGGTCTCATCATCGGCGTCATCATCATTTTCGTTCTCCCAATCCTTTGGGATTCCCCATACGCAATTTGGGTAGGCGCAGGCACAACCGCCCTCTTCATGATATTTGGAGCGATCTTCGGCAACACGCTTGACTTGCGTGACGACATCAAAAACCATATAAAATAAGCAGACAAACCCGCTTCTCTCTTAATCTCGTATCTGATTCTGCACTACAAGCAGTACCCACACCCAAACCTTGGAGGCAACATGATCAGCACGGAAACCCTGTCCCAGTTCAGCTTATTCAACGGACTCCCAGAGTCTCTACTTGGTGAAATCGCAGCCATGAGCAAAGAAGCGTCGTACAAAAAGGATGAGCTCGTTTTCCGCGAGGGAGAATCAGCAGACAAATTGCACTTCCTTATCAAGGGAAGTATCGCCTTGCGTGTAAAACTGACTTCGCGGCCGGATAAAGTAACGGTTTCCTTTGTCTCCACACCGTTTCAAAGTTTTGGGTGGTCTGGCGTGGTACCACCCTATCATTACACCTCCAGCGCAGAATGTGACGAAGATTCGAATTTGCTTATCATTCCTGCCGAGCCGTTCATGAAACTACTTGAGAAGAATCCAGATTCAGGCTTTAAAGTTATGCAGCGCATTACCGTCATCATCGCAGACCGTCTGCGAAACAGCCGTCAGGCATTGTTGAAAACCATATAATTTCAAAGGCTCTCCTTCAGGCTAGTTAAAATCGTCAGTACACAGAGGCAGGCACGGGCGCAGAAAGAGGCGCCCGTCCTGTTTTGATTCTATAATCCAAGGTAGTACAATTATTCGAATGAAAACAACAACCACGGCCATCCCTCTTGAAAAACTTCTGGAACAACTTCCAGACACCTATACCGTTGCGGATCGTGAGTTGGTGCAACGTGCTTACATCGTGGCAGAGGAGGCGCATCGCGAACAAAAGCGGCATTCAGGCGAGCCGTATATCAATCACTGCATTGCGGTGGCGAGTATTCTCGCGGAATTGAAAGTGCCGTCAGAGGTGATCGCTGCTGGGTTACTGCACGATACGGTGGAAGATACTCCTGTCACGCTGGCAGACATCCGCCGTGACTTTGGAGATACGGTAAAAATTTTGGTGGACGGTGTGACCAAGCTCACACACTTGCCGAGAGTCTCTCGAGGCGACCAGCATGCTGAAAATGGAACCAACGGGAGCGAGCCTGAAGAGGTGCAGATCGAACCCGCCTTGCTTGGCCGCAAAGAAGATATGATCTCAGAAACGCTGCGTAAGACTTTCCTTGCCATGGGTGAAGATGTGCGCGTTGTACTGATCAAGCTGGCAGACCGTTTGCATAACATGCGTACGCTTGGACACATGCCCGAGCATAAGCGTAAACGGATTGCACAGGAAACCCTGGATATTTTTGCCCCGCTCGCAAACCGACTCGGCATTTGGCAAATCAAGTGGGAATTGGAAGACCTTGGCTTTCGCTATGTGAATCCCGAAAAATATAAAGAGATCGCAGAGCTGTTGGCAGAAAAAAGACCAGACCGCGAAGCACAATTGGAAGCGATCAAAGAGAGTTTGGTTAAGCTTTTAGAGAAAAACAATATCAAAGCCGAAATCAGCGGACGTCCAAAACATATTTATTCAATCTATAAAAAAATGCAAAAGAAGGATAAGCCCTTCAATATGCTGCATGATGTACGCGCGGTGCGTTTGATCGTATCTGATATACCTTCGTGTTATGCTGCGTTGGGTGTCATCCACACCACATGGCGACCCATCCCCGGGGAGTTCGATGACTATATTGCAGCGCCAAAGGATAACTTTTATCAATCGCTGCATACAGCAGTTGTGTATGAAGATAAACGCCCGCTTGAAGTGCAGATCCGCACCCACGAGATGCACCTAAGCGCAGAGTACGGTATTGCTGCCCACTGGCGATATAAGGAAGGCACGAAGCATTCCGACAAAAATTTTGAGCAGCGTGTCAATTCATTGCGTTCGATGATGGAATGGCGTTCAGATGTGAATGATGCCGCCGAATTCGTTGAATCCATGCGCAGCGATGTGTTTCAAGACCGCGTGTATATCTTTACCCCGCGCGGTGACATCATTGACTTACCCGCTGGCTCCACCCCTATTGACTTTGCTTATCACGTTCACACAGATATTGGCCATCGCTGTCGTGGTGCGCGCGTAAATGGAAAGCTTGTCCCACTTTATCAAGAACTGAAGACGGGCGACCAGATCGAGATCCTCACCACCAAACGTGGCGGACCCAGCCGTGATTGGTTAAATGCAAATCTCGGCCTCGTGCGAACATCCCGTGCGCGCTCGAAGATCAAGGTCTGGTTCAAGAAGCAGGAAGATGAGCAAAATCTCGCGCAGGGTCGTGATACGCTCGAACGTGAATTGCAACGGCTTGGGTTGACGGAAGTCAATTATGAAAAGCTGGCCCGTGATATGGGGTATAAAACGCCTGACGATCTATTCATTGCGCTCGGCTGCAGCGACCTTTCCATTAGCAAGATCATCAAGCAATTCTCAGAGAGTGAGGCTACAGAAGAGATCCTCACGGCAAATGCTCCAGCCTCGCCAAAGACATCTACTGATGCTGTAGAAGTGGTAGGTTTAAAAGGCATGCTTTCCAGTATGGCGCGTTGTTGCAACCCCATGCCTGGGGACCAGATCGTCGGCTTTATCACTCGCGGACGCGGTGCAACCATTCACAGACAAGACTGCCCCAATATTTTGCAAACCAAAGACCGTGAACGTATTTTGCAAGTTGGTTGGGGTCATGTAGAGCGGACGTATCCCGTGCCTGTCAATATCAAGGCGTATGACCGTCAAGGTCTGGTCAGCGATATCTCCAATCTGCTTTCTGATGAGAACATCAACATCGCGAATGTGACAGTGAATGTTAACCGCAGCATTGCCGATTTGCGTTTGATCATCGAAGTGAAAGATATTGCCCAGCTCAGCCGCATCCTCACGCGCATTGAGAATTTACCCAATGTAATGGAAGCACATCGCACAAACCCTGGCTAAACCTGTCTTTTTTGTATCCAAAGAAATAATCACAGAAGGGCTTAGGAAGGGACGCTCTGTGATCTTTGTTCTCTCCGTTGTAAAAAACTCTTTAACCATCTACAAACAATTTTGGAGGTGTGCATAGGGTATAATCGCGGCGCATTCAACATGTTATCAGTAACCGAAGCACGCGAACGCATCCTTTCACATTTTCAAACTACAGCAACAGAAAGCATTCCGCTGATTGCTTGTGCAAACCGCGTCTTGGCAATAGACATCGCCGCCTCGCACGATCTTCCCCTCTTCGACAACTCAGCCATGGATGGATTTGCCATCCGCTCGGAAGATACGTCCGCTTCACGCGTGACCTTGAAAGTGGTCGCAGATATTCCAGCAGGCACCACGCCGAAAGTGACCCTCAAGGCAGGCGAGGCGGCACGTATTATGACGGGTGCACAAGTACCTGCGGGTGCGAATGCCGTCATTCCCGTGGAAGATACAGACTTTCATAACCGCGCAGCTGGCACATCTGCACCGGAAATAATCTCCTTCGAGAGAATATTGATACCAGGAGAAAATGTCCGTCCGCGCGGGATGGACATTCACACTGGCGAAGTAGTCATCAAAAAAGGACAAGCCCTCAAGCCGCAGGACCTTGGTCTGTTGGCGATGTTGGGATTTGCAAACGTGGAGGTTTATAAAAAGCCACGCATTGCCCTGCTCTCTTCCGGTGATGAATTGCTTGCAGTGGACGCACCGCTAGAGTCAGGCAAAATACGTGATTCAAATTCATATACACTTGCAGCATCCATTGAGAGTGCTGGCGGTGAAGTCATTCGGCTGGGCGTGGCAAAAGATACACGTGAATCTGTGGAAGCGCTTTTTCAAAAAGCGATCAAGGAAGATGTGGATTTCATCCTCTCATCCGCAGGGGTAAGTGTGGGTGCATTCGACTATGTGAAAGAAGTGATCGAAGCCAATGGCTCATTGAATTTCTGGCGCGTGAACATGCGGCCTGGCAAGCCGCTCGCGTTCGGAAAATATCTCGATAAACAATTCATTGGCTTGCCGGGCAACCCCGTTTCGGCTTTCGTTGGGTTTGAGGTTTTCGTACGTCCCGTGCTTGAGCGGCTGAGTGGCAGATTGGACAGCAGCAGGCGAAGGATTAAAGCAAGAAGCGAAGAAGAGATCCTGTCTGATGGGCGGGAAAGTTATCTACGGGCAAAACTCCGCGAAGAAAATGGTATCCAAATCGCCCAATTAACTGGACATCAGGGGTCTGGAAATCTGCTCTCTTTAGTACAAGCGGATGCTTTACTTATTATCCCCGCTGGTGTAAAATGCGTGCCTGCTGGTCAGGAAGTAGAGGCTTTACTATTGTGAGGAAGCATGGATAAATGGTTGTACCGCGCAGCTCTTGCGCTAGTGATCGTTGGTTTGCTTGTTTCGATTTACATGACCATCTACAAGGTCACATCCAATGACAGTATGTGCCTTGGTTCAGGCGATTGCTCCACAGTGAACGCGAGCCGTTATTCTGAAGTGAATGGCATCCCCGTTGCTGCGATCGGTATCCTCGGGTATGTGGCAATCTTGGGTGTACTCGTGTTTGAGAATCGTAATTCATTCTTTAGACAGAATGGCACGCTGTTGGTATTCGGCATGGCTCTGACTGGTTTTATTTTTACCATCTGGCTGATCTATGTTGAGCTCGCACTCTTGAAAGCAATCTGTCCGTTTTGTGTCACATCTCAGGTAGCAATGACTATTATCTTCATCATCTCCGTCATTCGCCTAATCAAAAACCCCCAATCTTAGGAGGAAGTGAAATATGCCCCGTATTAAATGTCACTATGTAGATTGTGTGTTCGTTGACGAAGGTTACTGCTCAGCTGCAGCAGTAGAACTGGACCCCGATACCGGGTGTGCCACATACTCCCCATCTGATGCAGCTGTTGTAGCGGAAGATGATTGGGATGAAGAGGAAGAATCGGAAGAATGGGAAGATGAAGAATCCGATGAAGACGATGATGAATGGCTCGATGAAGAAGATGAATTCTAGCCTTCGTATCTTCCTTAACTGAAAATTGACTCTAAACAAAAAGCCTTCTCCACACGGGAAGGCTTTTTGTTTAGTTCGCAGGTTCGGCGTATAATTCAATTTGCAATCCGGGATATTTACGACCTTAAATCATAAATCAGCACTTTGACACAAGAAGTAATTTACACAACAGAGAATCGATCTCCATGCGTAATATTATTGTCTACACTCTAATGTTTTCGGCAATGCTTCAGCTTCTGATGGCTGTGTATGCCTGGGGACGCAGGAATGAACCAGCAGCCAAGCCGTTTATAGCAGTGTGTTTGATCGGCTGTTTTTGGGCATTTGCGTATGGGGTCGAAATGGCATCTAATGATATTCAAGTAAAGATCTTATCGGTTCAGATCCATTGGATGATTGTTGCCTTCGGTCCGCTTGCCCTGCTGTTACTTGTATTTGAACATTTGGAGATCACCCACCTGCTTACACGATGGCGCCTGGCATTCTTGCTCACGCCTCCGCTATTGATCACCGCCCTCGTATGGACATATCCTCTCCACGAACTGTTTTTATATAACTTCACAATAGATCAATTTGACGCGCTAAGTATCCTTCACAAGGAGACGGGTGTCTTATTCATGCCTATTGTGCTGGCTCTGCAAGGCATATCATTAATCACATATTATTATTTAATTCGCTCCCTTGCCAGCACAAACCATATTAAACGACAACAATCCATAGCCATTTTGCTCGCCCAATTGATCCTATTTCTTGTAAACGGGTTGAAAAACCTTGATATCAGCCCGTTGCAAGGGTTCGACTTCACACCACATACCCTGGTAATCTCCAGCGCACTATATGCCTTTGCTATTTTCCGATACCGCTGGCTCGACATCATTCCGCTGGCACGTACCACACTAGTGGAGGTCATTCCTGCCGGAGTGATCGTTCTAGACGAAAAGAATCGTATCGTAGATATTAATCCATTTGCCAGAGAACTTTTACAAGTGACAGAATCCATTATTGGAGAAAAAACGCAGAATGTTTTCGCACAATTCAACTTCACTTTTCATGCTGAAACAAGACAGGAAAAATACAAAAAAGAAATAAAAATTGGGCGAAATTTGGAGCAACCGGAACTCTTTGAAGCTAACGTCATGCCTCTCAAAGATTCAGCCGGGCAATTCAAAGGGCATATTATCATGCTCCATGATATTACGGAAAGGAAACGGGCCGAAATCACTATTCAGGATACCAACCAACGTTTGTATGCTCAATTGAACGAAATCGAGTCACTTCATGCGCAACTTCGCGAACAGGCGATCCGAGATTCGCTTACTGGGCTATTTAATCGCCGTTATTTGGATGAAATGCTGGAACAAGAAATACAGCGAGCGGAACGTTATCATCATCCCTTGAGCCTCATTATGCTGGATGTCAATTCTTTTAAAAAATTTAATGATACCTTCGGTCACAAGGCAGGCGATTTGATATTAAAAACGTTGGGAGAATTAATTCAAAGCGGCATACGAAAGGGCGATATTGCCTGTCGATATGGTGGAGACGAGTTCACCTTGATCCTGCCTGAAATAGGTCTGGTAGCTGCTCAGCAATGTGCAGATCGACTACGGCAAGATATATATCAGATGAAAATTGAATTCAATGGGCAGACTCTTAGGAATATTACGGCTGCTATTGGCGTAGCGGCTTTTCCCGAACATGGGTCTACTGGATCTCTGATGCTTCAATCAGCAGATCGTGCAATGTATCAGACAAAACAAAGAGGAGAGCTCGGACTTGACTACGCACAAGCGTAATAGCTGGTAGTGAAAATCAAGAGAGCGCCGATATGCAATCTACCCATTTTCAACTCGCAAAACAAATAGCTGATCTCTTCACTATGCTACCTCAAGTGGAAGCCGTTGCATTGGCTGGCTCCCGTGGGAACGCCGTCACCACCACAGATAACGCTTCTGACATTGATCTGTATGTTTACACACGAGGTGACATTCCACTTGAAATCCGAGAATCTGTTGTGGAACATAGTGGCGGTGCTAGTCAGTCTAGCCTACATCTTAACTATTGGGGGCCGGGCGACGAATGGATTAATGCTCATACTGGTATTGAAGTTGATATCGTCTATTTTGATGCAGCGTGGATGGAAGAGCAAATCACGCGTGTTGTTGATCAATGTCAAGCTAATATGGGATATACAACCTGTTTCTGGTACACGATTTACCACTCCAAAGTTTTCTTTGATCCACACAACTGGCTAACAAATCTCCAGCAAAAATGCAAAATTGAATACCCTGAAACTCTGCGTCAAAACATTATTTCTCTCAATCATCCAGTTTTGCGAGAAATCATCCCATCTTACGCATTCCAAATCGAAAAAGCTGTCAAGCGCCTCGACCTTGTCAGCATCAATCATCGACTTGCAGCCTTGCTTGCCAGCTACTTTGATATTCTCTTCGCATTAAATAAACAATTACATCCTGGGGAAAAGCGTCTTGTCGAGTTCGCGGTCAATAATTGCCAATTGCTTCCATTAAACATGGAGGCGGATATTGCTTCAATTTTGCAATTTACAAAAGCAGATATCTCTGAAATACCAATTCGTATCAGTAGTTTAATTGATCAACTTGACAAGCTACTTATTCGCGAGAAATTGATTTAATTCGAGGTCGCTAAATCTCAATTCCTCCTGCTTGATCCGTACTTTAATTTACCCACCATCTCAATCTTTAGAAGGAAACTTTATGGCTACATTATCGGACATACTCTCTGAAAATCACTTTTCATTAGCCCTCACAGATGGAACTCTTACTGGTACCGGTGTTGATTTTTTAGTAAAACAAGCAAAGGAAGCGCAATTCTTCTTATTTGGGGAAGATCACGGAATTGCAGAGAATTTGAACTTTGCGACAGCTTTATTCAAATTACTTCAACCGACTGGATACAATTCATATGTGACGGAAATCGGCCCATTTAGCGCAGAATATTTCAATCGATACGCCCGTCAACCTGATGCCATGAGGGCCTTCCATGAATTTTATTCGAAATACCCCTTCTCTATTCCATTCGGCTGGCTGCAAGAAGAAGTCCATTTGCTTCAAACTGTCGCAACGACTGCCACTTCTCCCCAACCACCAATTATTGGCATCGACCAGGAATTCATCATTAGCCCCCAACTTCATTTTGAAAAGCTGAAAATGGAATGCACCGACCCGTTACTTCGAGAGAAAGTGGGAATATGGCATCAGGCAGAACAAAAAGCCAATAAAGATATGCACACGGGAAAACAAATGGATCAACTAGCCATATTCATGAACACTCCCCTTCCTGAAGAATGGCCAGCTCTGCGAGAACATTTTGAATCACAAAGTAACTCAAAAGCTATAGCAGTAATGGATGCAATAGCAGACAGCCATGAAATATATATGTACTACAAAACAGAAGATTACTACCTAAACAATCACGTCCGTTCCCTGCTAATGAAAAAATATTTCTATGAAGCCTACCAAAAGCGTACAGGGACAAAATATTTCATAAAACTCGGCGCAAATCATATAAAACGCGGTCACTCTGCAATGAACATCCAGGATATCGGCAATTTCATTTCAGAGCTGGCAGTGATGGAAAATACGCCATCATTCCATCTGTTCGTTTTTCCTTACAGCGGAGAGCAAAATGTCTGGCTACCATTTGCTCCCGAAGAGTATAAGGCAGCGCAGATCGAGGAAAATACCAATCCAATGTACAAACCTATATTGGAAGCCCTGCCTGACAAATCAAACTGGCATTTATATGATCTGCGTCCATTAAGAATGCGGCAAAATTTATGGGCAAAAGACAATCCTGAATTTAAAAATCTAATTCAGGGTTACGATGCCGTTCTTCTTATGGGCAATGTAAAGGCTGCACAACTGGTTGTTCAGTAAAGCAGTTTCAGCTTTCTGTTATTTTCCAAACTGATACAACAATACACCCGCTGCAACAGCCAGGTTGAGCGAACTTACCCTTCCTTGCATGGGAAGGGAGATTGTCACATCACAGGCGGCAGACTGTTCTTGAGAAAGTCCTTTTTGCTCGTTACCTAGCACCAAAATCCACGGGACTTGCGGAACAAGTGTGTCATATCCTACATCTGCCTTGGCAGATGTGCCGATGATCTGATATTTCCGTTCGCGCGACCAGATGAGAAAATCATCGAAAGATGTTTGAATGATAGGCTTCCAAAACAGGGTACCCATACTGGCACGGATCACGGACGGATGATAGAGTTCTACACCGCCATCCAATAGAAAGAGCGCATCCGCGCCGACAGCATCCACCGTCCGCAGGATGGTGCCTACATTGCCAGGGTCTTGCGGTGAAACGAGTGCAACCGCTTTTTTAAGCGGATTCAAATCTTTGAGTTGGCTCTTCTTCTGGCGGACGATGGCGATAATACCTTGTGGGTTTTCCTTATCAGCCAAAGACTCCATTACTTGTTCAGTAACAGGCTGAGGTCTGAAAGAGAAGCGGGTAATCAATTCATGCGCGAAGGGGCTGGTCAGCACTCCTGATGAATATAGGATCGTTTCAATATCCCAGCCTGCTTCGACCACTTCGCCTACATGGTGTATCCCTTCCACCAGAAAAAGCCCGCTTTCATTACGGGCTTTTTTTTGGCGCAAAGCACGTGCCTGTTTGATAAGCGGATTGCCTGTACTTGTGATCAATGGTTTCTGCATATCCCCATTGTAAATGATTATTTCGTCGCGATGCAGGCTGTTGTTGTTTTTGGCTCCTCAGACACGTAGTTTATAATTACCTTCATGAAATCCCTTCGGTGGCTGGCGTTTTTCCTACTCCTGTTTTTATTCGCTTGTCAGCCCAATTCCCTGCAATCCATCACGATCATTGACGGTGAGACAATTCTCAATATCAGCTCTAGTGCGCGCACACCACTGCTAATTCTGACAGAGGCTGGTATCACGCCGCAACCTGCAGACCGTGTATTTGTCAACGGGATTCCGTCAGCTTTGGATGAAGCTATTAGCGCATCAAGCGTCACTCAATTGCAATTACGCCGTGCGGTCGCGATCAGCGTCATTACTCCAGATGGCGAGCAGATCATTCAAACCTCTGCCCTCACTGTGGGACAAGCCTTGAGCGAAGCAGATTTCTCACTGGGTGTAAATGACATTATCGATCCGCCTGCAGAGACAGCGATCCTCAACACGATGACCGTAAACTACTCCCCCGCACGGGATCTGGTCATTACAGCTGGCGCTGATGTGATCAACATCCGCTCTGCTGCAGGGATGGTTGGTGCAGCACTTGCTGAGGCTGGGATTCCGCTGATAGGATTGGATACCAGCCATCCGCTTGAGAATGAGGCGCCGCCTGATAATGGACAGATCCGCATCACGCGAGTTTACGAATCCATCAATATCACGATGGAGCCAATTCCCTTTGAGGAAGAATTTGTCGATTCACTGGATGTTACTTTTGGGGACGAAAAGATTCTCCAGCCTGGCGTAAATGGAATTACGATGGTGCGTACACGTATTCGATATGAAGATGGGAATGAAGTGAACCGCGAAACGGAAGATAAAACCATTTTGCGTGAACCGCAAAAGCAAATTGTAGCCAGTGGAACAAAAATTGTGATGGTGCCTGCAGGTGGTGAAATTCCATATGAATATTGGTATGCCACTGAGATGTATTCCTCGTGGTATTCGCCATGCAATTCGGGTACAGGGAATTGCTCCTATGGAACCGCAAGTGGCGCACGTGCGGGCTTTGGCATTGTCGCTGTGGATTATTCAATCTACCCATCTCTGGCTGGAATGAAAGTATTTATCCCTGGGTATGGGGTTGCCACCATTGGCGATACAGGCGGCGGACCCATCATCGAAACTGCATTCGGCGTACCGCGTACAAAATGGATTGATCTTGGCTATGATGACAACGCGATTGGCGGCCTCTCTGGTTGGGTGACGGTATACTTTCTTGCACCTGCTCCTACTGAAATCCCATATTTCTTGAAATAATTTTTT
>Ga0075012_10003589_pt1 | contig 14714 bp, 9 predicted proteins | sample All_14_2_FD_71474 | JGI IMG/M metagenome (GOLD analysis project Ga0075012, IMG submission 71474) | Freshwater microbial communities in response to fracking from Pennsylvania, USA - Allegheny Zone_MetaG_DW_15 | ecosystem: Environmental > Aquatic > Deep subsurface > Groundwater > Drilled... | reverse complement strand
GGTTGAGCAAGACTTGTTTTTCTTCTACTTCAACTGGTACAGGTTTCAAGTGAGGTATGATCTCCAGTCGGCCGTGTATTGAGGTACCTTTTACAGCAGTGACACGAACAAGACGAGGCTTTGACTTCTCGTCTTCACGTACCAATATGTAGTCTTTCTTTGAAATCATCGTATTTCCTGTTTAGAGTTTTTCCAGAACGGAGTCAGGTTGCGGTATACACATGAGTTCCGCTCTCAGTATCTGATCACTTATGTTTTTACGCATGAGTTTGATCATGGTTTCTTTATTACCATTCACAAACAAAGACGCCATCTTGAAGACGCTAGAACCTTCAAACTCTATTCTTCGAACTTTAACTCGTTCGAGAATAGTATCTGGGTCAGCAGATTCGGTCCCCATATTGTACAGAAACATCTGAACGAGTTCTACGTCACCCGAGTCTATGGCTTTGCGAACAAGATCAAACATCTCAGCATCTCCACCTTTGTCTGGATGAAGTTTCTGCAGCATGGGCCTAGCCATCTTCTTACAGCTGGCTTTTGCTACTCTCGTCAGCTCCGCATTCTTGTGCTCGATGTTCTCGAGACTAGAAAGAAACATTTCCTCAGTTATGTTTTGAGGTGATATCTTGTTGGCCTTCGCTATGCTGAGTTCCAGAAGACGCCTTTCAACTTTCTTAAGCTTTTCTAACAAGTCAGCGATCTCCGGCATCACTGCATCCAGTATGAGTTCCACAGAACGTCTCGAGTGGAGAAATTCTCGATACGCACGAAAAACTCCCCTCCAAGGGGTTTCTTTAAACGCCATATCGTCAAGAAACTTCTGCAGACCGGGATTGTTGTTCGGACTCATTCTTCACTACCTTTTTCTTGAGTCTTTTGAGAGAGGGAAGCAAGCATCTCTAACTCATTGAATACTGCTTGCTGTTCAGCCTGACTCTTGAAGTAGTACGAGTTGGAGGGCATTATTTGCCAAAGAAAATACTTTGTGGAGAAGAACTCGCGGATTGGATCACGAAAACACATGAACGGATCAAACAGGATAGTTCTAGTGTTGGCCGAGTGCAGAAAAGGCATGTTCTCCCTTCGAACTTGTGAGGCATAACGTATGGACCAGGAGAAATCCCCGCTAAGGCGACGCATAGCTTCTTTGAGCTGACTGAACAGATGAACGTTGTTGTATATGTTCAGTCGCTTTGAAGGTTCCTGTGGACGGAAAAGAATCCAAGAACCTTCTACGCATTGAGTACCCTCTTCCAATTCTGCCACAATCTGTATCTGATCGGTAGAAGGTTTCACCTTAACATTCGAACGGATTTCTTTCAGCTGAGTGGAGATATCTTCTTTCATGGAGTTTCCTAAGTTGTTGTTGCGATTTCAATAAAATTGCTTTCCTAGACCATACACGGGTCTAGGAGTTCTTTGATCAAAGAGGTGGGCATGTTGCCAGGATCGTATGCGCTTTCTGAATGGTCTTCGGGCACTTCCAGCTTCCAGAGTCTTATGGCTTTAACCCGAAAGAACTCCTTCAGTGGTCGTATACTGGCTTCTGTAGATCCTTCTCTAATACCTGTTGTAAGGAATTTTGTGGCCTTCCTACCAGCCGCGTCTCCATCCATCATGACCACCACTTTAGACACGCCTGACAGCTCAAGCGATCTCGACTTAGAGTCTGTCCAAGAATGGGTTCCAAGCATGGACACAGCAGGATAACCCATAAGTATTAGGCGTAGAGCGTCCCTCGGTCCTTCTACTATGATCAGGGTCTCGAGGCTAAGCTTCTTCATAAGGTCAACAGCGTAGTCGAATGGGAACAACCCTTTCTTCAGAGACCAAACACCAGGGGCGTTCAAATAGGATGGAAAAGCCTTGTTTTCTGGTTTCTTCAAGGCAGCCAGGATATGGCCGGACAACTTTCCTCTGACATAAACAGGTAGCCATACGTAGTAACGCTGTATGTCGGTGCGATACGCTATTTTCGCCCCTATGCTTGCTAGGAAACGAATAGAGAACCCTCTCCACTTCTTCTCTATTCCAAGCTGCTTGTTTATTTCTGGTTCAAATTCTATCAAGTCAATTTCTTCCATCGAAGCTGACTCTTTCTTTTCCTCGAATAGAGACTCAAGAAACCTGTTTTCGGGTATTACGGGCACTTCCCCTGATTTTGGAAACCCGTATTTCGACATCCGTTCCAGGCCAAGAGTAGCCGCAAGCTCATTCCAAGGCTTGCTAGCGCCGCACCCATAGCATTTGAACCGACCAACACCTCGTTTCGATGGATCATGATTTATTCGCCCTGAAGGTGTCTTCTCCGGGTGGTAAGGGCACAAGATGAAAGACATCAGTGGTCCCTCCCTCTTGGGACCACTGATATTCCTTATCTGATTCTTTACGAAATCTACTTCGTTCATGATGTAGTGTAGTTTGGAAATATAGAACCCTCTAAGGCTTGGAACCTTTGAGAAGTCTCCGGTATGTTTTCTGACCAACGAAACCACCTAGAGCAGATTCGTTTCGTGTACAGTACAGTTGAGAAATTCTTCCTTGGTCTGAACCTGTACATCCAGAAATCTTTGCCGTTCTCCTGACGCAGTAGGTCTTCAAAGTTCTCGGTGTTCGTCCAGTACAAGAGAGAACATCGAGAGTTGTATATGCCATACATGTACATATTCACGTCGACTGAATGAAGACCTATAAATCCAAACGGTAGTCTCTGCTCGACGGATATCAGAGAGGGTTCCTTCCACTTTATGGAAGACATAGAACGCTCAAAAGAGCCTCTGAAATGTATCTGGTCTTCAGTATCGTTCACAAGACTGACACAGGATACCACTTCCTCTCGTCTCAGGATGGACGTGGAAGAGAAGTAGAAATTCTTCCCTTTGCTAGGCAGGAAGACCTCTTCCTGAAAGGAAGCAGTTGTACCCACCTTTCCGTTGAATGACCCGGTTATGTGGCCTTGCAGAGAAGCCATGGGGAACAAAGGCAGTGCTACAGCTTGACGAGCAGACAGCACCATACATCCGGATATCTCTCTAGTCAGCTTATTGCTTTGCATTAAGGTACTCCTTGGTTTTCTTTCTCATAGATTTCAAGAACAGTTCGACTTGGTCGGTCATGTCTTCTCTGACATTCAGCAGAGGGAACACCTCAAAGAGCTCTCGACGAGTTTCCAGGTCTTCGTAGGGTGCGATGATTGTAGACACCGTAGCAGCTAATTCTCCCCGTTTCAGTCTACCGATCTTTATCTGCTCCACCAACTGAGAGAATATGCAGTGCGCCAGACTCTCCATGGACCAATCCCAGGTCTCCGCGGAGGCATCATGGGCAGCGATATCAATCTCAATTTCAGGCTCAATAGTGAAGTCTACACCCATGACTTCCTTGTAGAAGATAGCTGCTCCTTCTGTGGCCTCATACTGAAGAATGTGTATGAACGGCAACACGAATTCGTACCTGGCACTATGGTAGTTGGCGTCGTGCACGGCTCTCTGGTATATAGGGAACAGATGCAAGGATTTCCTTTTCCTCAAGTAATCCGCAGAACTCTTCAGCGTGTTGTGAGCAGCCAAGCAACCGACTTCCGACGAGAACCCCTGAGTTGGGGAGTTCTGCGCTCTACGGGCTGCAGCCGCAAGAACGCTCGGTTTACCGGTGAGAGTTCTCCACAGATTACGCACCCTACCAGCTGGAGACATGACGTGGCTGTACTTACGGGTTTGCTCTACGGAGTTCTCTAGGAACTCCTTCAGCTTTGGGGACTTACTGAACATACTGTCAATCACGCTCTGAGCGTATTCTGTCCAGTCTTTATCCAGGCACTCCCTCTGTTTCGTCTTTACTGCCGCCAGCTTATCTTCGATAGATGCTCTCTCATCTGGGTCTTTTGACTCACGCCATGCTTTTGTGAGAGCTCTCTCCTCGTCTTTGAATCGACCCATCTCTTCTTTCTGAAGGTCAACACCAAGGGTACGAGCTGACTTACCGTACAGAACACCGAACACAATGGCTTTAACGGCAGCACGTAGTGGGTGGGACTTGTCCACCACTTGACGGAAGAACAGGAATACGTTCAGAACGTGAACGTCGCCTTTTTCTTTTAGTTGTTTCTTAACCTCCTCCGTCGGAGTGACAAGCCATTTTCTACGCAACAGCTGACCAACACGGAAAGAACCTGCTATACCTTTGTCCCCAGACAACACAGAAGCAAAACGTACCTCGTTGGCAGAGTAATCATACTTTATGTTCAGGTGGCCAACAGGTGCCGTGAACATACGGTGGATCAATGCAGCGAGTATGCCTCTTGAGGGTACCTGCTGCAGGGAGGGGTTGAAAGAGTTCAGACGACCAGTAACGATGGTGAAGAAACCGAAACTCGGCTTCAGCAAAGCCAATCGTGAGGAGTCAACAGAGCTCATCATCTTCTTAAACCAACCCTTGATGTACGTGGACATCAACTTTGATGCCTTTACGTGCTCACCGAAGAGCTTCACCTCGGGATGATCTGCCTGGTACTCTGCAACGAAGTGCTTGTCAATGGCTCTGGCGCCCGCGTCTGTAAATCCAACTACAGGGAGTTTAAGCACATCAAAGAACAAAGTCTCCAAGTGAGCTTTCTTGTTCAAAGCAAAAGAATTACTGGAGAACTTTTCTCCAAACAAAGAAGTAGACGAACGTCCGTGAGCTTTCATAATTCGCTTCTCCGTCTCTATGACCGACGGGAAATCGCGTATAGTCTGCTCCAACTCCTTCATCTTAGTTAGTATTGGGGACTCCTTACCCATGAGCTGTTTCAGGTAGTCAACGTCAATGGGTGAACCATCCTGCTCCATGTGGGATATGGCGTAAACCGTAGCATTCATCAGGTTGTACAGATGCCTGACGTAGTACGGATAGTACACTTCTCGGGCTGAGTCAACACTGGTGCGCACGTAGGTTCTTTTGGCCCTGCGTAGCTGCATCTTGGCGATGTTCCAAATGCTGGTGACGTCTGTTGCGCAGTAGAGCAAAGCGTCAGGTTCGTAGAGAGAAAAGTTTGATAGCGTATTCCTGTTCTCTTTGGTGACTTTCTTAGAGTCATCGTAATAGAAAGTATTCTCATACAGAGAGTACATGTTTCGCAAGTTCTGATACGACGTAGAAACGTGAACAGAATCCACGCGGAATTTAGCACGAGCGAACACACCCATGTTCTCATCCAGGAGAGACTCTCCAGCAGTGACTTCGTGCACCTTGTGGTATATGAACTTTATGTCTAGCAGTGAGCGCAAGACCCGGAAGTCAAACATTCCGTTGATGGTAACGAGAGTCTTAAGACGGTCATCTCTGTGCTCCCCGATAAAGGAGCGTAGTTTCTTCTTGATGTATTTTCTTTCTTCCTCTGAGAAAGGGTTTGATTCGTGAGGGTGGTCTACAGGAACTACGTATCCATTCTTGCCGTCCCAGCAGAACTGAATGATGTAGAGCTTGTTGTGTATGGTTTCGAGGTTCTGAGTCTCCGTGTCAACTGCTATCAGGTTTTCGGCCTGACGCATGTTATACATCATCCCATCAAATTTTTCTATTGTGTCAATCAGAATAGGGTTAGCACTCTTCTTCTTGAGAGAGTACAGGTGCTTACCAGCCAGTAGGTTAGCTGCATTACGGCAAACGAAATACAACAAGTCAGCCACCGCATACGAATCTCCCGCATCCGACTCCTCCAGTGAATCAGATGTGTTCGGAGGGGATACAATTGTATCCAGATCAAGAGTGGGTGTGAGCAAGCAGGAATGACTCCCGAAAGCAACCGGGATAACCCACCCTCGCTTTATGAAAGCGTGGGGAACTTCTTTCGGGTTGCCCACTTCCAAGAGGTTCAACGTGGCTGTGTCACCGCAGCACAGTATATGAGAGGGTTTCAGAGCCTTGATGACTTCTATTACCCGCTCTGCAAACTTTATATGCAGGGTCTTCTGCTGGTCTGGCGGCAGGTTACGGGACTTCTTGGCGTTAAAGTTAACGGCAGCGAACGAGAATTCGTTTTCAGTGGACTGTTCCGGGGAGAGCCAGTCATCCCGTATCTGGTGAGCACGGTCCAACAGATGTGGGATCAGGTTCGTTATGGAACTCTGATAGTTGTTTCGCTTTTCGTCGCGAGCAAATGTAAGGAACTCTCCGTTGCGCAGATCGCTTCTGTCAACGGATTCAACAATAATAAGCAGTCGCTTTTCAGTAGACTTCCAGTTCCTGGAAACCACGGGTACGAAGGGGTATCCGTCTTCAAAGATCAACGAGTTGAATCTTTCGGAGGCCAGCGAAATTAGCCCCTCTTGGAATATTTTGGTGAATCTCATAGACTTCTACCGTAGGATTGAGTAAAAAGGGTGGGGAGGTTAATCCCCACTACCTTATTGTTCACAGTCTGAACGAATCACAGGCAGGCGATGTACAGAATGCCTTTTCCGGAACACACCAGTTTGAGGGCATTCCCTGCCAGAGTAGTCGCCCCTATGTTCCCGTTGGTCACCTCGCTGAGAGCGAACCAAGGCACGTTAGCCGGATCGTCCTCTACATCCGCAAAGTATGCGAGCGTGAGAGACGGGGTCACGTCAAAACCATCGGGCTGAAAGTGAATACCCATGTTGATCAACCCCGGCTTCAGAATGCCAGCGAGATCCGTGTAGTAGGTGCCGGCCGCAGGCACAGATAGCTGAGCGGAGTAAGCCGCTCCGGAGTGTCGATTGCTCCAGTGACGTCCAGCCAAAGACGTGTTTGGAAACAAGAATTGATTGGGTTTAGTCAGTGAAGACATCACTTACCTTTCTTTTTGGTTGGTACATCAATTGGTGCTTTGATATCAGATTCCGAATCCGTAGAACTGACTTCCTTTTGTGGAACAAGTTGCTCGAGTTTCGGTTCGTTCGTTGCTTCAGGTTCGGAGACACCTTCAGGCACCTCGTCCGTGTAGACTTCCTGTTCATCCATGTTGACAGGCTTGGACAGTTCGATCAAGCTATCCAAGGCTCGGGCTGGTAGAACACCCGGGAATCGCACTGCTGACACAGCAGTCTGACGATTGCAGGGTACGCTCATAACCAGGTAATCGTGAAAGAGTTCTGTGTCAGTCGAGAGAGGCTCGTCTTTCTCTTTCAGCTTCAGGTTGAACAGGATAGTCGAAATAAGGGATGGGGTGAACTTGTTCATGTTGGTAAATTTGAAACCGGGGAGACATCTCCCCGGTTGTTGGTTGATTAATCTTCTGCCTTCTTGACGAGGCGGAGCTCACGGAAGGCTTTTCTCATCTCTGCCAGATTACGGATATTCACACCGTCATCTATCAGAGACTTGATCACCTCGGAAGCTTTTGCCTTCGTCATGGCAAAGCGGATGAGCTCTGCGGAAGCGTCGAACTTCATCCATTTGATACCTGGAACACGGACGGAGGTTACTGCTTTCGCAGAAGCCGGGTGACCACGCATAGGAAGAGCAACGTACAACAACCCATCCTGAATGATGGGGTATGGTTGGAGCACGGTCTCTTTTGGATTGGGTCTGAACTCTTCGCGATAGAAGTTCTTCAGCTGGGTTCCCGTGGCAAATCCTAGTGAATCCGTTGCCGCTTTCTTACCTCCTTTCACCATACGATCGTAGACCGCATGACAGACATCACTGTTTGCCTTGGGAATACTGAACCCCTCCTCTTCCCAGGTCTGGAACAGTTGGAGATACTTCTTGGCAGAGGGTATGAACGCAGCATAGTACGCGGGAGAGAACTTGAAGCCGTTCGCTTGAGCCAGATCAACTGCACCTTCTTCTCCGATGTTCTTGAGACGTATCCCCAGCATATCGTTGACGATAGTGAAATCCAACTCCAACCCAGCTTCGACTTCTTCCTCTTCTTCAACCTCGACTTCCTGAGCGCGACGACCACGACGAGCGGGTTTCTCGACTACGTCAGTGATATCTTCCTCCGGAGGACGACGGCGTCCCCGACGCACTGGCTCCTCCACTTCTTCCACTTCTGGCTCTTCAACTACAGGAGCTCTGCGAGCATTACGACCCTCACGGGCCAACCTACGCTCTTCCTCGCGTCGAGCTTTTTCTTCCTCGCGTTCTTGGATACGACGCTCTTTCTCTTGACGACGGAGGAGTTGTGGCGTTACCTGACTCTCAAGAACTTCAACTGGTGAATCCAGAGGTACGTCTCCAGTAAGCTTCAACAGCTGAGTACGAATGTCCTTGTTCGAGGTGTTCTCTCTGGTTATGATGAAGGCCGACATCTTGCGAATGGTTATCTTCTCACCTGAAGAGAGTTCTACTCGCAAAGTCTTTCCGCCAACCTGGACGATCTCTCCGTCTCCCCGATCGGTGTGCACGTACAATCCGATGGCAAGTTCTCGTTCTTTGGAGATAGAGTCGTCGCCATCGGTGATTTCTTCATCCGTATCCTCTGAGTCGTCTTCCTCTTCATCCCCCGTATCCTCTGCCTCGCTCTGGCGCATGAACTCGTCATACCGAATCAGGCCCAGCTCGCTGGCCTTGTACAACTCCGTACCTGGAACGTAAGGCACGCGCAGAATCAGCTTCGACCCTTCCAGGTTTTCCGAACGACGGATTGGCGTCATGCGAATCTTGCCGTTTGCATCAAACAAGATGTCCTTGAACTTATCGCGGTAGTTGGCGTATTCATCGAAGGTGGCTTCTTTGTAAGCCTTGTACTTCTCGTAGTAGTCCAACATGGTGGTGTCAAAGTCGTTGGACTCCAGAATGGTGTCCAGCGTCATCGGGAACAGTGGAGGCACCTCCAGTTCATCGAAGCGGGGATTCCCTGCCTCTTCGAATTTCGCGCGGGACACTGTCTTCGACATGAGATACGAAATCTTAGTCACATCGATGGTACGGTTGGAGATAATCCAGTCAAAGAATATCTCGGAACGGGTCTCAGCATTCTTGATGTTCGGACGACCAATTCGGGCGTTACCTTGTTCGAGAACACCAGGAGTCCAAACTGTCTCGCAACGAATCAGGCGGCTCGCAAACTGCAGGTTCAGACCAGTGTTCATGGACTGCTCAACGCCAACCATGACCATCTTGTCGGGATTCTTCTCGAATTCAGCGCCACACTCTTCCTTGCGGTCAGCAGTGTAGAAGATGACCTTGGAGCGGAAGTCTTCAGGGAAGGCCTCAAAGATGGCTTCAGCTGACAAGGTGTAGTTCGTGAAGATGAGTACCTTTCCTGCCACACCTTTGTTCACGTGATCCATGGCAATCTCGACTATCTTCCGAGTCTTCGGGGACAGCAGATCGTCACCTGTCAGAGCGGTGGCGCCGAGAACGTCCTTGCCAGGTGCGGTAATGAATCGTTCCAGACGAGCCAAGTATGGCTTCAGCAGCTGATCGATTGAGAAGTTCTCGTCCTGCTCTTCACCTTCTGTTCCAGCTTCTGTGTTGAGCAAATCTTTCAGTGCCTGATTCTTTTCCATTTCCTCCCGGATTGCTTCCACAACCTGGTTCAAAATCTGGTTGTATACCTCGTATTGACGAGGGGTCATGTCAACCTTGTTGAAAGATTCAACAGGCTTCGGAAGAATAGCTGCCCATTCCTTGCGTTGCGCTTCTGCGTAGATGAAGTTCTCTCGCAGACGTTGCTTGACAAGAGCCTCAGTGCCTGGCATCCACTCCAGAACTTTGGAACCGCGAACCTCCAACGCGAACTCCTTGACGAAGTCGTCTGGAGTACCGAAGATGGATGGGTCGAAGAGAGAAGCCTGCTTGACCAAATCTCGAATGGTGTCTTGCACGAAAGTACCAGAGGCTCCTCGTTTCTTGGGGATGTCCGCGATCAAGCGATGCACGGCTGACTGACGATTCGACTCAGACTTCAGCATGTGAGTCTCGTCCGAATAGAACACCTTTGGATTGAACTGACGGATGAACTCGATCACCGGGAAAATCTTCACCGACGTGGTACCATAAGCGACGATACGCTGTTTCAGAGTGATGACGTTGTAGTCAGTGATAATCACCGTGTTCACAGGTGCTGCTTTGATCATGGTCCCGAGACGCTCAAACCCATGACGGCGCACCGTGTACGAGGTTACGGGAACAGCGTTGACTCGACCTCCAGTAGCGTACACGATCTCTTTGACATACTGAGCTACCAGGTGAGCAGGGCATGCAATGAGGAAGGGGCCTTTGTTTCCAGACTTGAGTTCGCGCAACAGATCAATCAGGATGATCATTGTTTTGCCACCACCTGCGGCCACCGCCATCAAGACGTTGTCCGGTGCTTCTCGAGTCAGGTTGAGGACCTTGTTCTGGTGAGGCAGAACACCGATTCCGTCCGACACGTATGGCACGGCAGGAATCTGGTAGTTTTTGTCCACACCCTGAGTCAGATAGTGCCTGCGCAAAGACTTGTCCATGTCCGCCATCTTGGTGACGTCTTTGGTGTACTTGTTGAACAAGGTAGCACCAGCGATGATGTTCATCACACCGAGGACAGAATAACGAGCATAGGCAGTTTCTGGCGACTGCTCAACTTTCGAGATCAAGTTGGCGCAAACCCGCTTGAACTTGACGGCTTCTTCCAGAGGAGTGCCAAAAGCACTGGTGGCGTAGATAGCAACGTCCACCAGCTTGACGTCCTGAGGCTCGGAACCCTCTTGTTCGCGTGCATACTCTGTCACGGCCTTGATCAGATTCGCACCTGTCATCGACTCGTGGACGTTGTAGAAAGACGCCAGAGCCATCGTGGTGTTCAGGAACAACTCAGCACGGTCGGACACCAGAGCACGGTCAAACCAACGAGTGATGTGCGTAGCATTCGCCGGGTAAGTACGATCCAGGTTCAGGATGTTCAATCGACCCATGGAGTTCGTGTAGGCGAACTTCATGTTCAGCCAGTCTACATAGACAGGCATTGGAACTGGGGGTTTCTTGCGTTCTGCCTTGATGTTCCCTTCAAGGAGATCGATCACACCAAACGTCCCGCTGTCGTGGGTGTAGGCATCGGAGTAAACGTCTTCGAAACGATTCACTTCATTCAGCTCGTTCGGAATCCAGTACAGGTCTGCGTGCTCATCCAGGAACAAACCGTTCTCGTTCGTTCGGGGCATGACCGGGAACTCTTTGGAGGCTTTGTCAACCGCACGAGCGATCTGACGCACTGGGATGGAAAACGAGGGGGATTTTCCAGACTGACCGTAGTACGTAGACACCCATTCAAAGACCGGCCCAAACAAGTCCATGGGCTTGATGAGCTCAAACTTCTCGTTGGTGAGGAACTGAGCCTGTACCTGAGAAACCGTGTAGCGAATAAAGAACAACACAGTGCTACCGACAGTCCGAGAAATCAAACGAGCGTCACATTCTGACCACGCGACGATGTCTCGTTGAGTCAATGCACCGATGGGTTTGATGCTGGATATTTCAACTTCGTCATTGAGCTCTGCCGGCAGCTCTGGTGTAGGATCACCCTTCTTCATGGCTTCGTTCAAATCAAAGCCTAGGAGTTGCAACACGTCAGTGTAGGAAGACTTGGTTGAGATGGAAAGGATTGGAACCAGGACCGTGAAGGTCTTGTCAGAAGCATTTTTCTTGACGTTGATGGCTTCCGTCATGCCACTCTCTTTCCAGGCCTCTTGGAAAGACTTCGTCACTGGGCGCTGAAAGTTCTTACGAGTTTCTTTTGTCACTCCACCCAGTTTGGTACCTGGTGGAATGTAGGCAGAAGCAACCAGAGAAATCATCGTCCACAAGGGACGAGGCGATTTCGTCATGTTGTTGAAGAAATACAGGAAACCTTTCGAGTTTGATCCTTTAGGCAAGGCGAACTCTGGGTTCTGTTTAAGGGTGGACATAGACCGCACTACAGGCGCTGCAGTTACTCGGTGTCCAGCGAATATGGTATCTCGCATACTTGTATACCTCAGTTGTTGAAGAGATTAATTCACAGTTCTGTGACTTCTGTCCGTTGACACTTTGGTTATTGCGTCAACGTTCGGGATAAAAATGGTTCATTTACTTAGATGGGACAACCACCTTGTTTGACTCCAAGAGACGAACGAGAGAGTTGTGCATAGGAGCACAATGGTTGTATGCCTTGACAAGAGCAGCGTATTCTTCCAATGTTTGAAACTCCGTTAGACTGCTGAACTCTGCTTTGGAAAATCCAACACAATGCTCAAGCAAACGGTAATCTATCTCGAAAGGTTTCTGGACGGGTATGTGCTCGCAGCCGGATATGAGTAGAGAGAGGAAGATGACAAATATGGATGATTTCATGGTATTTATGCCTAGGTAGAAAATGAGAGGAAATCGTCCCTTTTAACGATAGTTTTCAGGCTGCCGTCCATTTGGGCGTAGAACGAAAAAACCCCTCAAAACAGTCATCGTGAGGACGCACCATATGATCGTTTTGAGGGGTTTAGGTTCGATAAGGTAGAGCTTACCTTTCTATAGCCGCTTCTGGGTCACTGAGTATCTCCTCAAGGAGTTCTGTGTCCATATCTTCAACCAGCAGATCGATGGAATCTCCCTCCGGTGAATCAGTTTCTGAGTCATCTTTCTCTGCGGGTTCTGAATCTTCAGTTTGAGGATTCATGACTTCCGATGGTTCATCTTCTCCTTCGGTAAGTTCTTCAGTGGGAGGATCTTCTGCTGGTTCATCCTCATTGTCTTCTGTCGAGTCTTCCGGGTTGTCATTCTCTTCTGACAACAATGTAGGGGTACGAGATTCTTCCTCGGACTCGTCGGCTTCCGTATCCTCCTCGTCATCCGGTTGTTCCGGACCATCTTCCGGTTCTTCAGCCTCGTTGCTTGTATCGTCAGAGTCATCCGGCATCAGTTCGTGGTGGTCTTCCTCCTCAGGTAGATCATAGTCTTCCTCTGGTGACTGTTTGTCGTCCAAGATTTCGTCCGAGTAGGTATCGCTCTCGTCAGAGGGTTCTACGGGTTCCTCATCTTCGTCCTCACCCATCGCGGCGGAGAGCAACCGTATGGAAGACTCTATGCGGTGGTTACCCATCAGCTTGACCAGATAATCCGGACGAGGAATACCAAAGTGATCAAACAAATTCGCTTGCACTGAGAAGTCAATGTACGAACCCAGGGCAGTAGTGGGAGTAACGCGCGGTTCTCCGTCTGCTGCAGTCCTGACGTGGTTGAGTTCCTTACCCACAGCAAGGGCAAATTCCTTCGACTTTGCTATCAACTGTTTCGCAGTTGGTGGGGTCTTTGTCTTGGAAATATAATCGTCTACCATATCGCCGAACATCGAGGTGGCACGAAGAGTGCGCAGCTTATGAATGGTGATGTCTGGATTACCGACGACTTTCTTGAACACCTGGTTAACGACAGAAGGATTCACAGTGCGATGCTCTCCGTTTTTCAAAGCATAGGTAAAAACGAAATCATCTTTGGACTTGCCATCTACCAACTCCTTCATACAGGCGTAAACTTGTCTAGAAGTAGCTTCTTTAACCACATACTTGTGGTTGGTAAACACACCAGCTTTACCTTCGTAAGAGACGGTGAATCCGTTCGATGTGAACTTGACGTGGCCTACTCGGAGAGTAGACAATCCGTATGTAGCAGACCCTGCTGTGGAATTCCCTTTGCCGCCAATCCGGGAGGAGAACTGATAGCTCAACTCAATCATGAGTGCAGCCACTGTCTTTGGATCGGAGACATCAAAAACCTTGATCCCTTTTATCCAGATGGAACGTGCTTTCTTTATGACCGGGAGAACATCTGCCACCAGAGAATACTTCTTCTGGCGCTTTGCGAGAGCGTCTGACACACGATAGAAGTATTTTGGTTTTGATCCAGTAGAGTCTTCGTATGGGATCGCCGTGAACACGTACTTTCCAGGTTGTGGATCGTCATTCATCTCGACGTGAGAGAAAGTCATGACGGAGGGAACACCACCAATACGTTCATCGTCAGCCGTGAACCACTCGAGATCAGCATTCACCCTGCCCTCAAAACCAGGGACGATCTGGTATTTCATCTTCTTGGAGTCCAGATACTCTATGAGGTCCACCATTGGAACGGTAGGATCGCCAGAAGAGCGAACGAAATTGGATGCGGCGTCTTTCCAGGCTTGGTTGAATTTCCTACGCAACAACCCGTATTCCTTATAAGACACAGGGTCATTCTCCCTGAGAGCATCCGCATCTTCTCTCGACAGCTCAGTAGAAGATTCACCGGAGACCTCGCGAACAAACTTTTTCAGTTCCTCAGCGACAGAAGATTGAGAGGTTTCCTCCGCAAGAAAACCTGATCGTATCCAACTGGGAAAGACAGGACTGGTGCTGGCCTTAGCCAGAGCCTTGACGGCTACGCCGGACTGGTTGCGAAAGTAGGAGTAGAAACGAGAGATGAGTTTTGCCACAGGCGGGGAGAACTCAAACCCTGGTATAGATTTCAAACTCTGGGACATGAGTTCCGAATCAAATTCTTTACCGAGGACGGCTTTCTTCATCTCAGCCTTGAAAGACGCATCGAGGCTCTTAGCAATCTGACCGGGCATGCCTAGCTTTATAGCTGCGATGGATTCAGATCGCAGCTGATCGTTCATGAGAAAATACAGACCGAACAGTGTGTTCAGAAATTTGACGGACTCTTCTTTTGTTGGGGTGGTCATTTTGTTTACCAGTTAGAAGTTACTGAGGTGGATTGAGTTGGCGAAGCAACAACAGGTGAGCTGAGGAGAGAAATAGGAGGTGACC
>Ga0075012_10003583_pt1 | contig 14724 bp, 19 predicted proteins | sample All_14_2_FD_71474 | JGI IMG/M metagenome (GOLD analysis project Ga0075012, IMG submission 71474) | Freshwater microbial communities in response to fracking from Pennsylvania, USA - Allegheny Zone_MetaG_DW_15 | ecosystem: Environmental > Aquatic > Deep subsurface > Groundwater > Drilled... | reverse complement strand
CTTGGTGTATACGGGGTTAGCAAGCTCTTGACGGATTATGATGGCCCGTGGGGGGTATTTTATAACCTCCGCAAGCTCAAATTTATGGGCGCTCTGCATTGCACGGTCTGCGTTTCGGTGTATGTAGCTGTGGTGATGAGCCTACTTCTATTCTTTGGATGGTACTGGTTTGTAACGGTATGTGCCATTGTCGGAGCAGTTGTCTTTATAGAGGAAAAACTATGATAACGCTATACGATACCGGCTGCACCCCATGTGTTCGTAAACAACTCTGGCGTGAACTTAAAGCCAAGTGCGCTGAAAAACGTGTGCTGCTAGCTCGTAAGGACACTTCTAAAGACGTTCAAGCCCGCAATGACGCGAATACCATCTATGGCATGGCAACGCCGTTTGTGGTGCTTGAGAACGGGCACGCAGTGAGTGCGGAGAAGTTTTTAAATGAATGATTTACCTATCTTGATTACCTACATAAAGACTGGCGATGGTGGGCAGGAGCTAAAGTATTCGTTGAGAAGCCTCACTAATGTATCCAATTTCAATAAGTCCGTTACGATAGTTGGTGAAAAAGAGCCATGGTTCAAGAATCTGAACTTTATTGCTGTATCCCGTAAATACGGCTACCCCTACGCCGACCAACATATAAAGATAAAGCAGGCGTTAGAGTATATGCCAGAGACATTCATCATAGGGCAAGACGATATATACGTTACTGAGCCGACTATTATAGACTCATATTATATTGGGGCGTTGCCAACCGACGCAAGAACCCCCCATCAAAGGACAAAGGTTATTACAAGAGATAAACTACTGTCACTAGGGTTAAGCACATTAGACTACGAGTCACACACGTTAATGAAAGTTGATAGGGATAAATTGCGAGAGACACTGGATATTATACAAGCGGATAAGAATAGACATCATCTTCAATTCCGCAGCATATACGGGAACATGTTCAGCATTGGCGGCGAGTACTTCGAGGATAGGAAGACCCGTACCAAAGAATTGCCAAAGGGTGAAATTATCAGCACCAACTTCTACACCGAGGAACTAGATAAGCTGTTCCCAGAAAAATCGAGGTACGAAATATGATTGGCATAGGAATAAGCACTAGGAACCGTCACGAGACATTTGTTAAGTCTTACATCGAAATACTAAACAACACACCCTACACCGCTAAGATTGTAGTAGTAGACGACGCGAGTGACATTGAGCCACCTTTTACGACATATAGGTTTGAGAAGAATGTTGGGGTTGCAGTCGCTAAGAACAAGTGTTTGGAGCTGCTTGAGGGTTGTGAGCATATATTTTTATTCGACAATGACACTTACCCCCTCACGCCTGAGTGGTGGATACCCTATGTAGACTCGGATGAGCCACACCTGATGTACCAATTCAAGATACCCGGTAAACCAAAGAGCGATATGAGGCTATTGCACGAAGATGAGAATATCAAAGCTTACAGTAACACCCGTGGAGCAATGATTTACCTTCACCGCAGCGCGATAAACACAGTAGGGGGCTTCGATAACGAGTATGGCACGTTCTTTGAACACCCCGACCTCACTAATAGGATATACAACGCTGGGCTCACAACACACAGGGCAATGGATGTGGTTGGTAGCGAGAAGCTATTGTATTGTTTAGATCAGGACGGTGCAATAGAAAGTTCAATACCCGACGATGTGAGACAGAGGAACATGGCAAAGAACTATAGATTGTATAGTAAAAATAAATTAAGTAAGGCGTATAAGGAATATAGATGAGAACAGTACAGAACAAGTGGCTTGACTCGGCCGTAAAGACCTACCTAGACGCATATGGATCCACTACAGCGCCATTGGTATACGAAGTTGGGTCACGCGATGGTCGAGATGGCGTAGAGCTTGCACAGCGAATTTCAGACGGTCAGATTGACTGGGAAAAGATTGTGCTTTTTGAGTGTAACCCAGACCAACAGCAAGTAATCCGCAAGAGTTATCCACAGGCGACGCTAATCACCGAAGCTATATCAGACAAAAAAGGCACGACAGACTTTATGGTTATCCACGGCGACCAGAACATGGTTGGTTCGAGTACTATGAACACGAAGCGTAACGACACTTGGATAAAAGAAACAACTACCATTAAAGTACCTAGTCGACGACTCGATGACGTAATTAAAAGTCTAGGACATGACAATACCGATATTGATGTTATGAAGATTGATATTGAGGGCTATACCTACGAAGCTTTATTGTCACTGGGCAAGTATCTGCGTAATGCCCGTATATTCCATTTGGAAACCGAGCCAGAGGGCTGCGCTAGGAAATATACTAACTTAGATGTATCTCTGTTCATGCAAGAAAATGGTTATATATGTACCGCACTAGAAAATGAATGGGGGGATAGTATTCAGGATCAGGTATGGATTCGACAGGGAGAACGAAATGTATAACAGCAGAAGAATACCACCAGTAAAGCCAACACTAGACCTGCAAAGCCTCGGAGCGCAGTTGTTGATTTACGGTGAGATAGACAATGACTCAATGCGTGATTTTAACCCCTCCATTGCTTGGCATGATGGCAAGCTAAAAATAGCAATACGCCGCTGCAACTTCAAGGTAGACAGACATGGCAAGTGGAGTCTTAGGGACAATAGCGCATATTCACGAACCATCGTGCTACTTGGTGATGTTGATCCCGACACTATGCAAGTATCAAACGTCCATGAGCTCACATTGAGCAAAGACTCACCCACACGTACTAAGGTGGCTGGGCTAGAAGATGTAAGATTATTCAGTCGTAAAGATGGGCTTCACGCTATTGGATTTGAGAGCGACAGGGTTACGAAGCACCTACACAACAAATCAGCGACAATGGCAGAGTATATTGTTAAGGGTAGCGAGCTTAAATACCTCCGAACCCTTAAAAAGCCCGATGAAAGTATAGTAGAAAAGAATTGGTCACCAACCGACACTCCAACATCATTCGAGTTCACCTACTCACCCACGCAAACATGGGCAAAGAGCGAAGTCGTTGGAGAACCATATAAAGGCATACTCCACGGCGGCACACAGCTCATAAAACAAGAAGATGGCACATACATTAGTATCATCCACGACAAAGTAATAAACCCTCTCCTGAACCGTCCAGGTGTCTATGATAAGTATGTGTACAGGCATTACCTCGCTCGCCATGATAAAAATGGATTTGTTACCCACATGACCGAACCATTCAACTTCGGGACGCTAGAGAATATTGAGTTTGCCGCTGGTATGGTGGAGTATAAGGATGATTTTATAATCTCAGCAGGTGTGAGGGACTGCAAGTATATTTTGGTAAAAGTGGATAAGTCTAAGCTAGTGAGCTTATTGAATCCCGTTACGTTCTAGTATTATTGCATCGCTTGTGCTATAATAGTAGTAGGTAAATGAAAGGATTAGAATGACACGAGAGATTAAGTTTAGAGCGTGGGATAAATTAGAATATAGATTCGTATATTCTAATAAGCCATCTGATTTTGGATTTTGGAAATGGGTAGCTTATGACGACACCACGCCGCTCATGCAATACACCGGCCTCAAAGACAAGAACGGTGTGGAGATATATGAGGGTGACATTGTAAGAGCCGAACTCAACTTCAAAGTGATGGATGACGAAGTGGTAGAACCAAAGATATTCGAGGTAATTTACCAGTTCGCAAGCTTTTCACTAGCAGCGGATGGAATAGTCGAGGAGTTCGGCTATGTCTACATGAGCGAATATCCACCTGATAAGATGGAAGTCATCGGAAACGTTCACGAGAACCCTGAGCTACTCAAATGAAAGTAACTGAAATACAAGTACTCGAACGTGCCATAAAAGACGCAATGAAAGGCGGGCTATCAAAGCTTGACCTCCTTGCACTACTCCCTCCAGGGCATACCGAACAGCATATTATGGTTATGTTGTATGATCATAGGTTTTTGAGGGGACTTTTCGGATATGGCGGGACCGTCCATGGCAAGTACTACAACCCTAGGATTGATCTAGCAGACAAATATTTTAAATATAAGGATTGGGAGTACTGCGGTATGCAGATGTTACTAAGTGGTGACCCACTCGCATACATTGCTCAGAATAAATACGGAGTTAAGATTGATGACACAGAGAACTAGCCAGCAGAACCGTAGCTTGCATTTGTACTTCACCCTACTAGCTGATGAGCTGAACCAAGCAGGATACGATATGAAGCGCACTCTAAAGCCCGGCATAGACATTCCATGGAGTCCTGCTACTGTAAAAGAGTATCTTTGGAAGCCAATACAGAACGCTCAATTGATGAAAGATAGCACTACGGAACTCACGACCAAAGACATTGACATAGTGTACGATACATTGAATAGACATCTTTCAGAAAAGACAGGTGTACATGTAGAGTTTCCAAGCAATGAGCAATAGGGGTAAAATAGGAGTATGAATACTACAGACCAAGTTTCTAAGAAAGCACCTAATCCAACAGGTAAAGGTGGCTTTGGTGATAACCCAGAGAACAGAAACCCGGGGGGCTGGTCAAAGAGGGATAACCTACGCTATAAGATTGAGCAAGCGTCTTACCTTGATAACGATGAATTGCAACAGATTGTAGATGACCCTAAGGAAGCGACCCTACTCAGGAAGTTCGCAGCAGCAACACTAGAAGCTGACTGGAAGATGATTAAAGAGATTACTGAGATGCTCTACGGCAAGCCTAAAGAGAGCGTAGACGTTACTACACAAGGTGAGAGTATTAACCCTTATGCAGCTTTGACTACGGAAGAACTAAGACTTCTGGCGAAAGGTAAATGATGCTCGCACATGACGGTGATAGTGTGTTCCAGTACGAGTATCCACTATATGAGATTACTAAGATAGAAGCTTTAAAGCGTTTATTAAGGCCTTGGCGTTATAGGCTACATAAGACTATGGGGCGTTCTGTAATAGTCCGTAGAGGAGCGTGGAGAGCTAAGAATGATACCTCCCGAAGTTAAACAAGCCGCTAAGATAGAACTAGCTCGAAAGGAGCAGATATGAACGTCACTAGATATAATAAAACGACTAGAGATAGACTTATACAATTGCTAGAGTCGATTGGATACAAAGTAACTAATCAAAGCAGTGATGGTAGCTATAAACTTGTCAGACTTCCCGACAGTAATGATTCAACAGAGTATTGGATATTCGAAGATAGGATAGAGCATCGCCTAAAAAACTATAGGGGTGGTTCTACATTTTATTTTAATGATTGCTTTTTTGAATTAGATAAAGAGTCCCCTACAGTCTCAGTAGTTGCAAAAAATAATAAGGGATGCTTTATATCTCTACATAATTTTGATACGAAGCTAAATGATACCCGAACAAGTTAAGCACCAAGCAAAGTTAGAGTTAGCTCGAAGAGACTTCTGGAGCTTCGAGCAGCTTCTATACCCCGAACTGTTCACCGATGAACGCAAGCTACTTAAAGAGATGGCTGAAACAATCCAAAGCTTCATTGAGGATAGCGACAAACACTACCTCGTACTATCAGTGCCGCCAGGACACTACAAGTCCTTCACCGCTAAGAACCTAGCACTATGGCTCATGGGCAAAGACCCTAAAACACGTATAATTGGCGTGGCAAACTCTGGGGATCTAGCTTCAATGTTCAGTACCCAGATAAGGGACACGATACTCGGAACTAACTACGGTAAAGAGGGGACACCCTACCCTGCTATATTCCCTGATACAAAAGTTAAGTACGGTTTTGCTACTAAATCGAAGTGGGAACTTGAGGGCAGCTCTGAGCCTAGCTACAGGGCGACATCACCTACTAGCTCAATAACTGGTTCACGTGCTGATTGCTTGATTGGGGATACTCTAATTAATACCAGAGGTGGAATATTCAGAATAGACGAACTTCACAACGGTAGACATCAGGGCGACATCTTGACTTATAACCACTCTACAGATACAATAGAGTATGAAAGACTTGTGGCAACAAGAGAAATTAAAAGCCGCAAAGTATATGAGGTTACTCTGAGCAATGGAACATCATTCACAGGAACATACGACCATAAGGTATACATCGTGGGAACAGGCTATCGAACAATTGGCTGGATTAAAAGAAATGCCGAAAGAGATACTGTTCACCTGCGAACATTGCGGCAACCACTTCCAACGCAAGAGATACGAGGTCAACAAAGCGATACGCAAGGGTTCAAAGATACGGTTCTGCTCAGTGGATTGTATGGCAAAGAGAACCAATATGGAGAGGCGAACAAACTTTTGCAAATGTGGCAAGCACGTAAAGAGCGGTTGGGCTTACTGTTCCGAAGTCTGTCTGAAAAAATACGGCTGGGGTCAGAGATTACCGAACATAGATTGTCAATGGTGCAGCAAGAACTTCAGACCACTATCACACCTCACCAAGTTCTGCTCAATGGAGTGCAAGAACAAACACCACTCAGAGGCTATAAAGACAGCGAAGTACGTTCACAGCTATCCAAAGGAGTTCAGGGACATAGCACCTTCAATCATAAAAAGAGACGGTGCTTGCCTCAAGTGTTCCTCGACCTACTTACTGAGCGTTCACCACTTAGATGGGGACAAACTCAACAACAATCCAAAGAACCTCGTAACGATGTGCAGGAGCTGTCATACAGCGATGCATATGTTGTCAGCGTACAAGAATGTGCCAATCGAGAAAGCGTATATGATATTCAAACCGAAAGCAATCACAACTTCTTCGCCAACGGAACTCTAGTACACAACTGCTTCATTGTTGATGATATTATCAAGAACCATACAGAGGCTCTAAACGCTCACGCCCTTAAAGACCACTTTGAGTTCTACAAGAATACCCTCTTTAGCCGTACCGATGGCGATAATTACAAGTTTATTTTCGTTATGCAAAGGTGGGCAACCAACGACCTCTCAGGTGAGATTATGAAGTTGTATGGTGATGATGTAGATGTTGTGAGTTATGAGATAGAAGATAAGCAGGGCAATATGCTTGAACCTACTATTATGAGCCGTAAGAAGTTCGAGGAGGCTAAACGTACGCTCGATCCGAATATCCTCAAGGCGAATTACTATCAGCAACCAGTAGACATTGAGGGTCGGCTATACAATGGCTTCCAAGAGTGGACAACACTACCTGACAGCCCACAACGCTATAACAACACTGACGTTGCAGACCAAGGCAAAGACAATCTATGTTCTATTAACTGGATTAAGAAACAGGATGAAGATGGGGTTAAGGTGTATATCACTGATATTTACTACTCACCTGAAAAAGCAGAGATTACCGAACCGGCTGTTGCGAAGATGATTACCGCAGACCAGATTACCGAGGCAGAGTTTGAGAGCAATAACGGTGGTAAGGGGTACGCTAGGAATGTAGAGCGTGAGCTACACGCCTTGCAGAACTTCAAGACGGTAGTGAAGTGGACACCGCAGAACAGCAACAAGGAGGCTCGTATAATGGCTTCTAGCTCGTGGGTTGCTAAGAACGTATATATGCCACCCAACTGGACAAGCAAATACCCTGAGTTCGCTGCTGAAGTCCTGAGCTACGTTGCAGGCGGGAAGAACGCTTTCGATGACGGAGTAGATACGTTGGCTACGCTGTATGAGCGAGCTGCTAACTTACAGCCTATTGCCTATAGCTCAGTGTATTAGAAATAATCTTTCACAAAAGGCTTGTATTAGTGTATAGCTTGTGCTATACTGAGAGTATCTAAATGAAAGGATATGTAGGTATTAGGAACAATCGCACAGATATGTTAAGAGATAATATAATAAATAAGGTATAATCGAGGATAATCTAAATGTTTAAGAACGTCATAAAAAAAGTGGACCAAGTAGAACTGTATAATGCAATACATAGGGTTTATTCACTAGATAAAAACGAAGTTAAGGTAGTAGAGATTGCGGTGTACACGGCACAAGAGTTTCAAGAAGCAGTATCTCGGCTAAAGAAAAAAATAGCTAATAATGACGTTGTATATGTATATCGTCCTATCGACCGGGACACTGGGGAAGTCCAAAAGGGTTCAGTAACTTTTAATGGCAGGGACTAACCAACGTACATTGAGTTTATGGTGCTGGTAGTGAGTGGCGGAATAGGTAGACGCGAAGTGGCAAAGAGAAACAGCCTAGGTATACAAGGTGGCTTAAATTGTCTCATGCAGGGTGACTATACGAGTACTCGTCGGTGAATATCCGATGTAGCTGAGTAGCTATGGCGATTGTGCCGGTGATAAGGTAAAACTATGAACTCGGCAAATCCCTGCCTTACTACCAGCACTATAAACTCAATCAAGCACCCTCTGGGGTGTTTTTTTGTTACTATTTCATTACCGTTATAATAAATACAGAACTAGACATTAAACGGAATACTCAATGAACCTCAAAGATTTACTACCAAAGTTCATGAAGAACAAGGTAAAGAACGAAACAAACTTCATTGGTCGTACATCTATTGGACTAAGTAACCCCGGCAAATACATGGGGCTAGACCTCCACTCTGATACCTACGCATCAGCATTCCCTAGTATCCGCGCCATTTCAAATGAGTACATGACCGTATTGCCAAAGGCTATTGGCTCAAACGGACAACCTGTGCAAAACAACAACATCGTCAACGCACTATTCCACCCGAACCAGATGGACAGTGTTGTTTCATTTAATGAGAAGATTGCAGTATCTACGCTTGTACTACCTAAAACCTATATCCTTGTATGGCGCAAAGAGGGTAACGAAGCAAAGCCAGGTGGCGACTTTGGATTCAAAGGCTCAAAGATTGCAGGTTTTACATTCCTAGAAAACCCAGGCATCTCAAGACGCGACGGCAAGACTTGGTACAACATGGGATCACAGTGGTTTACCGAAGATGAAGTCATGGTGTTGTCTGCTGGTGTTGACCCTCATAATCTCTATGGTGGCTATTCACCAACGATTGCTGCGTGTCGCTGGATTACCCTAGATGATTACATTGCTGACTTTCAAAAGGGCTTCTTTGAAAACAACGCTATCCCTGCCGGTATGTTTAAGATTACCGCTGCTACAGTAACGGAATACGAAGACATTGTGCGTAACATGAAAGCCCGTCATAAGGGTTCAGGCAACAATAACAATGTTACTTACTCACATGCTCCGATTGACCCCACTACAGGTAAAGCGGCAGAAGCAAAGATTGAGTTCATTCCATTCCAGCAATCGAACAAGGACATTGACTTCAAGAGCCTATTCGAGCAAGCTAACCGCCGTATTGACCAAGCTTATGGCGTATCTGCTTTCATTAAGGGTGTAGACGACTCGCCGAACTATGCAACTGCTCAAGTATCTGAAGCTAACTTTGCGAAACGTGCCGTCCTGCCACTTCTTACGAGAAACTATGCACAGATTACCCATGAGCTGAACCGTATTACTGGCGGCATGGGCGTGGCGATTACGTTTGATTACGACATTCCATCTGTTGCAGACGAAGAGAAGGTAGTAGCAGAGACAAGCGTTATCCACGCAAACCTCGTCACAACGCTTGAGACATCAGGTTATTCACTTGATACTATCGTGGACGCTTTTGAACTACCTGCACGTATTAAACTGCTTAAAAAGGGTGAAGCCCCTGCCGTAATTGAAAACGACAAAGCGGAAGTTGATGAGGGTGACGAAGTGAACGACTCACCAGACCCAGAGAAGATTGATGGCGTGACACCGCTGAATAACAAGACAGAAAAGGAACTCCACTGCAAAGACTGCGACCGATTCCTTGGCACTACCACACAGGATAGCTACAGCGATAAAATAAAGTGTTCAAATAGTAAATGCAAGGCGCTCGATATTCCTGTTATCAAGGAGGCAGCGAACGCAGAGACTTTAAAAGCACAGCTGACGAAGACTGACGAGGAACTGTACCAGACCGATTTAGAGGTCGCTACACGCGACTTCATGCGTAAAGAGGTAACTCGTGCCGTTGATGCCGTAGATGGCGCTCAGGACGCAACACAAGAGGAATTAGACGACTTTATAGAAGACGCTATGCGTACAATCGTGAGTATTCTTGTTGCGAGTGGGTCAATTCAGTATGCAGAAGGTATTGCATTGCTTATTGCTGAAGGACTTAATGGCGAAGGTACAAGCTACTTCCAATTATCAGACGATCAGGTTAGCCGATACCGTGCTTACCTTCGCAATGTAGGGGACTCATATTCGTCTGATACGCAGAAATCTATACAAACTGTACTTGATAAAGCTAATGTAAACGGCTGGAACTCCCAGGAAATCAAAGCAGAACTCCGCAATATTATGAACACCGATGAGTACCGCGTGACGAGGCTGGCCCGAAGTGAGCTGAATCGCTCGCAGCAGGCAGGCAACGTCTACAGTATGGAGCAGATTACCGATGAAACAGAGGTAAAGTTTAACAAGGTATGGAATGTTAATAACCCTGATGCATGTAGTGGCTGTCGGGCGCTCGATGGCAAGGTTGTTTCGACTAAAGGCGTGTTCCTAGCTAAGGGTTCGAGCATTACAGGTGATGACGGCAAAGTGTACACGAATGATTTTGTATCAATGGACGTTTGCCAACTTCATCCAAATGATACTTGTAACATGACTTGGGAAGTCGCTTAAAGGAGATAAAATGAAAGATTATACAATACAGCAAGGTGAAACTCTACGGCTCACAGTTACCGTGACCGAAGAGGGCGCTCAAACTGCCGAACTTGTTGCAGTGAAAGGTGTAGATACTATCGAAACAACAGTTAACTTTGACGGCCTAGTCGCAGACCTTACGACTAACACACCTATTGACCAGGAGCCGGGTGATTATCCATACTATGTCCGAATTACTTGGGAAGATGGCTCGGTAGATGTCCTTACCAAAAACGATAAGTGCGATGGTGATTGTCCAAAGCCAGTAATAACAGTTTGTGAGCTTATCGGAACGGGGTCATAATGAATATCAAAGTTGAACAAGTTACTCGCAGAGTAAGGGCATACTTTATTACCCGAAAGACATCTGTCAGGAGAATTAGCAGAGCCATAAAAGTATCCAAGACGGGGCGCTGAATATACTAATGTCTCGCTATTTTCATATTCTCTATAATATTAGATAGGACGATACATAAGCTCAGAAGGGCGTTGAGTTCGAAGAAAGGTACATTTAAAAATGTCAAAGCAAAACTTCTATAGGTTCGTCAAAAACGAAACTGGAGGATCAGAGCTTTACCTAGAGGGTGTTATCGCAAGCGAAAGCTGGTTTGACGACGAAGTTAGCCCCAAGCAATTCCGTGAGGAACTAGATAAGCATCCAGGCGCTATCACAGTAAGGATCAATAGTCCTGGTGGTGACGTTTATGCTGGAATGCAAATCTATGGGATGCTAAAAGACCGAAACAGTGACGTAACAATTATTGTGGATGCTTTAGCAGCTTCAGCCGCTTCATACATCGCGATGGCTGGTGATAAAATTATCATGAACACAGGTTCAATGATGATGATTCACAAAGCAAGCATGATGGCATGGGGTAACGAAGATGCAATGCTTGAGGTAGCTGACTATTTGCGTAAGGTAGACGGTAATCTATTACAAATATACGCTGCCAGAACAGGTAAGACAGAGGAAGAAATTAAACCCCTGCTTGCAAAAGAAACCTGGTTTACCGCAGATGAAGCCGTTGAGATGGGATTTGCTGACGAAGCTGTTCCAGGCAAGACTAAGCTCTCAACTGCCGTGGATAGTGCTCTTGGATATACGCAAAAGGTAAAGGACGCAGCAATGCAACCAGTAATGAACCTACAGGCTCGTATTAAAAACGAATCGGAAGAGAAAGTAGAGGAAGCAGATGCTACCAATACTACCGAACCAGTTGAGGAAACTGCTGAACAAGCAGATGATACTCAACCCACAATTAAAGAGGAAACAGCAGATGAAGTCACCGGGCAAGACGATAAAATCGCTGTAATCAAACCAGAAGTACAGGAAGTGACTACCCCTGTTACCGAAGAAACTAAACAACCAGTCAATAAAGTAAAGGAACCTAAAGCAATGACAGAAATTGCAAAATCACAGGTCATCGAACCTAGCAACCAAGCTAAGGTTGATGCCCCTGTTGTAAACGCTAAAGAATGGTTCAAGACCAAAGATGCTGTTGAAGCATTCACAATGGCTCTTGCCAACAACCCTGGTAAATCATTTAACGACGTAGAAGTCCAAGACGCTTACAAAGCTTCACAGATTACTGCCGGAATTACTGACCCAAGTATTTTCACCCTACCTGAACCAGTTATCACTTCAATCGAAGACGCTGTTAAATCAGGTGAAATCTACAGCCGTATGAACCACTCAGGTCTTGATGTATTCAAGCTTGTATGGGATGACACTGACGCTGATGTTGATACTAGCCGTGCAGGTGGTTTCGTACCATCTGTATCTCGAACCAAAGACCAACAGGTTCTTGATTTCGAAGCTCGTGTTATCCGCGCTCAGTACATCTACAAGTACCTTGTACTCGGCAAAGAAACAATCCGCGAGAACCGATCAACAGGCGCATTGGTACGATTCGTACTTAATGAACTTCCTGTTCGTATCATCCGCGAACTTGAGCGAGCTGCTATCATCGGTGACGGCCGTGCAGGTGGAAATAAGCGAAAAATCACTAGCTTCGTTTCAGTTAAAGCTGATGCTGATGCTGACAACGCCTTCGCTACGGTCTACACCCGAACTACTGAACAGAGCCTTGCTGAAGCGGTACGCCGTGCAGCTACTCTTGTTGAAGCAGACGGTGAAATCGTATTGATTGCGAAGAAGGGCTTTGCTGTTGATGCACAGTTCGAGCGCAACAGCCTAGGTGACCTATTGTTCCCTATCGGTACAAGCGCAGCAGCAGTTCTAGGTGTCACGACTATCATCGAGCCAACATGGTTTACTGATACGACTGACCCTGATAATGACGCTTACCTCGTAGTCCTGAGCAAGTACCTCACGGTTGGTGATAACAGCATTGAAGCATTCACAAACTTCAAGCTTGAAACTAACGAGAACGAGTTCTTGCAAGAAATCTACAAGGGTGGCGCTCTTGCAGCTCCAAAGGCAGCAGTAGCAATCTCAGCAGCAACAGAAAGCTAATCTAATGGCAGCGTCACTGACACTACAGGAAAAACAAGCGCGAATGATGGTTGAAGAACTGTTGTGTCTTGACCTTGCCAGCGAAGTAGCGGAACGGACTTTTGATGCACGAGAGGGTTATAGGACAGTGTTTACAGGGATATTCAGTGACGTATCAAGCGTTACGGTGGATGGTGTGGCAGTAACAGACTATTACCCTGCGTTCTTTGATAAAAGGAATGGCAAGTTCTATAACTCAATCGTGTTCAAAGAGGAAGTGTGCGGCGAAGTAATCGTTGATGCGGATTGGGGATTTGATGATTGTCTACCCGCAGACCTTCAAGCCCTTGTCGATAAAGCGGTACTAGTCGTAAGTAAAACAGTGTCCCTAACAGATGTGAAGCGTAAACGAACCGAAGATTTTGATATTACTTATGGTGATTTATCAGAAGATGAAGTATTTGTGAAGCAAAACTCACTGGTAATCAGTAAGTACAGCATGTGTGACACGGGATACATAGTAAATGGAGCTACCTGTGGACACGGTGTTCGATGTATTTGTTAACGAACCATATACCTTCCTTACGATAAGTAGGGGTGGTGTTGCAGGTGACGGTATTACAGCCCGAACCGAAGCAATGGGCGTGTTCAAACTACGCAACGGCATGAACGTAAGTAACGATCAAGAAACCAAAACCTCTGATGCCACACTGCATATAAAGCCCTCTGAGACGTTTGTTTCAACAGGACTAACAGGACATGGTATTGAGTTTCAAGGTCGCACATACGAGATTGTAGGCACGACAGGTGGCAAGAACTTCGACACTGGTGTCATGGAACACTACCGAGTAACTTTACAGGAGCGTGGATTCGAGGATTTAACATGACATTAGTAGCAGTAATTCAGATGAAAAAAGGCTGGGATTCCACAAAAGGACTTGAAAAAGGACTGGCGGAGATGGCTACAGATATTCATGCAAAGGCTTCTATACTAGCACCGAAAGAGACAAGGGCATTAGTGAACTCTGGCAAGATTACCCGTATCGACGCAGAGGCGTACAAGGTGAGCTTCGGTTCATCTAAAGTCCCTTATGCAAGACGAAGGCACTTTGAAAACAATAAGACACCGAGTAGCCTTGGTTACTTATCTAAAGCCGCTGACGCAGTGGCTCGATCTGATAAGACGAAGTACTTTAGGCATAAGGTGGTAGACGTATGATTACCCTATCACTTCTAAAGCAGATGCAAACAGACGGTCTAGGTACTATAGATTCAGATTTATGGCACTTAGAAGTACCGCTGAATGGTCAGGGTACCCCAGCGATGGGTGCATGGATTGTCCCAAGAGGCGCACCTGTTTCAAGATTTAACGTCAACATACAGCCGTTTGACTTCTACTTTCGACATACAAACAAAAACACTTCACTAATGAAAGCAAAGCAGTTCCTTAATTATCTGCAAGAGTCTTACAGCGATGTATGCGAGCTACCAAGCTACGAGCCCATATTTAGTGAGACGTACTCTAACGTCACGATAAAGCCTACAGATGGCGTGTCCTACGTTGGCGAAGATGAAAATAGGAAGCTAGTCTTTGTGATTAGCGGTGAAATAAACTATAAAGAAAATAAGGAGAATTA
>Ga0075012_10003582_pt1 | contig 14724 bp, 10 predicted proteins | sample All_14_2_FD_71474 | JGI IMG/M metagenome (GOLD analysis project Ga0075012, IMG submission 71474) | Freshwater microbial communities in response to fracking from Pennsylvania, USA - Allegheny Zone_MetaG_DW_15 | ecosystem: Environmental > Aquatic > Deep subsurface > Groundwater > Drilled... | reverse complement strand
CTTCAGCGATGAAGGCGGCGACCTCGCGCAGGACGAGGAGCACCTGCCGTTCTAACGACACCAGATTGACAAAAGAGGAATTACGCTTATGGCCATGCAAAGAAGAAACAGCAGCAACAGACCGGACCGGGACAGCCGCGACCGCGACACCTCCCCCGTCCGTAAACGCGCGCGGGCTTTGGACCCGAACGATGTCGTCGACACCAACGACGTGGAGTTCCTGCGCCGCTTCGTCACCGAATACGGCAAAATCATCCCGGCGCGCCTCACCGGCGTCACGGCTGCCCAGCAGCGGCAGATCAAGCAGGGCGTGCGTCGCGCCCGTAACATGGGCTTGCTGGCATAGCCCGGAGAGGATCTCAACACTATGGCTACAGAAATCCTGTTGTTGTCGGACGTCGAGAATCTCGGCAAAGCCGGCGATGTCGTCAAAGTCGCGGACGGTTACGCCCGCAACTACCTGCTGCCGAAAGACCTCGCCGCGCCGGTCTCTCAGCACGCCCTGCGCCGCCTCGAAAAGCTGCGCAAGGAGCGCGAAGAGCTGTCGCGCATCCAGATGGCTGAGGCCAAAGACAAGGCCGCCAAACTGGTGAACGTCTCGGTCACCATCCGCGCCAAGACCGTCGACGGCACGCGCCTCTACGGCTCGGTCGTCGCGTCCGACATTGTCGCCGCCCTCCAGGAAGGCAACAAGATCGCCGTGGACAAGGCCCAGGTGCAGTTGGACGAGCCGCTCAAGGAAGTCGGCACGTTCGACGTCGCCATCAAGCTGCACCCCGAAGTGATCTGCACCATCAAGGTGTGGGTCGTCGAGGGCTAAACAGCCCCTGAGGAGTTAGGAGCCGGGCGTTAGGGGGTCACCCCTAACCCCTCACTCCTAACTCCTGATTCTTTTTCCCCATCCCCCCATGCCGCGCCAAACTCCATCCCCTTCTGCGGCTTCCGCCCTGAGGAGCCCTCCGCACAGCGCCGAAGCCGAACGCGGCGTCCTGGGCTCCATTCTGCTCGACGCGGCCGCCAGCGACAGCCGCGTGCTCGACCTCTGCACCGAGAACGGCATCACCGCCGAAGCCTTTTTCTCTCCCGCCAACCGGCTGCTCTTCGAGACGCTCATCGAGATGTCGCACGCCGCGCTCACGATCGACCCGCTGACCCTCAACGAGCGGCTGCGCGCCCTGAACCGGCTCGACGACGTCGGCGGCACGGCCTACATCCAGGCTCTCATCGACGAGACCCCCACCGCCGCCCACGCCGAGTACTACATCAACATCGTCCGGCAGAAACACCTGCTGCGCGCCGTCATCACCTGCGCCCGCGACGCCGAGCGCCGCTGCTTCGATGAAGCCGTCAGCGCCGACCTGATCCTGGGCGAGGTCGAGCAGCAGTTCCTCGGCATCGCCGACCGCCGCGAAGGCACCGGCGTCACCTGGCCGCAGGCCGTCAACAACACGATGAGCCATATCGACCGGCTCTTCTCCCTCGGCCCCGGCGGCGTCGCGGGCCTGCCCACCGGCCTCGCCAACCTCGACAAGAAGCTCAAAGGCCTGCGCAACGGCGAAATGATCGTCCTCGCCGCGCGCCCCTCCATGGGCAAAACCTCGCTCGCCATGAACATCGCCGAGTGCGTCGCGATCGGCAAGGACATCTACGGCCGCCCCATGAAGGGCGACCACAACCGCCCGCACGGCGTCGCCGTCTTCTCCCTCGAAATGTCGACCGAGTCGCTCGCCATGCGCATGCTCTGCGGCTTCGCCGGCGTCCCCGGCTTCCAGATCGACCAGGGACTCATCAACCCCAAGAAGATCAACCAGCAGCTCACCCGCGCCGCCTCGGAGCTCGGCAAGGCGCCCATCTACGTGGACGACACCGGCGGCCTCGACGTCATGGACATGCGCGCCCGCGCCCGCCGCATGAAGAAGCGCTACAAGATCGAGCTGATCGTCATCGACTACCTGCAGCTCTGCAACTGCCGCGAGTTCGCCAAGCAGGGCCGCCAGATCGAAACGTCGCAGATCTCCGGCCAGATCAAAGCCATGGCCAAGGAGCTGAACGTCCCGGTCATCGTGCTGAGCCAGCTCAGCCGCGCGCCCGAACAGCGCGGCGACAAAACCAACAAGCCCAAGCTCTCTGACCTGCGCGACTCCGGCGCCATCGAGCAGGACGCCGACGTGGCCCTGCTCCTCCGCCGCCCCTGCAAGGCGCAGGGCGACCCGGAGTTCGAGGACCGCCGCCTCGCCATCGTCGACGTGGCCAAGCACCGCAACGGCCCCACCGGCGAGGTGCGCCTCGACTTCGACGATTCCCTGACGCGCTTCGGCGACCGCGCCGACCAAGGCGGCGATACCGACGGGCTCGACCCCGATACCTCGCCGGAAGCCACCTCCGGCCTGTGACGCCGCGCCGCACGCCGCAACGCGCTTGATGCGCAGCCCGGGCTTTGATACGCTCACGAATATGGTTTCGCCCATGCGCAAGACGGCCAAAAAAGAGCCTTTCCTGAAACGGCTGAGCCCCCAGTGGCTCATGGCCCTGGGCTTCTTGGCGGCCATCCTCACGGGCGCCTTCCTCTTGTCCCTGCCCGCCGCCAACGCCAACGGCCTGCGCATGGGCCCCGTGACCGCGCTCTTCACCGCCACCAGCGCCACCTGCGTCACCGGCCTCTCGGTCATCGACATCGGCTCGCAGCTGACGCTCTTCGGCCAGCTGGTGGTCCTGGTGCTCATCCAGCTCGGAGGCCTCGGCATCACGACCTTCGGCACGTTCCTCCTGGTGATCGTCGGACGCCGACTCAGCGTGCAGAGCGAGTTTGTCCTGATGAGCTCGTACGGCATCGACGAGGTCAAAGGCATCCGCTCGCTGCTGCGCTGGACCATCGGCCTCACGTTCCTGATCGAGGCGTTCGGCGCCCTGCTGCTCTGGACGCGCTACGCATTCCACGCCCCCGCCCTCCAGATGCCCGACGGCTTCTGGACGCCCATCTACTATGCCGTCTTCCACTCCATCAGCGCGTTCTGCAACGCGGGTTTCGCGCTCCACCGCGACAACCTGATCCCGTTCCAGACCGACCTCGTCTTCCTGACGGCCATCGACCTGCTGATCGTGTTCGGCGGGCTCGGTTTCCTGGTGCTCTACAACCTCATCACCCTGAAGTTCTGGCGCCGCAACCTCAAGACGCGCGGCCGCATCACCCTGCACACCAAAGTCGCACTCGTGGCCACCCTCCTGCTGATCCTCCTCGGCACCGCGGCCTTCCTCGGACAGGAGTGGGACAACGCGCTCGCCAAGCTGCCCTGGACGAACAAGATCGCCTGCGCCGTCTTCCACGCCATCACGCCGCGCACAGCCGGGTTCAACGTCGTCGACATGGGCCAGATCCACGAAAGCACGCGTTTCACCACCTCGCTGCTCATGCTCGTCGGCGGCTCGCCGGGGTCGTCGGCCGGCGGCGTCAAAACCACCACGATGGTCGTCCTGATCATGACCATCATCGCCATGTGCAACAGCCGCGGCGAAACCGTCGTCTTCTCCCGCACCGTCCCCTATACCGTGGTCCGCGAGGCCATCGTCATCTTCCTGCTCGCGGCCTCGCTCATCCTGACCGCGTACGGCGTCCTGCTCTGGACCGAATCGCCTCTCAAGCCGGACGACGCCTCGAAACTGATCTTCGAGACCGTCTCCGCCGCCGCGACCTCCGGCCTCTCGATCAACCACACGCCGTCATTGTCTACCGCCGGCCGATTGGTTATCATTGTCTGCATGTTCGTCGGACGCCTGGGCCCGCTCGCCGTGGCGCTCCTCATCGGAGCCCGCGAAGAGAGCCAGCGCATCCGCTATCCGGAGGAAGAAATCGTCGTCGGTTAACGCGTCCTTCTCCACCGCCCAACACTCCACACTCAACGCCTCACCTCCCAACCCCACACGTCTTATGTCATTCCACCCCGACACCCTTTGCGTCCAGGAAGGCTGGCAGCCCAAGAACGGCGAGCCGCGCGTGCTGCCCATCTTCCAGAGCACCACGTTCAAGTACGACAGCAGCGAGCACGTCGGAGACCTCTTCGACCTCAAAGCGCCCGGCCACTTCTACACGCGCCTCAGCAACCCCACGGCCGAAGCCCCGGAAAAGAAGTTGGCCGCCCTCGAGGGCGGCGTCGGCGCCCTGATGACCTCCTCCGGCCAGGCCGCCTCGCTCATCGCGATCCTGAACCTCTGCAACAGCGGCGACCACTTCATCGCCTCCGGCGCCATCTACGGCGGCACCACGAACCTCTTCAACGTGACCTTGAAGAAACTCGGCATCGACGTCACCTTCGTCGACCCCTACGCCGCCGAAGACGAGATCCAGTCCGCCTTCCGCCCCAACACCCGCGCGGTCTTCGGCGAAACCGTCGCCAACCCCGCGCTCACGGTCCTGGACATCGAGAAGTTCGCCCGCGTGGCCCACGCCAACGGCGTGCCGCTGATCGTCGACAACACCTTCCCGACCCCCGTCCTCTGCCGCCCCATCGACTTCGGCGCGGACATCGTGACCTACTCCACCTCGAAGTACCTCGACGGCCACGCCGTGGCCCTCGGCGGCATGATCGTGGACAGCGGCCGCTTCGACTGGAAAGCCAGCGGCAAGTTCCCCGGGCTCACCGAGCCCGACCCCTCCTACCACGGCATCGTCTACGCCGACACCTTCGGCCCCGCCGCCTTCATCGTCAAGGCCCGAGTCCAGCTCATGCGCGACCTCGGCAGCGCCCCTTCCCCCATGAACGCCTTCCTGCTCAACCTCGGCATGGAAACCCTCCACCTGCGCATGGAGCGCCACTGCCGCAACGCCGAAGCCGTCGCCGCCTTCCTGGAGCGCCACCCCTGCGTCGCCTGGGTCAACTACCCCGGGCTGCCCTCCTCCAAGAGCGCCGCCCTGGTCAGGAAGTACCTGCCGCACGGCGCCTGCGGTGTCATCTCGTTCGGCGTCCGGGGAGGTCGCGCCGCCGCCGTCCGCTTCATGGACAGCCTCAAGCTCGCCGCGATCGTCGTGCATGTGGCCGACGCCCGCACCGGCGTGCTCCACCCCGCCAGCACCACCCACCGCCAGCTCACCGACGAGCAGCTCGCCGCCGCCGGCATCGGCCCCGACCTCGTGCGCCTCTCGGTCGGCATCGAACATCCCGACGACATCATCGCCGACCTCGACCAGGCCCTCACCCGCACCTGAGACAGGCCCCGCACCCCTCCTCCAACCATCCCCCTCACCCCTACTTTCTTATGAAACGCATCGGCATCATCGGCGCAGGACGGTTCGGCTCATCCCTCGCGGAGAGCCTCGCGGAGCACGGCGCGGAAGTCCTGCTGATCGACTCGGACCGTGAGATCGTCCAAGAGTTCTCGGAGTTCGTGACCAAAGCCGTCGAAGGCGACGTCACCAACGCCCGCACCCTCGAGGACGCCGGCTTCAAGGAGTGCGACGTGGTCGTGGTCGCCATCGGCACCAACCTCGAAGGCAGTATCATGGCCACCGTGAACTGCAAGGAGCTCGGCGTGCCCACCGTCGTGGCCAAGGCCAACTCCGACCTGCACGGCAAAATCCTCAAGCGCGTCGGCGCCGACCTCGTGGTCTACCCCAACCGCGACTGCGCCAAACGCATCGCCCGCACCCTCCTCTCGAAGGGCTCCGTCGACCTCTTCGAAATCTCCGACGGCCTCAGCGTCGCGGAGATCGACGTGCCTGAGCCGCTCAAGAACAAATCGCTCGCCGAGGCCGAAGTGCGCAAGAATTACGGCGTCACCGTGCTCTGCGTCCGCCGCCTCGCCGACGACCCGACCCAGCCGCGGACGGTCATCCTGCCCACCGCGAGCGAGGTCATCCAGCCCGACGACAAGCTCCTCGTCTTCGGCGTCGACAAGCAGATCGACGCCATCGCCCAAGACACGTAGGAGAAGTGCGTGGGGCGCGAGTTCATTCGTTCATTATTTGGAGCCGTTTCTGCACCCGTGATCGGCTCCAAATTGGATTCACTAACGAACTAACGAACTCATGAACTAACGAACTCATGAACGCTTTCCGCTACCTCTTCGGACCGGTCCCCTCCCGCCGCTACGGCCGCTCGCTCGGCGTGGACCTCACGCGGCCCAAGACCTGCACGCTCGACTGCCGCTTCTGCCAGCTCGGGGCGACGCCGCAGACCACCGTGACCCGAACCGACCAGCCGCCGATGGAAGAGATCCTCGCGGAGCTGCGCGCCTGGTTCGCCGCTGGCAACACCGCCGACTTCGTCACCGCCAGCGGCTCGGGCGAGCCCACGCTGCACCTGCGCTTCGGCGACCTCTTCCGCGCCGTCCGCGCCGAGACCGCCAGCCGCTCGCTGCTGCTCTCCAACGGCTCGCTCTTCTTCCTCCCCGACGTGCGGCGCGACGCCGCGCTCGCCGACGTCGTCAAAGTCTCGCTGCACGCGTGGGACCAAGCCTCCTTCGAGCGCGTGGCTCGGCCGCACCCCTCGCTCCGCTTCGACGCGATCCTCGACGGCTACCGCGCCTTTCGCCAGCACTTCGCGGGGCGGCTCGACCTCGAAGTCTTCATCATCCCCGGCCTCAACGACGAGACCGAACAGGCGCAGCGCATCGCCGCGCTCGCCGCCACCTTCAGTCCGGACAGCATCACGCTCAACACCGCCGTGCGCCCTCCGGCCGACTCCGGCGTCACCCCCTGCCCGCCCGAGCGTCTGCACGCCCTCACCGCGCTCTTCGGCCACGCCGCGCACGAGGGCGGCGCCGAGCCCCAGAGCGCCGCGCTCGAGCTTTCGGACGAAGCCCTCACCGCGCTCGTCAGCCGCCACCCCGTCTCGCTCGCGGCGCTCGCCGCCACCTTCCGCAAGAGCGAGGCCGAGATGCGCGCCGTGCTCGCCCCGCTCGCCCGGCAGCGCCGCCTGCGCCTTTTCGACGCGCAGGGCGTGCCCTTCGCCGGCCCGCCCGAAGCGCAGCCCTGAAAACCGGAGGACGCCCCCCTCCGAGCCTGGCTCCGGCCGCGGAGCGAACTTGTGGTGGCCGCCCCGAAACGCTAAAGTATGCGCTTATTCAGGTGAACACTTTTCAGGGGGAACTCGGCATGGATCTGCTTCGTCCGGTTGGACTCGCATGTTTGTTTACGGTTTCAGCCGCTGTCGCGGCTGACGGTCTTTCGATCGGCAACGACCGCGTGAGCGCGCGTTTCGACGCCGCCACCCGCCAGCTGCTGCTCAGCGAGACCCCCGCAAACCAGCCGTTCGCGACGGCGGACGCGTTCCTCCCCCCCGGCGCCCAGCTCCGCTCCGCCAAGGTCAAGGACCGCGCGCTCGGCAAAGGGCAGGCGCTGGAGGCCGCCTGCCCCGACGGCACCCTCCGGCAGGCGATCGTCTTCCCGGAACAGCCCTTCGTCTTCTTCCGCACGCTCCTCAAGAACGGCAGCGCCCCGTGCGTCACCAACCGCGTCTCCTATCCGGAGCTGACGCTCGACCTCGGCCAGCCCCCCGCCGCCCTGAACACCCTCGGCACAGGCGGCCTGCTCAAGCCCGACAAGAACCCCGGCAGCTACATGTGGACCGCCGTGGCTGACCCCGCCACGCGCCGCGGCGCAGTCGCGGGCTGGGTCACCACCGACCGCGGCAGCGGCATCGTGCGCATGGCCGTCACCAACGGCGCCGTGCGCCTCCAGCCCCACGTCGACTACGGCCGACTCCTGCTCGCGCCCGGCCAAAGCGAGACGCTGGAAACCTTCGCCGTCGGCAGCTTCGACGACGCCCGCCTCGGCCTCGAGGCCTATGCCGACGCGCTCGCCCGGATCTACGACATCCGCCTGCCGCCCATGCCCACGGTCCACTGCACCTGGTACGTCGACGGCGCCTCCAGCGAAAACGTCCTGACCGGCCGGACCGACTTCGCCCGGCAGACGCTCACGCCGTTCGGCCTGAACGTCATCCAGATCGACGACGGCTGGCAGCTCGGCGCCTCCAAGAACGGCCCCAAGAAAGTCTTCATCGACCACAACCCGCAAGGCCCCTATCCCTCGGGCATGAAGCCCACGGCCGACCGCATCCGCAAAGCCGGCCTGACCGCCGGCCTCTGGCTCATCCCCTTCGCCGGCTCGAGCGACGACCCCTGGTTCGCCGACAAGACGGAGTGGTTCGCCAAGAAGCCGGACGGCAAGCCCTACGACACGCGCTGGGGCGGCACCTGCTTCGACCTCACACGCGCCGACACCCGGGCCTACCTCAAGGACGTCATCCGCACGATCACGCACGACTGGGGCTACACCTACCTCAAGATGGACGGCCTCTACACCGGCGCGTCGGTCAACCTCAACTACGTCTGCGACACCTTCCGCGAGGACGAGATCGGCCAGGCCGTGCTCTCCGATCCTGCGGTCACGCAGATCCAGATGATGCGCGACAGCCTCAAGCTGGTGCGCGACACCGCAGGCAAAGACGTTTTCCTGCTCGGCTGTTGCACGCCGCAAAACATGCGCAGCGCGGGCGCCGCGTTCGGCCGCGTGGACGCCATGCGCATCGGCCCCGACAACGGCGCGAACTGGTCCGCCATGATGCGCGGGCCCGAGTTCGGCGCCTGGCACTACTTCCTCAACCGCCGCGTCTGGTACAACGACCCCGACCCGCTCTACGTCCGCGCCTCCCTGCCGCTCGAGCACGCGCAGGCCATCTGCTCGTGGGTCACGCTCAGCGGCCAGATGAACAGCAGCAGCGAACACTACGCCCAGCTGCCTCCCGAGCGCCTCGACCTGCTTAAGCGCACCATGCCCTCGCACACCGCCGTGGCGCGCCCCTGCGACCTGTTCGAGAGCCGCATTCCGGGCCTCTGGCTCGTCACCGCAGCCGCCACCGCCGACCTCCCGCGCCGCGACGTGCTCGGGCTCTTCAACTGGGAGAGCGAGGAGAAGACCCTCGACGCGACGACCGCCAAGATCGGCCTCGCCGGCGACGGCGAATTCATCGCCTTCGACTTCTGGAACAACGCGCTCATGCCGCCCTTCAAAGGACGCCTCGTGCAGACCCTGCGCCCCCAGTCCTGCGCCGTGCTCGCCGTGCGCCCCGTGCTCGGCCGCCCGCAGCTCATCTCCACCTCGCGTCACATCACCCAGGGGCTCGTCGACGTGACCGAAGAGCGCTGGGACGCCAAAACCCGGACCCTCTCGGGCGTCAGCCACGTCGTCGCCAACGACCCTTACGAGCTGCGCATCCTCACATACGGCGCCGACGCCTCGATCGGCGCGGTGGCCTCCGCCTCCCTCACCGGCTGGAACGGCTACGAGCTCACGATCGCCCCCGGCGAAGGTGTCGTAGCCCGGCCCGACGACGCCTACTCCAACGCCAACACGCCTGACGCACCCATGACCCGCCTCTTCGAGCCGAAGTCGGAAGAGGGCCTCGTGCGCGTCGCCTTCACCTGCGGCACCGGCGGCAAGGTCACGTGGAAAGTGACCTTCTCCGACAAGCCCGCGCCCGCCCTCGTGCCCGTCGCCTCAGGGCTCAAAGCCGAGATGCCCGACGTGTACGGTCCCGTCGTGCTCACCTGGCAGAGCAACACCCGCGCCTGCGAGATCCGGCGCGACGGCAAGACGGTCGCGACGGCCGCGCTCGGCGGCCTCTGGCGCGACACCCGCGTCGAGTCGCAGAAGGCCTACCGCTACGAGGTCATCCCCTACACGCTCGCCGGCGCGCGCGGCCCCGCGCAAGCCGTCGCCTTCAGCGTGCCCGCGATCCCCCAGCTCGGGGCGGTCCCGCCCAAGCCCCAAGTGACGCTCGACAGCCTCAAGCCCCTCAAAACCGCTGTCGGCTGGGGCTCTTTCAAGACCGGAACCGCTCTCAACGGACCGCTGCGCCTCGGCAAAGAAACCTTCGCCTCCGGCGTCTGCATCCACGCCGACGGCTATGCCGTCTACGCGCGGGACCCCGCCTGGCAGCGTTTCGTCGCGGTGGTCGGCATCGACGAGAGCCAGCGCCCGCAGAGCCAGTCCAGCGTCATCTTCAGCGTCGCGGCCGAGGCCGCCGACGGCCGCCGCGTGCTCGCGGTCTCGCCGGTGATCCGCTTCGGCCAGCGCGAACGCTGGCACTTCGACGTCGCGCTGCCCAAGGACGCCGAGCGCATCGTGCTGCTCGCCGAGTCCGCCGGCGACGGCAACAAGAGCGACCACGCCGACTGGTGCGACGCCGGTTTTTCTCCTTAAGAGGCTGCTCACCGCTGCCGAAGGGCCGTCGTCTCGCGCCCCGCCCGAAAACCGGGGCGTTTCCGCCCGCGCCAAGAATAACGCCGGGGGCACGAGTGGTGCTCGGGCCAAAGCGCCCGTGCCGCGGGCCGTTCTCACGAACATCTAACACAGGTTTCATGCGAAGCGAACAGAAATCGTGTTTTCTGTACGCATGACCAAACAAGGCACATCCAAAAGATATGAGGCCCGGGCCGACCTGCACGTGCACTCCTGCCATTCGAAGCATCCCGGCGAGTGGATCCTGCAGCGCCTAGGCGCCCACGAGTCCTACACGCCGGTGGAAGCCATCTACCGGCAGGCCAAGGAACAGGGCAACGCCTTCGTCACGATCACCGACCACAACACCATCGAGGGCGCGCTGGAGCTCTGCCGCCTGCACCCCGCCGACTGCTTCATCAGCACCGAGGCGACGACCTATTTCCCCGAAGACGGCTGCAAGATCCACGTGCTCTGCTACGGCATCACGCCGGCCCAGTTCGCCGTGATCCAGCGCGCGCGCGACAACATCTACAATCTGCGCGACTACCTGCGCCAGGAGAACATCGCCTGCTCCGTGGCCCACGCCACCTTCAGCATCAACAACCGGCTCACGCTCGATCACCTCGAAAAGCTGCTGGTGCTGTTCAACGTGTTCGAAGGCATCAACGGCACGCGCGGCCAAGAGGGCAACGCCGTCTGGCAGCAGGTGCTGCACGCCCTGACGCCCGAGGCGCTGGAACGCTTCAGCGCCAAGCACCACCTCGACCCCTGGGGCGACGAACCGTGGGTCAAAGGCCAGACCGGCGGCTCCGACGACCACGCGGGGCTCTTCATGGGCTGCACGTGGACGCGCGCCGAGGCTCAGACGAAAGAGGAGTTTCTGGAAGCGCTCCGCTCGCGGCGGACAAGCGCCGGCGGCCGCTACGGCGACTACAAGGCTCTGGCTTATGGCATCTATAAGATCGCCAGCGAGCACGTGCGCCAGAAGGGCGGCCACGCCTCGGGGCTCACGGGCCTGCTCATGTCGATCCTCTTCCATGAGCGCGGCCCGGGACTGCGCGAGCGCCTGTTCATGCGCAAGCTGGGCCTGCGGCGCTCATCGCGCGACCGGATCATGGCGCGCTTTCTGAATGCGCTCTGGGAAATCACCCAGGACGCCTCCGACTTCGGCCCCGACTGGCAGATCGTGCACGCCTATGACGCGCTGGCCGTGCTGATCGACGACTTCACCTCCGAGATCGCAGGAAGCCTCGAAAGCAGCGTCCGCGGCGACGCGGGGCAGGACGTCCTGCAGTACCTCGCCTCGGCCCTGCCGGCGCTGCTGTTCGCGACGCCGTTCGTCAGCACGCTGCGGCTGCTCAACCGGGGCCGCGACCTGAACGACCAGCTGACCGAAGCGTTCGGCCTGCGTCCCGAGGGCAGCGCCCAGCGCGTGCTCTGGTTCTCGGACACCGTCGCGGACCTCAACGGCGTCTCCGTGACCGTGAACGAACTGGCGGAGTGCGCCCGCGACACCCACGCGCCGCTGCGCATGGCGGGCTGCCTCACCGAGCGGGAACAGCGTCTGCCGATCGCCAACAAGCTGCTGCGCCTGCCCTGCATCCACGAGACCCCGCTCCCCTTCTACAACGCCCACACGCTGCGCTTCCCGTCGCTGCTGCGCTCGCTCGACACGATCGCCGAGGCCCGACCCGACAAGATCGTGATCTCGACACCGGGACCGGTGGGTCTCACCGCCCTGCTCGCCGCACGCCTCCTCGGCGTCCGCTGCACGGGCGTGTTCCACACCGACTTTGCCAAACAGGCCGAAGAGGTGACCGGCGACAAACACGTGATCGACATCGTCGGCGCCTACACCCGCTGGTTTTACGCCCGCATGGACGAGATCCTCGTGCCGAGCCGGTTCACCCTGACACGCCTGGCGGACGAGGGGCTCGACCCCAGCCGCATGCGCCTGTTGCGCCGCGGCCTAGACGACGCTTTCCAGCGCGTCGGCGAGCAGCCCCTGCTGAAGGCCAAAGAGCAGTGGTTCCGCGAGGGTGTGCCCACCCTGCTCTACAGCGGGCGTCTCGGCAAAGAGAAGAACCTTGACCTCCTCGTCGCCGTGTTCGACCGCCTGCGCCAAGACGACGTGGAGGTCCGTCTGCTGTTCGCCGGCGAAGGCCCCGAGCGCCTGGCGCTCGAGAAGGCGCTCGCGCCTCACGGCGACCGCGTGGTCTTCACGGGCCGGCTGGAGCGGGAAGCGCTCAAGGCCGTCTACCAGCTGTCCGACGCCTTGGTCTTCCCAAGCACCACAGACACCTTCGGCATGTCGGTGCTCGAAGCGCAGTCTCTCGGGCTGCCCTGCGTGGTCTCCGACAGCGGCGGCCCGCAAGAGATCGTGCTCGACGGCAAAACCGGATACGTGCTAGACGCGGCGTCGGCCGAGCTCTGGGCCGAGACCTGCCGCAAGCTCTGCGAGGCACGCACCCACAACCCCATCGGCTTCCAGGCCTGGCGCGACGAGATCCGCACCGCCTTCGCCGGCCGCCTCTCTTGGAAACATCTGATCGACGAAATCACGGAGAAGCGCGAAGCGACCACGCATTGCGGCCGCGCCTCGGCTGCCAGCGAGACCTCGCCGCTCCGTAGCCGCCTCAGCGTTCAGCGTCCGGTGCTCTCCTGATCACTGCCCCATGAATATGAATTCGTCCCGGCTGAGCTGGCCGTCCCTGTCCCGGTCAAAGGCCGGGAAGCGCGCCTCACCCTCCGAACGCCGATCCCCGGGAAAATTGCCGAGGTATTCTTCGCGGGAGAGCACGCCGTCCTTGTTCTTGTCGCTGCGCTCGAAGAGCGGCGCGCGTTGCGCCTCCTGCTTGGGAACCTCTCCCTCGTGCGGCCAGGCGTAGTCGTTGCGGCCCGCCTCGGCCTCCACCGGGCCGGGGGGCAGCGTCCGCTGCCACGCCAGCACCTGTTCAGACAGCCGCGCCACCACGTCGGCGTGGTCCGACGCCACGTTGTCGGACTCGCCCGGGTCGCGCGCTAAATCGTAAAGCTCCACGCGGCTGCGGTCTGGGTTCAGCAGCAGCTTCCAGTTCCCGTCGCGCATCGCCAGCATCGGGCTGCGGTTCCACGGGTGGTTGAAGATCCGGTAGCGCCACTCCCAGAACAGAGGCGTCGCACGCCGGAACGCCTTGTCGCCGCGGAAGGCGGCCGCCACGCTCTGGCCCCGCTGCACCTGCCGGACCACGTCCGGCAGCGCCACACCCGCCAGCTCGCAGAGCGTCGGCAGCAGGTCTGCCCCGCTCACGACCGTCTCTTGGTTGACCTGCCCAGCCGGCGCGCCGCTCTTGGGCCAACGCACGATAAACGGCACGCGCGTCCCGCCCTCGTACAGGCTGCGCTTGCGGCCCCGCAGCGGGCCTGCGCTGCCGATGCCCGACCATGCCGCATTGCCGATCTCAATGTCCTCGGGGCCGTTGTCGGACGAGAAGATCACGATCGTGTTGTCGGCCAGCCCCAGAGCGTCGAGTCGCTCCCAGAGGCGGCCGAGCTGCCGGTCCATCTCGGCCACCGTCCCGGCATAGACCTCGAAGGGCGAGGTGAAGCCCTCCGGCACTCGGCCCCGGAACGGCGCGCGCTGCTCTTCGGACGGCGCCAGCGCCGCGTGCGGGTCGATCAGCCACAGCTCGCAGAAGAACGGCTTGTCTTTGACCTCCTCCAACACCTCCAGCGTGGCCTCAACCAGCCGCTGCGTGGCGCGGGGTCTCTCTCCGGCCGCCCACACGTTCGTCGAACCGCACTGGCCGTCGATCCAGCGCGCCGTATCGAAGCCGTACGCGGCAAGCGACGCCCCCGCGTCCGGCGGACGTCCGAGATGCCACTTGCCCACGTGCGCGGTCGTGTACCCCGCCTGTTTCAGCAGCCGCGGCAGCGTGGCGTTCGTCGGGTCGAGATACTGCGCCATGGACCGCGCCTCGTTCTGCGCGGCCGTGGCGAGATGTCCGTGCAGCCGCAGCTCGGAAGGCCAGCGGCCGGTCATCAGCGTGCCGCGGGACGGCGAACAGACCGAGCCGCCCTGGTAGTACTGCGTGAAAAGCGTCCCCTGACGCGCCAACCGGTCGATGTTCGGCGTGCGGAAACGCGCGTTGCCGTAGCAGCTCGGATCGCCCCACCCCAGGTCATCGGCCAGCACAAAAAGGATGTTCGGCCGCGTCTCCTGCGCCGGCTCAACCGCCAGCGCTGCCGCAACCGCACCGAAGAAAAGGCCCGTCCACACACCTGCAAACCGGTTCATGTCAGCTTCCCCCGTTCACACATCGTTTCGTATTCGCGCCCACTATCCCAAAAAAATATCATACCAACAAGCGCCATCTGACCGGGCGCATCCCCGTTTCATTGACAGCCGCTTGAATCAAGCTGGTGTACCGGCCGACGCTGACCAGGGCCGCCTGAAGTCAACTGTCTTGAAAATGACTTTCCAGGGGGGGTAAATGGGCATAGAGAAAAGGGGTGGAGGGGAAAGG
>Ga0075012_10003580_pt1 | contig 14726 bp, 11 predicted proteins | sample All_14_2_FD_71474 | JGI IMG/M metagenome (GOLD analysis project Ga0075012, IMG submission 71474) | Freshwater microbial communities in response to fracking from Pennsylvania, USA - Allegheny Zone_MetaG_DW_15 | ecosystem: Environmental > Aquatic > Deep subsurface > Groundwater > Drilled... | reverse complement strand
CGCAGCGGGCCCTTCTCCTTGATGGTCTCGTAGGCCGAGATGAGTGAGTTGACGCCACCGATGCCCGATGCCACCACGGCACCAAGCCGGACCGGGTCGACCTCGGGCGAACCGGCGTCGATCCAGGCCTCTCGTGTCGCGATCAGCGCGCACTGCTCGGAGCGGTCCATTCGGCGCACCTCGACGCGGGTCAGGATCTCCTCCGGGTCCACCATCATCAGGCCGGCGATCTTCGCGGGCTGGTCGGGATGCCAGTCAGGGCCGAGCATGGAGATGGCAGGCTGGCCTGCCAGAGCGCGTGCCCATGTCGATGCGACGTCGCCACCGAGCGGGGTGGTCATGCCGATGCCGGTGACGACAACATTGCGGGTCATAGCGTTTCTCCTGTTTCAGCAAATCAAGCGTGGATCTCGATCAGCGGGGCCATGGTGATGACCCCGCTGATGAGGAGTTCTAGACGTTCGCGCTGATGTACGTCACCGCATCGCCGACGGTCTTGAGGTTCTTGACCTCGCTGTCGGGGATCTTCACGCCCCACTTGTCCTCGCATGCCATGACGACCTCGACCATGGACAGCGAGTCCACATCAAGGTCATCGACGAAGGACTTGTCCGACTGGACGTCCTCGACAGGCACGCCAGCAACCTCGTTCACAATCGCAGCCAAGCCGGCCAGGATGTCCTCACTCATGACTTTCCTTTCGTATTCAATGGTTGTGTTGGTTGGGAAGCTTCTCGCTACGGGATGGTGACCACCTGGGCCGCGTAGGCCAGGCCGGCACCGAATCCGATGAGGAGCGCAGTGTCGCCGCTCTTGGCCAGGCCCTCATCGAGCATGCGCGACATCGCCAGTGGGATGGATGCAGCCGAGGTGTTGCCCTGCGTGACGATGTCGCGGGCGACTGCCACGTGATCTGGCAGCTGGAGGGCCCGAATGAGCGCATCAGTGATGCGGTTGTTGGCCTGGTGAGCAATGAAGACATCGAGATCACCAGCGGTCAGCCCAGCGGCATCGAGTGCCTCCTGGGCCAGCTGAGCCATCACCGTGATGGCCCAGCGGAAGACCGTCTGGCCCTGCATGTAGAGCTTGGGCACGTTGTTGACCGGATCCTTGCGCTGTTCAAGGAACGAGGGGGCGATGCCAAGGGCGTCGATCATGGTGCCGTCAGCTCCCCACATGGTCGGCCCGATCGCCGGCTCGTCGGACGGCCCGATGACCACAGCGCCAGCACCATCGGCGAACAGGAAGGCCAGAGTGCGGTCGCTGTGATCGAACCAGTCCGTCAGCTTCTCGGCGCCGATGACCACCGCGTACTTCGCATTGCCGCCACGCACCACATCACTGGCCATGCCGACGCCGTAGCAGAAGCCTGCGCACGCACTGGAGATGTCGGTGGCAGCAGCCGAAGTGGCATGGATCTGCTCGGCGATCTGGGTGGCGGCCGAAGGGGTCAGGTAGGGGTAGGTGCAGCTGGCCACGAGCACCAGCCCGAGCTCGTCTGGGGAGATGCCCGCCTTGGCGATGGCCTCATTGGCGGCAGCCACCGCCATGTCGATCACGGTCTCGTCCTCGGCCGCGTAGCGGCGTTCAGTGATGCCCGAACGCTCCTGGATCCATTCATCGGTGGAGTCGATGCGCGTGCAGATCTCAGCATTGGTGACCACGCGCTCGGGTCGATAGGCCCCGACGGACATGATGCGTGCGTACTTGGGGCCCTGCGGAACGGTGATGATGCCCGTCATTCGTCAACCCTTCCAGAGTGCTCTGCGATGAGCGCACGAGCGGCGTCAAGGTCATCTGGGCTCTTCAACGCAAGCGTTGCCACGCCCGGCATCGCTCGCTTTGCAAGACCAGTCAGCGTGCCCCCTGGTGCAAGCTCCAGCAGGCCGGTGACGCCGATGGACATCATCATGTCCATGCACAGATCCCAGCGGACGGGGTTGCTGACCTGCGCGATCAGGCGCTGCAGGGTCTCGGTGCCGTCAGCGACCGCGCAGCCATCGGCATTGGACAGCAGGATGCAACTGGGAGCCGCTGGGCTGATGGTGCTCGCGAACTCGGCCAGCGCACCGACGGCCGGTTGCATGTGCACCGTGTGGAAGGCGCCGGCAACGACAAGCGGCCGCACGCGTGCTCCTTCAGGGGCATCGGCGGCGAAGGCGTCGAGCTGCTCAAGCGTGCCGGCCACCACGATCTGCCCAGCGCCGTTCATGTTGGCAGGCGTCAGGGCATGGGCTTCAGCCTTGGCGACGACGACGGCAGGCTCACCGCCGAGCACGGCACTCATGCCAGTGGGGACCAGTGCGGCGGCCTGTGCCATGCGGGTGCCACGCTCGTTGACCAGGCGCATGGCGTCTGACTCCGTGAGCACGCCGGCGATGACGGCAGCGGCGATCTCGCCGACTGAATGCCCGGCGACGAGGTCGGCTGCGGGGCTCCCCAGGCAGCCCCAGGACAGCAGGCTGGCCGCGACAATCAGCGGCTGGGCCACCGCGGTGTCGCGGATCTGGTCGGCATCCGATGTGGTGCCGTGGGCCTTGAGGTCCAGGCCGGCCGCCGACGAGAGTCGTTCGAGGTGGTCACCGGCGCCGGGTAGTTCCAGCCAGGCGCTGAGCATGCCCGGGGTCTGGGCTCCCTGGCCGGGAGCGAGGATGGCGAGCACCCGCTAAGCCTGTCGGTCCGCAGGCTGCGGGTGCGAGGTTGCAGCCGCCAATGTCATGGAGCAAAACTTAGAGGGTTCCTACAACGATCAAGGAGTCCTCACCACATTCAGGGCCTCAAATCGGCGAATTCCTGTCGAAATCAACTATCTGCAGCCCGTCCCAGGGTCAGGGCGATGCGCAAGGAGTAGGCATCCCGCGGATCCTGCGGGGCCAGCCCGGTCAGCTCGGTCACCCGGCGCAGGCGGTATCGCACGGTGTTGGGATGGACGAACAGGGCGCGAGCGGTGGCCTCCAGGGATGGCGTCCGCTCCAGGAAGGTGGCCAGGGTCTGCAGCAGGGTTGGCTCGGCTGCCAGCACCAGGTAGACCCCCTGCACCAGCGCTGTGTGCGCTTGGGCATCCCCGGCCAGCGCGCGTTCAGGCAGCAGCTCATGGGTGGAGACCGGACGTGGCGCCTGCGGCCAGGTGTGAGCCAGCTGCAGCGCCTGCATGGTGATGCGGGCGGCAGCAGGCACCTGATCCAGGCCCTGGAGCTCGTCGCTGGTCACCACCGGGCCTGGCCCGAAGTGCGCGCTGAGCACCCGCGCTGTCCTGTCCGTGGCACTGACTCGACCGATGATGGCCAGCATGGTGGAGCCGTGGATGCCGGTCAGCAGGTCGACGCCATGATTGCCGGCCGCCCTGCGAAGGATCGCAAGTGCGAGCTCGGGCTCGCCCAGCGGCGGGGATCCGGCGATGAGCATCACTGAGCCCTGGCCTGACCAGCCAAGGGCACTGACCCGGCTGAGCACGGTGCTGTCCAGGTCGCCACGCACGAAGGCGTCCACGACCAGCGCCTCCACTCGTGCGTCCCATGCGCCGCGCGCCTCTGCTGCTCGTGCGTAGACACCGGCTGCAGAGAAGGCGATCTCGCGGGAATAGCGCAGCACCGCCTCGCGCAGGGGAATGCGCGTCTGCTCGTCATCGATGCTCTCGATGGCCTCCTCGACCACGTCGATCGTGGTGCGCACCAGTGAGACGGTCTGCTCCAGGGAGATCACGCGGGCCAGCTCGCGCGGCGCCGATCCGAACACGCCGGCGGTGATCTCGGCGACCTGCTCGGGATGCTCGTACCAGTCCACGAAGGCGGTGATGCCCGCCTGCGCGACCATGCTCACCCAGGAGCGCTCCTGCGCACCGAGATCGCGGTACCAGGGGAGTTCCGCCTCCATGCGCTGGGTTGCGGCAGTGATGAGCCCGCTGGTCGAACGCACCAGGTGGAGCGGCAGTGGAACGGTCGTCACGTCAACTTGCGTTCGAGCCGATGAGCGAGCCGACCACGAAGGTCACGGTGGCGGCTCCGGCTCCCCAGAGCAGCTGGCGCAGGGCACTGAACACGACTCCGCGGCCAGACAGCCTTCCCACGATGCCACCCACGATCAGGAGGGCAGTCGTGGAGAGCGCGATCGTCAGCAGGATCGCCAGCGTGCCGGAGGTGATGAGGTACGGCAGCACGGGGACGAATGCGCCGATGGTGAAGGCGATGAAACTGGAGACCGCGACCCGAACAGGCGCGCCGAGGTCGTCGGGGTTGAGCCCGAGCTCCTCGCGGGCCAGGGTGTCCAGTGCCTTCTTCGGATCCTGCATGATGCTGGCCGCTGTGGATTCCGCGATATCGCGCGGCACGCCCTTGGCCCGGTAGATGAGCTCGAGCTCCTTCTGCTCCTCCTCGGGCTTGTTGGCGATCTCCATCGCCTCCCGATCGATCTCCCGGCGGAACAGGTCGCGCTGGCTTGCCACGCTGACGTACTCGCCGGCCGCCATCGAGAAGGCACCGGCGAGCAGGCCGGCGAAACCGGCGAACAGGATGGTCCGGGCATCGGGATTGGCACCGGCGAATCCCATGACCAGCGCCGTGTTCGATACCAGGCCGTCGCTGATGCCGAAGACGGCTGCCCGGGCGCTGCCGGAGTTGTCGCCTCGATGCCAGGGCTCCATGTTGTCCGGCCCGGGAGCGCGCAGCGCTCCGCGGATGGGCAGGACAGGCTCGTCGGAGCGCATCCGCTGGAAGGCCTCCATATGCCAGGCCTCTTCGCGCACCATCGAATCCGGCGCCTCCGGCTCGTCGTCGTAGAGCGAGGTGGCAGCGGACTCGGCCTGCTCCAGATGGGCAAGCACGTGATCGACCCCGAGCGCATTGGCGCGGGCGACCAGTGCTGCGTCATCGGCCTGCATCGAGGTCGGCGGATCCGGAACCGGGATGCCTGCCTCCGTGAGCTTGGCGATCCAGTGACGCGCATGCCGATCCTCGATGTCGGCGAGCTCGTAGAGCGCCTCCTGTCGCTCACCCTCCAGGCTGTCGGCCAGCGATCGGTAGAGCAGAGCGGCCTTGCGTTCCTCCTCGAGGTAGCGCAGGAACCGCTTTGGATCGTTGGCCATCTCAGCCAGAGCCCTCGGTATTGCCGGCAGCAGCTGCTCCTGGGTCATGCAGCTGGTAGCGCACGATGGCCTCGGCAACCCGAGCCCGATCGAAGTCGTGGTGCTTGCTCAGCATGCTGAGCGACTGCACGACGATGGACTCGGCGTCCACGAGGAAGTGCCGGCGCAGGGCGCCTCGGGTGTCGGACATTCCCCAGCCGTCGGTGCCCAGCGACACGAAGGGCTGCTCCACCCATTCGCGGATCTGATCCTGGACGGCTCGCATGTAGTCCGAGACTGCGATGACCGGGCCTGGGCGACCGGCCAGTCGCTGGGTCACATAGGCCGTGCGCAGCTCGCCTTCCGGGTTCAGCAGGTTGTGCCGATCCGCGGCGAGTCCGTCGCGACGCAGCTCGTTCCACGAGGTGACCGACCACACGTCTGCCTGCACGCCCCACTCCTCACGCAGCAGGTCGCTGGCCCGCAGGGCCCACGGCACGCCCACCCCACTGGCCAGGAGCTGGACGCGCGGACCATCGCCAGATGCCTCCCGCAGCAGGTGCATGCCGCGAAGGATGCCGTCGACATCGACGTCCTCCGGCTCCGCAGGCTGGCGGTAGGGCTCGTTGTAGATGGTCAGGTAGTAGTAGACGTTCTCGGGATTCTCGCCGTACATGCGCCGAAGCCCATCGCGGAAGATGTGCGCGATCTCGTAGGCGTATGCGGCGTCGTAGGCGACCACGCCCGGGTTGGTGCTGGCCAGCAGCAGGGAGTGGCCGTCCTGATGCTGCAGTCCCTCGCCGTTCAGTGTGGTACGGCCAGCGGTGGCACCCAGCACGAAGCCGCGGGCCATCTGGTCCATGGCCGCCCAGAAGGCATCTCCTGTGCGCTGGAAGCCGAACATCGAGTAGAAGATGTAGATCGGGATCATCGGCTGGCCATGCGTGGCGTAGGAGGTGCCGACAGCCGTGAACGAGGCGGTTGAGCCGGCCTCATTGATGCCTTCATGCAGGATCTGCCCGGTCTCGGACTCCTTGTACGACAGCACGAGATCGCGATCGACCGACATGTACTGCTGGCCATGCGGTGAGTAGATCTTGGCGGTGGGGAACAGGGAGTCCATGCCGAAGGTGCGTGCCTCGTCGGGAATGATCGGCACGAAGCGATGACCGATGTTCGGGTCCTTCATCAGGTCCTTGAGCAGCCGCACGAAGGCCATCGTCGTGGCGACCTCCTGATTGCCGGAGCCACGCTTGGCGACCTCATATGACGTGATGGGTGGCAGCACGAGAGGCTCGTTGACCACCCGTCGTGCCGGCACCGGACCGCCGAGTCGACGCCGCGCATGCTGCACGTACTGCACCGCCTCATCGTCAGGCCCGGGGTGGTAGTACGGGGGAAGGTAGGGATCCATCTCGCTGTCCGGGATCGGGATCTGCATCCGGTCGCGGAAGCTCAGCAGGTCCTCCAGGGTGAGCTTCTTCATCTGGTGGGTGGAGTTGCGACCCTCGAAGTGCGAGCCCAGTCCCCAGCCCTTGACGGTCTTGGCCAGGATCACGGTCGGCTGGCCCTTGACCTGCATCGCCGCGTTGTACGCCGCGTACATCTTGCGATAGTCGTGGCCGCCGCGACGCAGGCCCCAGATGTCATCATCGGTCCAGTTCTCGACCAGCTTCGCCGTGCGCGGATCGCGGCCGAAGAAGTGCTCGCGCACGAATGCCCCGCCCTCGGCCTTGAAGGTCTGGAAGTCGCCGTCGACGGTGTTGTTCATCAGGTTGACGAGTGCTCCGTCGCGATCGGCGGCAAGCAGCTCATCCCACTTGCGTCCCCACACCACCTTCAGCACGTTCCAGCCGGCCCCGCGGAACAGGCTCTCGAGCTCCTGGATGATCTTGCCGTTGCCGCGGACCGGGCCATCGAGTCGTTGCAGGTTGCAGTTCACCACGAAGGTGAGGTTGTCGAGTTCCTCGCGGGCGGCCAGGGTCAGTGCGCCGACCGCGTCGACCTCGTCCATCTCGCCATCGCCCAGGAAGGCCCACACCTGCTGATCGGAAGTGTCCTTGATCCCGCGGTGGGCCAGGTACTTGTTGTAGCGCGCCTGGTAGATCGCGTTCAGCGGACCGATGCCCATCGAGACCGTCGGGAACTGCCAGAAGCCGGGCATCAGCCGTGGATGCGGATAGGAGGGCAGCCCGGCGCCGGTGGCCTCCTGCCGGAAGCCATCGAGCTGGGCGGCGGTCAGGCGTCCTTCGAGGAAGGCCCTCGCGTAGATTCCAGGGGACGCGTGCCCCTGGAAGAAGACCTGGTCGCCGCCGCCGCTGTGATCGGGCCCTCGGAAGAAGTGATTGAAGCCCACCTCGATGAGGGTGGCGCTGGACGCATAGCTGGAGATGTGCCCGCCGACGCCGACGCCTGGCCGCTGCGCGCGGTGCACCATGATCGCCGCGTTCCAGCGGATGATCTGCCGAATCCGATGCTCGATCGACTCGTCGCCTGGGAAGACCGGCTCACGCTCCGGCGGGATGCTGTTGATGTAGTCGGTGCTGCGCAGGCTCGGCACGCCGACATTGCGCTCAGCGGCCCTGCGCAGGAGCGACAGCATGATGTATCGGGCGCGGTTGTTGCCGCTGTTGATGACGAGATTGTCGAATGAGTCGATCCATTCGCCGGTCTCCTCGGCGTCAATGTCGACGTACTGCGTGGGAAGCCCTCCGGAGAGGAGTGCCTCGCGGTCACGTGCGGGTGTCAATTGTTCGGACCCTTCGCTTGGTCGGACTCCGGGATCGCCGGGTTGCCGAGTGACGGTGGTGTGCCGTCCCTCATCTTTGCGTACGCCGTGGGGCCCTGCCCAAGTTGGGGGAGAATCCGGGGATCTTCGGCGCTCCCACTTGCCAATCGGCCTTTCGTCCGGTGAACTAGCGGCGCACGAGCAGGCCAAGGCCTGACTTCAAGGGGAATGGAGAGGCTTGGTGGCCGCGGATCAGGATGGCGTACGGCAACGTGCGGTCCGTCTGGGGATTGAAGCTGGCATGACGGTGCAGGAGATCGGCTTCGACGATGACGTCGACATGGATCTCCGCGCGTCGATCGAGGCGCTCATCGATGAAGAGCTCGTCGACGAGGATTTCGATGACGTGGTCGACGTCGTGCTGATGTGGTGGCGCGATGAGGACGGCGATCTCGTGGACGGCCTGGTCGACGCCATTCATCCACTTGCCGATCACGGAGTCGTGTGGCTGATGACACCCAAGCCCGGTCGCGAAGGCCATATCGAGCCTGAGGACATTGCTGATGCTGCTCCGACCGCTGGCCTTCAGCAGACGAGCACCATCAGTGCCGGTTCCAACTGGCAGGGCACCCGGCTTGTGGCTCCGCGCGCCAAGCGCTGATCCCGCCATCTGCAATGCCCGCATTGGGAGTCGAACTCGGCTCGATTGCACCTGACTTCCTCCTGCCAGACCAGCGAGGCGGCAAGGTGCAGCTTTCCGCCGTGCTCGAGTCGCAAGCAGTGCTCCTGGTGTTCCTGCCCTTCGCCTTCACCGATGTGTGCGCAGGTGAGCTGATGGCGCTGGAGGCACGAGTGGCGGACTTCAACCAGCGCGCGGTCCAGGTACTGGCGGTGTCCTGCGACAGCCCCTATTCGCTTGCCGAGTTCGCCGGCCGACTTCACCTGAGCTTCGACCTGCTGAGCGACTTCTGGCCGCACGGACAGGTGAGCAGTCAGTACGGGGTGTTCCTTGCGGAGAAGGGTTTCGCGACGCGAGGCAGCTTCCTCATCGATCGGCAGCGCAGGATCGCATGGTCGATCGTGCACGGGCCTGCTGAAGAGCGCGATCCGCAGGCATACGAAGTCGCGATTGCAACGCTTGCGTAAGTCACGCAATTGCAATGTCGGTCCGACATACTTGCGGCGTGGATCAGGAGACTGCTGCAGGAGTTGATCGTCGGGGTGCGCAGCCTGCGAAGGTGCGCTGCCTGATTGTGATCGGGACTCGACCCGAGGCAATCAAACTGGTGCCGATCCTGCTGGCGCTGCGCAATTCCAAGCTGATCGAGCCATACGTGGTGACCACTGGCCAGCATCGCGATCTTGTCGATCCGGTGCTTGCGCTCGCGGGCATCACTCCCAATGCCGACCTGGCGATCGGCAAGCCCGGACAGACGATCAACGACGTGACGGTCGCCACCATCCAGGGCATCGACGCGCTGTTGGGCGACTTCCGAGGCGGTCGTGCCGAGCGACGCTCGCGTCCGCGCATGGGTGTGCAAGGCGGTGGTGGGGAGCGGCAGTTCCCGGGCTTCGTCGTGGTGCACGGCGACACGAGTTCGGCATTCGCTGCGGGCCTGGCGTCGATCCAGGCGCGGCTGCCGGTGGTGCACCTGGAGGCCGGACTGCGCACCGGCAATCGCAACTCGCCCTTCCCCGAAGAGCTCAACCGCACCCTGCTGAGCGACATCGCCTCCCTGCACCTGTCGCCCACCAGCAAGAACCGCGATGCCCTCGTGCGCGAGGGCGTGAACCCGGACACGGTGTTCGTCACGGGCAACACCGGCATCGACGCGCTCAGGTGGGCGGCCTCCCTTGACCTGGCCTGGCCGGACTCCCGTCTGGAGGGACTGGAGGATGGCCGCGAGATCGTCGTGGTCACCGCGCACCGTCGCGAGAGTTGGGGCACCGGACTTCAGGGCATCGCAGAGGGAGTGCGGCGGATCGCTGAGGCCAGGCCGGATGTCACCATCGTGCTGCCCCTGCACCCGAATCCGCGCGTACGGGCCTATGTGCAACCGCCGCTGGAGGGCCTGGCCAATGTCATCCTCTCGGACGCGCTCGACTATGTGACCTTCGCCCGCCTGCTGAAGCTGGCCAAGCTCGCCATCACCGACTCCGGCGGGATCCAGGAGGAGGGGCCCAGTGTCGGCACGCCGGTCCTGGTCTGCCGCGACACGACCGAGCGCGAGGAGGGTGTGGTCGCCGGCACCCTGCGCATGGTCGGCACCAACCCCGACGTGATTGCCGCCGAGGCGCTGGAGCTGCTGAACAATCCGGTCGCGTACGCGACCATGCAGGGTGCACAGAACCCCTTCGGCGATGGCTTCGCGTCCGAGCGCATCGTCCAGGCCTTCGAGCACCTGATCTTCAACGGCCCAGCCCCTCAGCAGTTCGGGCCGCCGTTCAACCGCGACTCGGTGCTGACCGATGCCGGCTACGCATTCGAGTCCGATGAGGCCGTGCTCGCTGGCGATCGGAACTGATACAGGTGCGCGGAACCTCTCCTGCTCGCCTCCTGCGTCGCTGCGGCGTGCTCCTGGCCTGCCTCGCGATCGGCGCGGGTGCCACGGGTGTCGCCTGGGCGGCGAATGCCCCCGTGGTGCCGGACAACGTCGCCACCGCGAAACTGCCCTATGTCCTGAGTGTCAAGGGCGCTGGAGGCTCGTCGACCGTTGCGGTGACCCTGCCCGACAGTGCGACCCCGATCGTCTTCGATGGCGTGGTCCGCAGCACCTTCACGTACGAGGGCACGATTATCGTGACCATCAACGGCCGGCGTATTGCTCAAGTGCCGGCCAGAACTGGCGGACCGGTGCATGCCGTGGCCAATGCCGATGATGTCGAGCGTGGTGTGGCGGTGATCGGCATGTACGTCCAGCTGGACGCGCACGAGGACTGCTTTGTCGACAGCACGTCGACTGCAACCTTGGACAATGCAGTGCTCACCTACTCGCATCCAGTGACTCCGCCCACGTCGATCGGCACCTTCCTGTCACCTGGACTGAGCAGGATCACTGTGCAGGTCGGCACCAAGGCAGGCGTTGCCGAGCAGCAGGCTGCCCTCGATGCGGTTGCGGCTCTCGTGCACCTGTATCCCGTCCCGACCGTGGTCAAGCTGCTGGTCTCCGATACGCCGCCAGACGATGACTTCCTCAATCGCACGGTGGTCGTGCAGGCGACTGGTGGAAGTCAGGGCAATGGCAGCGCCAGTCCGGCAGCCACTGGTTCCTCGGCTGGCGGCACGCTGGAGGTGCGAGCCGATGGCGCGCTGTACCTGACGGGTGAGCCCAATGCCCTTGCCGGGACGGCCTTCGCCCTTGCCGATCCAGCGCTGTCACTGTTCGAGGGCAGGCGTCTGGAGCACGTGGCTGGCACGCCTGACTGGGCGCCGGCAACGGGCAAGACCTCGCTTGCTGATCTCGGTGCCTCCTCGATCTCCATGAGCGGAGTCGGCCAGCTGCAGAGCATCGTGGCCATCAACCAGCCCGCCTTCGGTCAATCGCTTGCCTCCTTGCAGGTCACCCTCGACGGCGTGATCACGCCGCTGCCCGAGGGGGCTGCCGGTCGCGTGGACTTCCTGTGGAACGGCACCCTCATCGACTCGATCGGCATGTCGGATGAGACGCAGCTCAATCCGGTGCTGTCGATCTCCACGCAGCAGCTGCGGCGTGACAACCAGCTGACCATCGACTTCTCATACGTGCCCGCCTCGGGCAAGTGCACGCCTCAGCCGCTGGCTGCTCGCCTGGATTTCGACGCCAACCAGAGCTTCGTCATCCCGACCTTCGGTGATTCGGTGCCACCCGGCTTCGAGCGATTCCCGCAGGTGCTCGGCTCCACCGTGCCCATCGCACTGGGCTCTGCGGGCAGTCCGGTCTCGCTGCTGCAGCAGGCAGGCGACCTCATCGCCGCATTGGAGTCCTCGACCTCGCAGCAGCTGGCCGTCAACCTGATGACCGCGGCGGACTTCGAGTCCGCAGGCGTGGCCGGCCTGATGGTCGGCGCGGGCTCGACCGAGACCGACACCCTCGGCGCACCGCTGACGATCAACGACCTCATCTCCGTCGGCGACCCGGCCCCGCGCTTCTCCGCTGCCCTGCCCGGCCCGCTTGCGCTGGCACAGGCCTTCTTCGCCGACCGGCGCGATGTGGCGATCCTTGGGCCCATCCCCACCGATGCCACCTCTGAAGCGGGCAGGGCTGCGCTGCAGCTCAATGCGCAGTTCGCCGATCAGGTCGCCACAGGTGTCGGCCGATGGACACAGCTCACCGGCCAGGTGGTCTCGATGGGCGCCGCGGGCCAGCTTCAGGAGATCGCCCTGCCTGCTGAGCCGATCTCGACTGCCACCAGCGGGCGCACCTTCCTGATCGTGGGATTGATCGCGACTGCCTTCCTGGTCATCGGCCTGGTCGTGTGGAGCAAGACCAAGCCGAAGAAGCCTGCACCAGCACTGCCTGGTTCCACTGCGACGAGCTAGCACACGTTCATGGTTGTGCTCACCTGGATCGTCTGGCTGGGGTACTACGTCGCGATCGTCAGCGTCCTGGTCGGTGCGGCGTGGACAGTCGTGCTGTACTCATCGGGCACTGGCTATATCCGCGAATGGCGAAGCCGTCCCCCCGGTGACGAGAGCGCCTACCTGTGGGCCTTCATGGTGCCGGCGCTGAACGAGGCGGTCACCATCGCCGACAGCGTTGCTCGTCTGCGGGCGGTCGAGGCCACCCACAAGATCATCATCGTCATCAACGACGGGTCAGATGACAACACTGGCGAAGTGCTCGAGCAGATCGCCGGGGATGACCTCATCGTGCACACCCGGGTCGCCCCCAATGCTCGCAAGGGGAAGGCGGCTGCGCTGGATGACGCCTACCAGTTCCTGCTCCACGACCTCCTGAGCAGCGAGCGATACGGGCACTGGACTCCTGAGCAGGTCATCGTGGGCATCGTCGACGCTGATGGCCGGCTTGCCACGACCGCACCGGCTCACGTCGGTCGGCACTTCGACAATCCAAGAGTCGGGGGAGTGCAGGTCAACGTCCGCATCTACAACCGCTCGAGCTACCTGACGCGCATGCAGCAGCTGGAGTTCGAGGTCTTCGGAGGGCTCTACCAAGCAGGGCGCTCGCGATGGGGTGCGGCCTTCATGGGTGGGAACGGCCAGTTCAACCGGCTTGCCGCACTGGAGTCGGTGGCCAATGACGAGGGTCCGTGGTCGCACTACCTGACCGAGGACCAGGAGCTCGGCCTGCGCCTGCTCTCGCGCGGCTGGTTCGGCGAGCAGGAGTCCTTCACGCACGTCGATCAGCAGGGCCTCAACAGCCTCAAGCGCCTCTACAAGCAGCGAACCCGCTGGATGCAGGGCAATCTGCAGGTCGTCGGGAGCCTGCGCAGGCTCAATGCGCACCACCTGCTCGGCATCAGGCGGGTGGACGCCCTGGTCAGCCTGCTGCTGCCGGTGCTCACGCTGATCGTGGGCGTGGCGGTGATCTCCGGACTCATCCTTTGGATCGGCTTCGGCTATCCGTTCCTGCCGGTCAGCAATGTCTGGCTGACCGTCTTCATGGTGCTCCTTGCCTTGGGACCGGTCAGTCTGGGCGTGCTGGTGGTGGCCCGAGGTCGCGGATGGCGGGGAATCCTCGTCAGCCTGCGGGCCTTCCCGCCGTACATGCTCTACATCTGGCTGATGTGGCCGGTGGCGTTCATGGGCTTCTATCGGCTGCTGCGCGGTCAGCAGGGCTGGGTCAAGACCGCCCGCGAGCCGATCGCCAAGTAGCGCACCCGCTGGCAGCGGCCTGGCGCTCATGCCACTGGTGGATATTCCGTGCAAAACGGGCGTCCCGGGATCAGGGGACAGCCGCGAGGTAAATTTTACTCACCCCCGGTTTTCGGGCTAGCGTTGCGGGATCGACCGGTACACAGGTGTAACTCTTGGTGCCTGTGTGACAGCAGTGGCCTAGGACGGGGAGCGGGACGCGCGTGAGGAAGCAGCAGAGTTCGCGCATGCATTGGTATCGGACAGGCGTGCGCCTTGCGGTGGTCGGAGCCCTCACCATGCTGGCGCTGCCACCGGCCCAGGGTGCAAATCAGACCGTCACCGTCTCGGGCGGGACCGTGATGCTCCCGTCAGATCGCACGCTCACCCTGACTGACGCGGCCCCGGCCACCCTGCTGACCCTTGCCGTGCCGGCCGGCCTGACGCCGGTCCGGGTCAATGCCCGGCTCACCTCGAGCCTGAAGCGGGTCGCCGAGGTCACCTCGGTGCCGACCCCGTCGAACACCCTGCGCACGGTCACCACCGTCACCAAGGTCGGCGCGACCGCCGTGCCGATGCGTGCGCCGCTGAATCAGGCCAAGATCGTCGACGGCACGGTCACGATCTCGCTGGATATCGTCGATCCCCCCCAGCAGGGCTGGTGCGGGACCCTGGATCCGGGCAGCATCTCCGTGGACCAGATCGTGCTCGAGCTCTCCGGCAACGCCACCCCGCCGGACACCGTCGCCGACTTCATCACGCCCTCGGTGACCGGAGTGCGCGTGGTCATCCCGGACAAGCCCGACTCGTCGACTCTTGAGGCCGGACTCAGTGCGGTGTCCTCCGTGACACGCGCGGTCGGGCAGAACGCCTCGGTACGACTGTTCACCGCATCCGCCGAGGCCGCGCAGGCCAAGCTGAGCCCGATTCGCGGTCGCGTGATCTCCATCGAGCCTTCTGCTGATGCATCGGTTGCCACGTCGATCACCAATGCCGTCGGTGCTCCGCCAGTCCTGCATGTCGTCGGAGGACAGGGTGCCCTCACGACTGCAGCTGCAGCACTCGGCTCGCAGTTCATCGTGCTCGCCGATGCCGCCAAGACCGCCGGCCTCACCGAGACCCTCGCCAATGGCGGCGCCCTTGAG
>Ga0075012_10003579_pt1 | contig 14731 bp, 13 predicted proteins | sample All_14_2_FD_71474 | JGI IMG/M metagenome (GOLD analysis project Ga0075012, IMG submission 71474) | Freshwater microbial communities in response to fracking from Pennsylvania, USA - Allegheny Zone_MetaG_DW_15 | ecosystem: Environmental > Aquatic > Deep subsurface > Groundwater > Drilled... | reverse complement strand
CGTCGGACATGGTGAAGATAGAGATCCTGCTGCACGCGGAATCCGTGGACGCGCTCTCGTTCATCACGCACAAGACCAAGGCGCTGACCAACTCGCGCAGCATCTGCGAGAAGCTCAAGGACCTGATCCCCAAGCACATGTTCGAGATCGCCGTGCAGGCGCAGGTGGGCGGCAAGATCATCGCCCGCGAGACCATAGGCGCGCAGCGCAAGGACGTGCTGGCCAAGTGCTACGGCGGCGACATCACCCGCAAGCGCAAGCTGCTGGAAGCGCAGAAGGAAGGCAAGCGCAAGATGAAGCTGATGGGCTCGGTGGAGATCCCGCAGGAGGCTTTCATGTCCCTGCTCAAGATCAGCCAGGACAAGTAGGGGGGAGGGGGAGCCGGGCGGTCAGGCGGCTGGGCGGCCCGGCGGAAGATTTGCTGTTTCATCAACGGAGATCAAATACATGGAAGAAAAGCTTTTTTGGATAGGCGTGCTGATGGGGGTGCATCTTTTTATCTCGCACCACCTTAAAGAGAGGGGGAAATTCAAGGCGCATACCCGGTTCACGCGCGTCTGGCACGCGGTCTTCGCGGCGCTGGTCTCCTTCGTGGGGGCGGTGCTCATCACCGTCAGCCTCGATAACCGCCGCGGCGACGTGGTGACCTCGGTGCTCTTCAGCGGGCGCCAGCTGGGGTTCGGCCTCCTGGCGGCCTGCGCGGGCGCGGCCTACGGCTGGTGGCGCGGCCTGGCCGCGAAGCCCCCGGTCAAGGACGGGGTGAACACCGCCATGAAGGAGGACATGGAATGGTCCGAGACGATCTTCTCCGCCGTGCTCCTGGCCTCGGTGGTGATGTACCTGTTCATCCAGGCCTTCAAGATCCCGTCCGGCTCCATGGAGAGCACCTACCTCATCGGGGACCACCTGTTCGTCAATAAGTTCATCTACGGCTTCCGCATCCCCTACACCAAGACGAAGCTGCTGAAGTTCCGGAAAGTGAAACGCGGCGATATCGTGGTGTTCCAGTTCCCGTCCACCGACCCCCGCGAGTTCCAGTGCGGCGGCAGCCAGTACGGCAAGGATTTCATCAAGCGCGTCGTCGGCATGCCCGGAGACAAGGTGGAGGTGCGCGACGGCCAGCTCTACCTCAACGGCGCCAAGGCTCCCGAGGAGCCCTACGCGCAGTTCGTGGACAAGTTCCGCTATCCCAAGGCCTCCGAAAAGGTCGCCCCCGGCGATTACCAGGTTTACTGGGAGAACCGCATGCTGGGAAAGATGTTCTCCGAGTATATCCGCGACAACTTCGGCCCCGTGACGGTGCCGTCCGGCCAATACCTGGTGATGGGCGACAACCGCGACCGCTCCTGCGATTCCCGCTACTGGGGCCCCGTGCCCGAGAACCTGATCAAGGGCAAGGCCTGGCTTACCTACTGGCCGCCCTCCCGGATGGGGTTCCCGGACTGACGCATGAAGGTAACTGAACGCCTGAAGACCGGCGCAAAGGTCTTCTCTTTCGAATTCTACCCGCCAAAGACGGCGGAGGATACGGCCAAACTGTTCGCCAACGCGGTGGAGCTGCTCAAACTGTCGCCGGATTTCGTTTCGGTCACCAACTCGTCCAGCGGCGTCGCGCCCTACCGCACGGTGGCGCTGTGCGGCGTGCTGAAAGCGCAGTTCGGGCTGGACGTGGTGGCGCACCTGACCTGCCTGGCGCATACCCGGGGCGAGATCGCGGAGATCTGCTCCGGCCTGAAGAAGATGAACATTTCCAACATCCTGGCGCTGCGCGGCGACCCGCACAACGTGGCCCCCGAGTACCGGCGGCAGGACTACAGCTACGCGGCGCAGCTGGTCGCCGACCTCAGGCGCGACGGCGGCTTCGCCGTGGGCGGCGCCTGCTACCCGGAGAAGCACCCCGAGGCGGCGAGCCTCGGGGAGGACATCGCGCGGCTCAAGGAGAAGGTGGACGCCGGCGCCGAATACCTCATCACCCAGCTCTTCTTCGACAACGATTTTTACTTCAGGTTCGCGGAGAAGGCGGCCGCGGCCGGCATCGCCGTGCCCATACTGCCCGGCCTGATGCCGCTGACCGGCTACCGGCAGATGCAGAACTTCACGCAGATGATGAAAGTTTCCATCCCGGCGGACCTGAAGGCGGGCATAGAGCGCTGGGACGGCGACAAGGACGGCATGTTCAAATTCAGCGTGGATTACGCTTCCAGGCAGGCCGAGGGGCTGCTGAAGGGAGGCGCGCCGGGGCTGCACCTCTATACGCTTAACCGCAGCCGGGCCGCCATGGCCATACTCAAGAACGTCAAAGGGGAAGTCCGGGCGAAGGGCCGGGGGGACTAATGGAAACCATTCACACCGTAGAGGCCAGGGCGCTGGCGGACCTGCAGAAGCGGGACACGGCGATAGACTCGCTCAAGGCGCGCGCGGCCGAAATACCGCTCAAGCTGAAGGCCCTCGAAGCCGCCTTCGCCGGGAAGAAGGCCGAGATGCTGGGGGCCCGCGAGGCCTACCTGTCCCTGCAGTCCAGGAAAAAGGACATGGAGCTGCGCATCGCCGAGGCGGAAGAAGGGGTGCGCAAGCACCAGCTGCAGCTGAACCAGGTCAAGGATAACGCCGCTTTCAAGGCCCTGCTGGCCGAGATAGATAATGACAAGGCGGCCAAGGACGAACTGGAGACGGGCGTGCTGACGCTGCTCGAAGAGATAGACAGGGCGTCCGTGCAGGACCGGGCGCTGCAGGCCGAGGTTAAAAAGGTGGAGGAGGCCAAGAACGCCGAGGCCGCCGCGCTGCTGTCCGCAGCCGCGGAGCTGGCCGCGTCCCTGGCTGTTTCTACCGAGGCGCGGGCCGCCGCCGCCGCCGCCATCAGCCCCGACCTGCTTGAGAAATACGAGGCCATACGCGCGGGCCGCGGCGGGCTGGCCGTGGCCGCCGTGCACGAGGAGCAGGCCACCGGCAAGCTCTCCTGCGGCGGGTGCCACATGGGCCTGACGCCGCAGAAGGCGCTGGACGTGAAGAAACCCGATACGCTGACCTATTGCGCGGACTGCAGGCGCCTGATGTATCTGGAGAAGACGATTTACGGGTGAGCTTTTGTTTTCGGAGGGTTTTCGCCGGACAGTTATAGAGGGATAGCCGGGCAGCTTCTGATGAAGCTGCCCCAGCGCATAGCGCTGGCGCTTCGCGCGGCATACACCCTTTCGGACTGCGCGCATAGCGCTTGTCCTCAACCCGCTGAAGCGGGGAACCCTGCAAGCAGGGTTCGGGATAATTTTCAGACCGCGGACGGAGGGCCGCTCGCCCCGCAAGGGGCGGGAGGAACTTCCGAACTTCACAGGGCAGGGTGCCGGTTCAAACTCCGCAGCATAATATGTGCGGGGCATAGGCCGGGAGGCGGGGGCCACATCCCCCGCCGACGGACAGCGCCACAGAGAACATACCGCCCGCAAGGGTAAGGGTGAAAAGGTGCGGTAAGAGCGCACCGCGTCCGCAGAGATGCGTACGGCAGGGCAAGCCCCTCCTGAAGCAAGGCCAAAATCGCGCCACGGACTGCCCGTCCGGCCCTTCGGGGCACAGCGCGGAGTGGGCCGCAACAGATAAATGGTCCTCCAGACGCCGCAAGGCGTTGGACAGAATTCGGGGTACAGTCCGCGGTCTGAAAAAATTTCGGGCAACCCGGCGGGATCGCCGCCGGGACCGGAACGCAAAACACGCGGTCGGGACACACCGTGCCCGCCGCTCGTCTCTCGGCCTCGGCGCTTACGCAAGCCTCGGCCTCCGAGACGGTTTTGCTAACCCGGTCCCGCCGTCAATCCCTGGAGCCGCCCTGCACAGGGCGTTAAGTTAAGGAAAGGGGAGACTTATGGATTCACTGGGGCAGAAGATACCGGAGATCAAGTATTCATCGGAGGCGGGGGAGATACCTTGGGATAACGCGGTGGTGTGGACCTCGATGCCGCGGGTGGGGCCGCGGGTTTACGAGTGGATAGAGGGGGAGCATATCCGCTACGTGTCCTGGAGCAGCGGGCTGGTGAATATCCTGCCGGAGAACAGCTCCATCCTCAGCTCGCATTGCCAGTGCATCGTGCTGCCCTCGGCCTTCGTGTGGGTCGGCAAGAACGTTAAGATAGCTTGACGCCGGTCAATACTTACCGACCGGTAAATTTGTAGAATTTGCGTATATCCCTTGAGGCAGTTTTTGGGGGGGAATACGGAGGAAAGTAAATGAATAAAATCATGTTAGCGGCGCTCGTTATTACGGGCTTTATAGCCGCCGCCAATGCCCAGGTGAATTTCGACCAGGGCGTGGACGTGAAAGAGGTTATCTCCCAGGCCGTCAGCTCGGACCTGGCCATCCCGGTGGTGCCCGCCGGCGTCCGCGGGTCTTACTCACGCGACTGCGCCCGCTTCTCTTTCGGGCCCAGCGACGAAGAGATCCTGACCCAGAAGGTCTACCTGCGCAGCACCGAGTACGAGACCGTCTGCCACACCGTCATGGTGCCCGGCCCCAACGGCACCCAGGTGCCCCAGCAGAACTGCTACGAGCGCCCCGGCATGACCTGGCACCAGTACGGCCAGATCAAGATGAATCCCCGCAAGCTGTTCCCCTGGGAGCGCGAGAGCTTCGAGATCTGCCTGCAGGGCCCCTGGCTGGACCTGTACGCCAACGCCGCCGCCTACAAGTACTCGGCCAAGCGCGAGGGCAACTACGACACCCTGTTCGTTCTGACCGCCAAAGACAAGGTGGCGATGCGCCCCGACGCCGACGGCCTCAGCCTGGCCGATTTCTCCTACGCGAACGGCAAGTTCGTCCTGAAGGCCTCCGACAAGTGGGCCAAGGAATACGCCGGCGAGAAAGTGGCCATAAAGGTGGAGCTCTACAAGGACAACGCCCTGTTCTTCGACACCTTCAAGGGCGAGAAGGAATTCACCTTCGACGCCGCCGAGGGTTATGAGCTGGCCTTCTCGGAGAAGGACCTCGAAAAGCCGGAGGTCGACAACGACGACGGCTTCCGCGGCGCGAAGAAATACTTCGTGAAGTGGGGCTTCAAGCGCCTGGGCGCCATCTCGAAGGACGCCTTCATGAAGAAGGACAAGACCGCCAGCATCGAAGCGAAGTAAGCCGCGGTCCCGCCCGATAAAATACCCGCCTTCGCCGGCGGGTATTTTTTTGCGCTTAAAACTGCTAAATTTTAGCCATGACTTTCAGCGGGGATCCGGGAGAGGCGGCGGGCCGCGTAGAGGCGCTGATGCGCGGCGGCCGCTTCGAAGGGGCGGCGGCGCTGGCCCGCGCCCTGCTGGGCGCCGGCGCCAGGTCCTCTTCCCTTTTCCGGGCTTACGCCGAGGCGCTCTGGGGCTGCGGCCGCCTGCCGGAAGCCCTGCGGGCGGCCAGGCTGGCCGCCGGGCTCAGGCCGGCGGACCCGGCCGCGGGACTGCTGCTGGCGCAGGTGCTGCTGGCTTCAGGGCGGCGGGCCGCGGCCAGGGAAGCCGCGCGTGCCGCGCGCCGCCAATGGCCGCTCAACGCCGCGGCCCTCCTCTCGGGCGGCCTGAAGCGCTACAATCTCTCCGCCGGGGTGCCCGGCCTGCTGGAGCTTTTCAGGTCTAAATTCGCCGCGCTGGACTATCCCGGGGCTTTCCGCCTGGCGGAGAGCCTGCTGAACCTGCGCGCGCCGTGCGGCAACGAAGTGCTCTCTGTCCTGGCGGCCCCGGTAACCGGCCCGGGCGTGCTGTGCGCGGCGCGGGAGTCAGCCGCGCGCCTGCGCGCCCTTTCCAGGGCGGCTATCCCGCCGGAACTGGAGATCTGGCGTACTTACTACCTGACCTACCTGGCCAGCGCCCCGGTGCGCAAGCCATCCAGGGCCTGGGAAAAGCTCTACGGGGAAGCGGTGGGGAAATGGCGCGACCTTCGCCCCTCCGATATGCGCCGCTACGGGTGGATGCTGAAAGAGGCGGGGCGAAAGCGCCTCTTCTCCCTGCCCCCCGACTACCGAGGGGCCCGCCGTGCGCTGGCCTGCGCGCTGGCTTCCCCGCCGCCGGAGGCCGACGTTTTCGGCCGCCTGGCCGAAGCCGAACTCTGCCTGGGAAGGCGCCGCGCGGCGTTCGGCTGGCTAGCGAAGGGCCTCGCGGCCTGCCCCGGCCAGGAGGGAGAACTGCTGGCCTGGCGCGGGGAGCTGAAACTGTTCCTGGGGGACTACCACGGAGCGCTCGCCGACCTGCGGACGGCGGTGCGCAAGAAATCCCTTTACGCCCGGACCTGGCAGGCTATAGCGCTCATGAAGACCGGGCGCCTTGAGGCGGCCCTGGCCGCCGCGAACCGGGCTATCGCCGCTAACCCTACCGACGGCGAGGCCGTACTCGTCAGGGGCGAGGTCAGGCGGTTAAGAAAAGATATCCGCGGCGCCAGGGCGGACCTGCTCCGCGCGCTGGCCTGGGCGGCGCCTTACCGGCACGCTCTCTGGGCCGGGCTGAACCTGCTGCTGCTGGAACTGGAGGCCGGCGGCCCCCGGGCCGCCGCCCGGATACTGTCCCTGGCGGCGCGGGCCGCCGAAGGTTCCGGGGCGGCCGTGGAGGTGTTCCGGGAACTTTCAGCGCTTTCCGGAGAGCCCGCCGCGCTCAAGGCGGAGATAGAAGCGCTGTTCGGCCGCGCCCGCGGCCTTCGCCGGGACGAGGTTTACCTTTTCCCGCTCTGGCGCGCCCGCGCCGGCCGGGACCGTTAAATATAATTGGTATAATTAAATCAAGATTTTCGCGAAGATATTAACCGGAGGAACCACAATGCCCAAGCTTAAGGTGAATTCTGCTGTCGTGAAGAAGAACGCGGCCCTCTGCCGCAAGCGCGGGATAATAATGCCCACCTTCAGGCAGATGAAGGACCCGAACCTCATTCCCGAAAAGATAAAGAAGAGCCTGAAGCCCGTAGGGCTCTGGGATATCAACCCCGTCAACCTCTTCCGCATCACCTGGAAGAACGACCACAAGACCGGCGGCTTCGGCGGAGTGAACTTTTTGGAAATTCCCAGGGAGATCACCGGCATCAAGGCCCGCGTGATAGGTATCGTCGGAAAATATTTCCCCACCGGCGCGCACAAGGTCGGCGCGGCCTACGGCTGCCTGGCGCCCCGCATGGTCACCGGCGAGTTCGACGCGCAGGCGCAGAAGGCCGTCTGGCCCTCCACCGGCAACTACTGCCGCGGCGGCGCTTTCGATTCCAAGCTGCTCGGCACCACGCCCGTGGCCATCCTGCCCGAGGGCATGTCGAAGGAACGCTTCGACTGGCTCAAGGAGATCGGCTCCGAAGTTATAGCGACCCCCGGCACCGAGAGCAACGTCAAGGAGATCTACGACAAGTGCTGGGAGATCAAGAAGACCCGCAAGGACTGCGTGATCTTCAACCAGTTCGAGGAGATGGGCAACCCCACCTGGCATTACCACGTGACCGGCGCGGCCCTGGAAGAGGCCTTTAACGCCGTGAAGGGTCCCAAGAGCCGCCTGGCCGGCTTCACCTCCGCCACCGGCTCCGCCGGCACCATCGGCGCGGGCGACTACCTGAAGAAAAAGTTCCCCGGCTCCTTCATCACCGCCTCCGAGGCCCTGCAGTGCCCCACCATCCTTTGCAACGGCTTCGGCGAGCACCGCATAGAGGGCATCGGCGACAAGCACATCCCCTGGGTGCACAACGTCCGCAACACCGACGTGGTCACCGCCATCGACGACGAGGCCTGCGTGCGCATCGCCCGCCTCTTCAACGAGCCCGAGGGCAAGAAGGTCCTCGCGCAGTACGGCGTTAAGAAAGACGTCATCGAGAAACTGAACCTGCTGGGCTTCTCCGGTATCTCCAACCTGCTGTCCGCCATCAAGACCGCCAAATACTACGAGCTCACCGAGAACGACGTGGTGATGACCGTCTTCACCGACAGCATGGAGCTCTACGGCTCCCGCATTAAGGAAATGGAGCGGGACATGGGTAAATATACCCGCGAGAACGCGCTGGTGGACCTGGAGCGCAGGCTGCTCGGCGAGACCACCGACCACATGAAGGAACTCACCTACGCCGACCGCAAGGCCGTCCACAACCTCAAGTACTTCACCTGGATAGAGCAGCAGGGCCGCACCTCCGACGAGCTGCGCCGCCTGTGGGAACCCTCCTACTGGGACGAGACCTTCGGCATGGTGGAGGAATACGACAGGCTGATAGAAGCGTTCAACCGGGAAGTGGGCCTGTGATATCCTGCGGCTGCGCCGCCCCTCGCAGAGCTCGGGCGCGCTGCGCGCGGGATACGTCCGCGCCGCCTCCGCGGCATAGCCGCGGCACGGCGCGCCCTGCGGGTAATTTTTCCAGGAGGAAAAATTAGACTATGGCTACCAAAGGCGTCTTCAGGGTGGAGTGCCCGCACTGCGGGGAGAGCTTCGACGCGGACTTCTGGACCGTGGTCCGCGGGGACCGCGACCACGACGTGAAGGAGCTCATCCTCAGCGGCGAGTTCGACCTCCTGGTCTGTCCCAAGTGCGAGGAGATGCTGCAGCACGAGGAACCCTTCCTCTACATAGACCCGGGCCGGGATATCCTGGCTTTCGTGATGCCAGAGGGCTACGAGGCCGAAAAGGATAAGTGGGTGGCGCGCATGAACGCGGACTACGAGCCGCTGCGCGCCTCTCTTTTTGCCGGGCAGGGCCTGACCACGGACCCCCTTTACCTCTTCGGCCTGGGCCAGCTTACGGCCAGGCTGGCCGAGGACCGGGACCGCGAGGAAGAGACCGAAGTGCTGGAATACATGGCCCGGGAGGACGGCCTGAAACTGCTGCCCGTCAACCCTGTGTCAGCCCGGGACCTGGATATCCCGTTCGCGCTCCCGATGCCGGCCGGCCTGTTCAGCCGCGCCGCGGCGCTGAAGGCGGCCGAGGGGTTGTTCGCTAAGAATGACGCCCTGCCCCGCCTGAAGAAGCTGATCGCCGCGCTGAAAGCCCTGAAAGACGACACTATCCCCTTCGTAAAGATCTGATGCTCCTGCGCCCCCTCAACGACCTGCCCCTCCTGGAGAAGGCCGCCGGCCTGGCCGCCGGGGCGGGCCTGGAGCTTTACGCCGTGGGCGGCTGCGCCCGGGACTGGGCCCTGGGCCGCCCCAGCGCCGACATAGATTTCCTGCTCAGCGGCGACGCCGCCCCCGTCATCGACGGGCTGGAGCGGGCCTACGGCGGCAGCCGGCAGAAATTTTCCCCTTTCCTGACCGTGCGCTTTTTTGACGCGTCGGGCCGCAGGCTGGACTTCGCGCGGTTCCGCAAGGAAATCTATTCGAAGCCCGCCGCCCTGCCGACGGTCACCCAGGCCTCGTCGGCCGCCGAGGACCTGGGGCGCCGCGATTTCGCCTGCAACGCCATGGCCGTGCGCCTGGACGGCCCCGAACCTTTTGTCCTGCTGGACCCTTTCGACGGCCTCGGGGATGTGAAGGCGGGTGTGGTGCGGGTCCTGCACGGAAAAAGTTTCGAGGACGATCCCACCCGTATCTACCGGGCGGCGCGCTTCGCCGGCCGCTTCGGCTGGCGGCTGGAGGCCGGCACCCGGGAGTCGGCGGCCGCCGCCGTGGCAGGAGGTTTCCCGGGCCTGCTTTCGCGCGAGCGCCTGCGCAACGAGCTTGTGAAGATCCTCAAGGAAGCCAATCCCCTGCCCGCGCTGGAGCTGCTCCGCGAGCTCGGCGCGCTGGCCCCTATCCACCCCGCCTTCGCCTTCGACGCTTCCGTGGCCGCGCAGGAGGGGGAGTTCGCCCGCCTGGCGGCCGTCGCCGCCCTGATGGGCCCTGCGGGCGAAGAGTTCGCCGCCGGCCTGCGCCTGTCAAAAAAAGAGACCGCCGGGCTGTTGAAGCTCTCGGCGGCCCTGCGGCGCGGCTGAAAACCTATTTCCCGCCGCCCTTGCCTCCCCCGGCCTCGCCGGGGTTTTCTATTTTGGGGTTGCGGGCGAAATCCTGGAACTTGGAGGTCAGCTCGGCCGCCCGCTTGACGGCTTCGATGATGCGGGAGATCTCGGTCTTGATGGGGCTGTCGGGCTTCAGGTCGTCGTCGATGAGGGTGGCGTAGCCGTTTATCGCGGCGAGGGCGTTGTTGAAATCGTGGGCCATGGGCCTGGCCACCTTGCTCACCGCTTCGGCGGCGCGCGACAGGGCCAGTTCCGTTTCCATGTTCTTCAGTTCGGTGATGTCGCGGGCTATGCCCAGCAGCCCCATGGTTTCGCCCGAGGAATTTTTCAGCGGGGTCTTGATGATATTTACGTAGCGCGGGCCGCCCGGGAACGGGTGCAGGTTGTTGAGGGAGAGGGTCTTGCCGGTGCGCACCACCTCGCTGTCGGTGCGGAAGACGGCCGCCGCGACTTCGGGCGGGAAATAGTCGGAGTCGGAGCGGCCTATCATGTCGTCGGCCGTGGTCCGCATGAAGTCGGCGCAGGCTTTGTTCACTTTCATGTACATGCCGTTCATGTCCTTGATGAAGATGGCGTCCTTGGCCGTTTCGAAGACCATGCGCATCAGGGCTTCGCTTTCCTTCAGCAGGAACTCGGTGCGGCGCTGGTCGGTGACGTCGCGGATTATCCCCGTGATGCATTCCGGCCTGCCGTTCTTGAGGAGGATGCCGCTCTTCTGCGCCACGTAGGCGTAGGTGCCGTCCTTGCGGCGCAGGCGGTAGGGCAGGATGGGCAGGGTGTGCCCGGTGGAGAGGGCGTTGGCGAAAGCCTTGCGCAGGAATTCCTTGTCTTCGGGATGGGCGAAATCCGTCACCTTGCGGCCGATCAGTTCCTCGGGGACGTAGCCGTAATCCGCCGCCCTGGGGCTTATGTAGGTGAGCCGGGCGGAGAGGTCCACTGTGTAGATGACGTCCCTGGTGGAGGAGACTATGGTCTTGAAGCGGGTGTCCTCCTCCTTGCGGCGGTCCTCGGCGGCCTTGCGCTGGAGGATCATGGCGTAGACCCGGGCCAGCTTCTGGGCCGCGGCCTGGTCCTCGGGCCCGAAATCGCGCTGCGGGTTGGCCAGGGCCAGTATGCCCAGCATCTTGCGGCCCGACATGGCCGGTGCGCCCAGGAATTTGTCTATCCGGATATGCCCGTGCGGTATCCCCCGGGAGCGCCGGTCTTCGCGGGCCCTGTTGGTGAGCAAAGTTTTCTTGCTTTTGAGCACCCAGCCCCAGAGGCCGCTGAACTGCGTGAAGACCGCGGGGCGTTCCTTCATCCTGCAATGGTCCCAGGTCTCGGTGGTGAAAGAGGGCACCAGCATGTGCCCGGTGGCCGGGTCTATATAGCCGGCGAAGCCGAAGCGGCTGCCGGTCAGCCGGCGCGCCTCGTCGAGGACGGCGCGCGAGATCTCTTCGATGGAGATGTCCGGGAAGGATAGGTAAAGCTCCTCGATATGCTTGACGGAGGAGGCCAGGTCCTTCTGGCGGCGCAGCTCCATGTCGCGGGTTTCGTTGGTCAGGCGGGCGCCTATTACCTTGGCCGCCAGCTCCACCATGGCGGCGGCCGCGGCGGGGTTCGCCGGGGCCTTTTTGAGGGTCACCGTCAGGACGCCCGCCCTGTCGTTGCCGGTCCGGATAGCCGAAGAGAAGCGCAGCCCGGAGCCGCGCGCCTTGCCCGCCCTGGAAGAGGGGCGGCTGACGCAGAGGGCCGGGCGGCCCCGCGCCGCCTTGATGGAGATCTCGGCCTTGCCGCCGGGGCAGACGCCGTCCGGGCCCGTGAGCAGGCCCGCGATTTTATTGAGGAACGGCTCGAGGTTGTCGGGGGAGAGGGCGGTGTTGAGCATTGCCGGCAGGGCTTTGCCCAACGCCGCCGTGTCCTGGCTGTCAGCCGCGGTTTTTTTCATGGCGCTATTCGAATTTATAGCCGTGGCCGGGCACTGCCTTTATGCGCTTGCCGAAAGCGCCCACTTTGCGGCGCAGGTTGGAGACATGGACCTCCACGGTGTGGGGGTCGTTGTAGTCGGCGGTGTTGTAGCCCCACACCGCCTCGAGCAGGCTGTTGAGGCTCAAGACCTTGCCGGGCTTGGAGGCCAGGGTGTGCAGCAGGTCGAATTCTTTGGAGGTGAGCTTGACCGGCTTGCTTTTGATCTTCACCGTGCGGCCTTCCAGGTTGAGCTCCAAATCGCCGGCCTTGAAGACCGAGGCCTTCTTCTTGCCGCGGGCCGCCCGGCGCAGCATGGATTTTATCTTGGCCAGCAGCACCGGGTAGGAAAAGGGCTTAACCACGTAATCGTCCGCGCCGTAGCCGTAGCCGGCTACCTGGTCCGCCTCCGAGATCTTCTTGCCGGTCATGATGATGACGGGGATGTCGGCGAGCACCTTGTTGTCCTTGATGCGGCGGCAGAGGGCGAACCCGTCCATGCGCGGCATTTCCACGTCGGTGATGATGATGTCGGGCTTGCCGGCGGGGGCGGCGGCCAGGGCCTCGGCGCCGTTGGCGGCGGAGATGGTCTCGAAGCCGTGGTTCTCCAGGTATTTCCTGAGTATCCCCAGCAGTTCCGGGTCGTCGTCTACTATAAGGGCGCGCTCTCTCATAAGGGAATTATAATAAAAGGGAACGCTGATTCCTAACCCGGATCCCGCTGCCGCGCCGTTTTGGACGTCAAGCGCGCAGGATGCGGTGAAAGAAGCGGGGCTCGTGCCTGCGCACCCCTCCAAGGCGTCCGAGCAGCGCCTCGAGCGCGGCCGGTCCGGGGTTCCGCCCCGCCCCGAAGCAGCCCGCGGGCAGCCTGCCGCAAGCGGCGGAGAAGGAAGCCGCGTCCCCGCGCCCGGCGGCCAGGAGCGCGAGGTTGGCCAGCGCCCAGGGATGCGACGGCATGAGCTTCAGCACCCGGGCGAGTTCCTCCCGCGACTTCGCGTACTCTTTCCTGCTCCGGAACAGCTCCGCGCGCCAGACGCGCGCTTCGAGATCTTCGGCGTCTATCGCGACCGCGGTTTCCAGGTCCTTCAGGGCCGGGCCGTGTAGCCCGAGCTTGAACAGCGCGGCTCCGCGCCAGCACCAGCCGAGGGCGTTGCCGGCGGCTATCGGCCCCTCGAGTTCGGCCGCCGCCTCCTTGTAGCGCCCGAAGAACAAAAGCAGCTGCCCCCGCCAGGCCCGGAAGCCGGGAGAACGGATAACCGCCTGCTTGGCGGCCATGAAGTCCAGGGCCTCTCGCTGCCGGCCGGAGCAGAAGATGGTCTCGGCAAGCTTGCCGCAGGCCTGTTCGGAAGCCGGGCAGTCCGCCGCCGCCAGGCGGAAAAGGCTCTCCGCCTTTTTAAACTCAAGCCGGTTCAGCAGGACTTCGGCGGCCGGCACGCAGAAGATGGCGCTCCCGGGGGGGATACGGCCCGGCCGCCGGAAGGCGGGGGCGGGGGCGGTTTTTTCAGCCAGGATAAACCGGTGCACGGAAGCCAGGAGTTTAGCGGGGCCCCTCAGGTCTTTCAGGGCCGCCCCGGCCCCGGCAAGGGCGCGCCTGACGCGGGCGGGCCGTGAAATGCCGCGCCAGGGATCGGCCGCCAGCAGGAGCATTTCGGGGGGGAATTTTTTTCGCAGCAGGGCCGGGACCAGGGCGTAGGCCTTTTGCGGCTCGCCCAGCAGGCAGCGGGCCAGGAAAGAGAGCAATTCGTCCCGCTCCTCCCGGAGGCAGCGGGCGAGCAGCCGGTCCATTTCCCGGAAGGCCCGTTTGTCCCGGCAGAGTTCCGCCAGCCGGAAAAAAACGGCGCTTTCCCGGGAAACGTCGCCTGGCGCAGAAGCTTTATGCGCGAAGACAGTATCCCCCGGCAGCCGGAAAAGCAGGAAGCTGAGGAGTTTTCCCGAACCGCGTTCCAGCTTCAGGAGTTTGAAGGCGAGCCGGAGGAGTTCCTTTATCCGGCCTTCGTTATAAAGGTCCCGGAAAATTTTTTCCAGCTTTGGGAATTCCTTGGGCGGCATTAAGGGAAGAGGCGAACGGCGGGTTTCTCGGGGCGGGCGCCGGGTCAGGCCTTCCCCCGGACGGCGGGCACGAGGATCGTGGAAACCTTGTCGGCTTTGAGGATAGCCGTTTTCAGGCGCGATACGGCGGCCGTTACCAGGCGGCCTTCGGCGTCCTCGATGGTCGGGCAATTTATGATGCTGACCGGGTGGTCTTTGGGGTAAGCCGCCCCCAGGCCTTTCAGGAAAGCCGCGCCGGCCCCGCGCCCGCTGCTGAAATCGAGGTCCCCCAGCACGAAGAACAGCGTATCCATTTCGGGGGTGAATGTTAACCCGTCCGCCTTGGCGGCCGCCGCGGAAGCGTCAACGAGCCTGAGGCCCGCGCGCGAGAACTCGTTAAGGTCCATCAGGTTCACTATCGCGTCGAAAGACGAAACGGCGGGCAGGACTTTCACCTTTATCCCGGCGGCCTCCGCCGCCCTTTTCACCAGGACCGCGGTGGCGTTCAGGAAAAACGGGTTGCCGTAAGTAAGGAACCCGACGAGGTCGCACGCTGAAAAAGCCGCTTTAACCCTGGCGGCCGTCTTTTCGATGGAGAGGCCGCGTAAAGACTTGAAGTTCGGGCAGGCCTTGGCGATGAAATCGCCCTTGCCGCCGTCCAGGCAATGCGAAAAAACAACGCCGCACTTTTTCAGCGCGGCCAGCGTCTCGAGCGTAATGTGTTTAGGCTCTAAACCATAAGAAGCGAATAGCAGAGTTTTATCGGAACCCATCGGTTTTCACCTAAGCCAGGGAACGCCGCGCCGCCCGGTCTGCCCGGGCTTTCCTAATTATAGCGGGAGTTCCCGTCTTTTGCAAACC
>Ga0075012_10003576_pt1 | contig 14743 bp, 15 predicted proteins | sample All_14_2_FD_71474 | JGI IMG/M metagenome (GOLD analysis project Ga0075012, IMG submission 71474) | Freshwater microbial communities in response to fracking from Pennsylvania, USA - Allegheny Zone_MetaG_DW_15 | ecosystem: Environmental > Aquatic > Deep subsurface > Groundwater > Drilled... | reverse complement strand
AATTTACTGTAGTAGAGCGACCATTCCGAGAGCAGCACGTGGGACGCGGTCCGTTTGGATTCGTTCTTCCACCCCGCCACCGTCTTGACCCAGAAACCGCTGTCGATCTCCACCGCCACCTGGACCAGGTTGTCCTCGCCGCTCAAAACCACGTGTTTGCCGTCGCTGCCCTGGATGACCTTGGCGGGTTCGCCCTTGGCGTTCAGTCCGCTGACCTTCTTGAGGTTGTTCTTATCATAGTCACTATCCTCGTGGGCGTGGCCATACCAGAGCACGGCCTTGTGCCCCTGAGGCTTCAGCCAGAAGTCATGCGACCAGGCCAGCGGTGTCAGGGCCAGGATCAAAATCGCGCGTCGCCACATAAATGCTCTCCTCAAAAATAGGTAGACACGGTGAAGAGATAGCGAACTTTCTCTTTGCCTTCCGAGCCTTGTTGCAGGGAATGTTCATTGAGCCGGGTGGCAATCGGCAGTTTGACGCCCGCCCCAAAGTTGAAGTCGCCCACCTTGGTGCGAAAGCCTGGCGTGAGATAGAGAATCTGGCCGCCCGTCGCCTCCTCGGGCAGAAAGTCGGCCTGATCGCGAGCGATGTTGAGGTAATTCAACTCGAGCACACCGTCCAGGCGCTGAAAAAAGGCTTCTTTGTCGGCATAGATTTCGTAGACTCCGGCCACATCGACGCGCCATTCATTGCCGTACTTCTGGCCATCCTGACGGCGCGTGAAGACGTCATAGGAAGTATCGGCGGCGATGCTCAAATGCTCATTGAGCCCCTTGACCATCGACAAGCCGAACTGGAATGAGGGGGTGCCGAAACCCGGCTGCAGGGGGCCCTGCACCGTGCCCGTGTTCAAATCCAGTCGGTTTTGGCCCAGCGGCGTGGTCATACTGGTGGTGACGCCGAAGTAGGTCTTGTTGGATTCGCCCAGATTGACGGCCGTATCTTCCTCTTCGTTGATCTTCAGACCCTCACCGGGTGTGTAGTTGAAACCGAACAGCAAGGCGAAGCGCGCGTCGCCAATCCCGTGGGCGGTGCCGATGCTATCCTGCGTCTTGATGGTATAGGGCAGGGTCACGGTGGCGGTAAGACAATCGAGCAATCCGTGCGAAACCCCGACCGAGTAAAACTGGAACGAATCGATGTTCTCCGGGTGAAAATCGGCGAACTTACGGAAGCTGGCGATTTCGGCGCGCGAATAAACGACCGTGCCTCCCTTGGGCAGGGTGAGCGGGGTATTGGTTTCGATCGGGGTCCCGGGACCCTGCGAGGTACTGGTGCCGCCGTGGTGGGCCCAGCACGGACAAAGAGTGCCGGCCAGCAGGACGGCACTAAGAGACCTGTATAAAGTTTTCATGAGACTCCTAAAGCGTGCCACTCGTTCCTACTGTGAAATGTACCTCCTGCAAAAATATGCAACTTCTAATAGTTGCTTTACTGCACTGAGGCAACAGGCAGGAATGGCAGCTGAACCCCGGAATCCTGAAAGCCCGATGAGCCTGGTCTTTGCTCTCCACATCCCCGACGGGTTTCTGCCCCCTGCCTTCTGCCTGCTGGGCTGGCTGCTGGCCGTACCGGCCGTGCTCTGGGCACTACGCCGCAGCGCCGCCTCGCCGGAGAGCGACTCGCGGGTCCCCTTGATGGGCATGCTGGCCGCCTTCACTTTCGTGGCTCAGTCGCTGCAGTTTCCCGTGCCCGGCGGAACCAGCGCCCATCTGCAGGGGTCAGCACTGGTCGCCTTAGCCCTGGGACCGGCCGCATCACTGCTGGTGCTGTCGGTAGTGATCGCTATGCAGGCGCTGATCTTCGGCGATGGCGGGCTGCTGGTCATGGGCTGGAACATCGTCAACATGGCCCTGGTGGGTGCCCTGGCTGCCTGTAGCTTCGCCTGGATCGGTCAGAAACTGCGCTTACCCACAGCCCTTTGGGCCTTCGTGGCGGCCTGGTTCAGCATTGAACTCAGCACCTTGGCCACCTGCCTGGAGCTGGCGGCCAGCGGTTCCTCCGCCCTCAAAATCTCCCTGGCCGCCATGTTGCCTGCTCAGGGACTGGTGGGATTGGGAGAGGGTCTGGCCACGGCCGCTGCCCTGGGCATCCTGCGCCGGCGGCGCGGCGCCCTTCCCTTGGGTTGGCGCGAGGCAGTGCCCGGATTTGGGGTGATGTTCCTGCTGATGAACCTGTTGCTGGGAGGCTGGCTGCGCGGTGCTTAAGCACAGCGGGCTGACCCTGGGCCTGAGCGTAACCTACCTGGTCTGGCTGGGGCTCCTCCCGGTGGGCGACTGGCCGCGCCTGGGATTGTTCGCCGGCCTGCTGTGGGTGGTCGGCCTGGCCGCCGGCCGCAGTCCGCTGAGACTGGCCGCTAAGAGTTTAGCCGTCACTCCCTTTTCGCTGGCGGCCCTTCCCCTGGTCTTCACCGTGCCCGGTCCGGCCTGGGCCCAGTTGGCCGGCCATCCCCTCAGTATTCCCGGAAGCGAGCGTTTTCTGACGATTTTACTGCGGGCCTGGCTGGGGGCCCAGGCCGGCTTGCTCACCCTGTCGCTGCTGGGCCGCCCGCGCCTGTTGCTGGCCCTCAGTCAGTTGGGCCTGCCGCCTTTGTTGCTCTCGATCGTCACGCTGATGCTGCGCTACCTGGAAGTTGTGCACCAGGAATTGACCCGAATGAACCGCGCTCGCGAAGCCCGAAGCTCCGGTAGCCATCGTCCCTCCTGGTGGTGGCGAGCGGCCAAAGTAGGCCAAATCGCCGGCTCGCTGCTGGTGCGCTCGTTGGACCGGGGAGACCGGGTCTATCTGGCCATGAAGAGTCGCGGCTACGATGGCCGAGAACGGCGTCTCTATCCGCCGGCCCCACCCCGAACGGGCGAATGGCTGGCCTTCGGATTGGCCCAAATCGGCATGCTGGCGCTGTCCTGGAAATGGTGACCGTCGAGGACCTGTGCTTCCACTATGGCAGCCGGGAAGTCCTGAAAAACGTGGCTTTTCGCCTGCCCGTGGGCGCCAAGGTGGGTCTGCTGGGACCCAATGGAGCCGGCAAATCCACGCTGCTCTTACATCTCAACGGCATTCTCCAGGGTCAGGGCAAAATTGTCATCGACGGCCTGACTCTGGAGGCCAAGAGTCTGCCCCAAATCCGTCAAAAAGTGGGCCTGGTATTTCAGGATCCGGACGACCAGTTGTTTTGCTCCAGCGTTTTCGAGGACGTGGCCTACGGACCGCTGTATCAGGGCTTGCCGGCCGCCGAGGTAGAGGAGCGGGTCAGCCGCGCCCTGGCCGCGGTGGGAATGGAAGAGGCCCGCCAGCGCTCCTCTCACCAGCTCAGCGGCGGAGAAAAGAAGCGGGTGGCACTGGCCACCGTACTCTCCATGCAACCGTCCCTACTGGCTCTGGACGAACCCACCAGCGGGCTGGACCCGCGGGCTCGCCGCAGCCTGATCGAGTTGCTGCGCAGCCTGCCCAACACCATGTTGGTGGCCACACACGATCTGGCCCTGTTGGAAGAACTGCTGGAGGATGCTCTGGTGCTGGACGGCGGCCAGCTGGTCTTTCAAGGAAAAACCGCGGACTTACTGGCCGACAGGGAACGACTGGAACGTCACGGCTTAGTCGCCTGAGAGCCAGTCTTGCGCACCAGCGAGAGCAGTCCAAAAAATCCGATCAACAGCGCCACTCCCACCACCAGCTTGGTGTGGGTGGCCACCAGCGGGCGCTTGTAGTTGACGATGACCGCGTCGGCGCCGACCTCGATGGGCACCGAGATGCCGTGCAGGCCGTGAGTGGAGTCGGCCTGCACTTTCACCAGCCAGCTTCCCGGCTTGTCGGGGGCAAACACCACCCGGCCCAACTGATCAGTGCGACCCGTCTGAAAAGCGATTTTTTCCTGGGGCCGGAAAACCTCGTAAGGGGAGTAGCTGGCCACATCCTCATCGGAGAAGCGGGTGGTCACCACTACCGCTTTGACCGAATCCACTTGGTAATCCACCGAGTGACAGTAGCCAAGGGCGGAAAAGAGCACCAACCAGGCGAGAATCTTACGCATGGCCCGGCCTTCCCTGCAGCTATTTTTCAGCCCTGCAGCCCATACTCCAGGCATGCAAATCCAATCGGCCCCGTCTTGCCAGCGTCCCCTCAAGAATTGGACGGTGGTCGGGCACATCGACGCCGCTTCCAACCTGGAAATGGACGAACTGCGTCATACCGCCTGTCTGCAGACGGTCGATCCCCAGGACGTCAACGTCGTCATGGAAGTGCGTCGCAAAGCCTTCAACCCCAGCAAAAAGAAAGACTGGGACGCACAGGAACGCCGGGAGCATAAGCTGCTGGGCGTAACTGCGGCCGCTCTCTCGGCCACCAGCTTCGGAGTGGCCGGCATGAGTCTGAGCGGAGTGCCGGGCCTGGCCGCCGTTGCCGCCGTGGTCGGTCTGGGTTCGGCCCTGCTGGCCGGCTCGCAACTGATGAAGTCGGTTCCGCCTCCCGCCCTGAAGCAGGCGCCGCCCAAACACGAAGAGCCCGCCTGGGAAGGCACTCGGGTTTACGAGTTGACGGCCTCCACCGGGCGCAGCCCCAAACGGCTTGACTCACCGATTCTTTCCAGCAACGAAAACACCAAGCCCCTCACTCCTCAAGAACTGGGGCACAATCTGGCCGAGCAAATGAAAGCCTATCCGTCCAAGCACACGGCCGTGCTGTTGGCCGGCCACGGCAACGCCTTTCACAGTTGGAGCGACTACACCGTCGACCAGGTCGCCGAAGCCCTCGGTCAAGCCGCCCAAGAAGCCGGCAAGAAAATCGATCTGGTGGTCTTTGACTCGTGCCTGATGGGCAGTATGGAAGGCCTCAGCAAGTTAGCTCCGCACGCGCGCTACGCGGTGGCCTCGGAAGAGATCATGTTTACCGGTCATCGCGCCTGGGATCTGGTTTTCAATGACCTGCACGGTGCTCAGGGCGATCCGCGCCAACTGGGCGAGGCCATGGTGAAAGGCCTGGGCGGCCATTGGGAAGCCCGCACCATGTCGCTGGTGGATCTTTCCCAGCTAGAACCCTTAAAGGCCAACGTGGAGACACTGGCGGAAAAACTGCTGCGCGATACCCGCGGCGCCGATCGAGCCGGCATCGCCGAAGCGTTTGACGTGCGCACCTTCGGCTCGACTTACACCGGCAACAAAGAATGGGGCGGCTACGGTGACCTGGGCGAAGTGCTGGAGAACCTCCAGACCAAAGTTCATCAGGCCGATACCCTGGAAGCCCTCGCGCAAGCCCGGCAAGCACTGCAAAAGTCGGTGATCAGCCAGCGCAATCAAATGTGTTACGACCACGCTCAGGGCCTATCGGTGCGCGTTCCCACCCACAACTTTGGGGCCAAGGAATACCTGGCCAAGACCGGCATGGAGCAGTGGGGCAAGCTGATGGCCGAGCTGCGACCCGCTCCTCGCGACCGTACCATCATCAATCATCGCAACATTCTTTGAGGTGCTGGTCGCGCAGCACAAACTTCTGAATTTTGCCGGAAGCCGTTAAGGGGAACTCCTCCACCACCCGCAAGCGGGTGGGAATCTTAAAGTAAGCCAGCTGGCTCTTGCAATGCTGGCGCAATTCTTCCGGGTCCAGACGGTGCCCGGGGCGTAAGCGCAGGGCGGCGGCGACCTCTTCTCCGTATTTGGGATGGGGCAGCGCGTACACGGAGGCATCCAGAATCGCCGGATGCAACCGCAGAAAATCTTCCACTTCCTTGGGCGATACGTTTTCGCCACCGCGAATAATGATGTCTTTGATGCGCCCGGTGATGCGCACATAACCCTGACCGCAAATCGACGCCTGATCGCCGGTGGCCAACCAACCCTGCGAATCCACGGATCGGTTCGTCGCTTCGGGATCGTCGTGGTAACCTTGCATCACGTTGTAGCCACGCACGCACAACTCCCCCAACTCACCGACTCCTAAGGCCCGCCCTTCGAGATCGCGAATCTCCACCTCCAACTCCGGCAGCACCCGCCCCACTGTCTGAGTGCGCAAATCCAACGGATCGTCAGGCATGGTTTGGGTAATGGCCGGAGAGGCTTCGGTGAGGCCATAGGCAATGGTCATGCCGGTCAAATTCATCTGCTCGATGACGCGCCGCATCAAGGCTTCCGGGCACAGCGAGCCGGCCATGACTCCGGTGCGTAGACTGGAGAAGTCAAAGCGGAGAAACTCCGGATGCTCCAGTTGGGCCAAAAACATGGTGGGCACACCATAAAGAGCGGTGCAGGCGTCGCGCTGCACCGTCTCCATGACCGCCAGCGGCTCGAAGCCAGGCACCAAATGCAGGCTGGCGCCGTGGGTGTAAGCGCCGAGCACGCCGATGACGCAGCCGAAGCAATGGAAGAGGGGCACGCACAGACACAGACGGTCTTCCGGTGTGTAGTTCAAGCCTCGCCCTAACCAGTAGCCGTTGTTGACGATGTTGCGACTGGTCAGGCGCACGCCCTTGGGAAAGCCGGTGGTGCCTGAGGTGTATTGCATGTTGATGCAGTCGTCCAAACCCACTTCGGGCCACTCCATCGGTCCCGAGGGCAGGCTGTGATAGTCGAGCGCCCCCGCCGGCACGGGCTGATCCACAAAAATCAGCAACTCGGGGCGTTGCGGGAGGGCGGCCACTTCCTGAACGAAATCGAGACAACTGGTCCCGCTCATGAAGATCAGGGCGCGTGAGCCGCTCTGGCGCAACAGATAGTCCAGCTCGTGACTGCGAAAAGCCGTATTGACGGTAACTAATATCGCGCCCAGGCGGGCCAGTGCGAACTGCAGCTCAATCCACTCCTGGCGGTTGTTGAGCCAGACCGCCACCCGATCGCCGGCGCCGATACCCAGGCGGTGCAGCGCTCCGGCCACGTGATCGACTCGCTGCTGCAGTTGGGCGAAGGTCAGCGAACGGCCGGCCGCCACCAGCGCCAACTTATCCGGACAGCGCTGGCTCCACTCCACCAGCAACTGACCCACGGTGACATCACACACCCCGCCCATCGGGCCTCGTTTCCACGGGGACTCGGGGGTGCCCTCTGCGGCCACGGCGAAAGGCCGAGGATGTCGCAAGCCCTGCACCAAGCCTTCGCGGAACTGCCCGGTCTGGAGAGTTTTTGCACTCAACTTTGGGAAAACTTCGCGCCCCTTTTTGCCATGAAAAAGCTGCAAGCACGGGCCGGTGTGCTGCTCGAGCGTCTACCTCCCGGACAGTTGGCCCACGAATTGAGCGAGTGGAAGCGGCTGGCCTTGGTGCCCAGTCCCGATCCCCACGATCAGGAACTGGTGGGAGTTCTGTGGCAAAGCCCACTTTTTCAGGTGCTGATGGATGCCATCGGCTTTTTCCCCCCCGACGATATCGACTTGCGCCCCTATATGGCCCCGCTCTACGCCACCGTCCAGGAGATGGCCGAGGCCCGCCAGCAGCTGGTTCTCAAGTGCACCCGGGGAGCGGTGGCCCGAGGCGACTTGCCTTACTGGCAGGTGGTGCTCAAGATGCAGGCTCCTCACCTTTATCTAGAACCCTTTTTGCGACCGGCAGAAGAACTGCAGGGTTGCGATCTGGCCTGCGGCTGGGGACGCATTTGCCTGACCCTGAGCGACTACCGGCATCGCCGCATTCATGCCTGTGATCTGGCCCAATCTTCGCTACACTCCCTGGAGAAGCTGGCGGTGCGCCGCGAACTGCCTGGCACCATCGAAACCCACCGAGTGGACATCTTGAATTTGCCCTTTCCGGACCACTTTTTCGACTTCTACCTGGCCTTCGACATCTTCGAACATCTGGTGGACGATGTCCTCAGCCGCTGCATTCGCGAGATGCTCCGCTGCGGCAAGGTAGGCGCCCCGCTTTACACGGAAACGCCTCTGCTGGCTTACTGTCCCCCCCTGACCCATCTGCAGAACTGGACCAAAGAGGAGCTTTGCGCCGCTTTCGAGCGCGAAGTGGTGGACGGCAAAAGCTGGCGCTTGAAGTTCTGGGATCCCTTGATTCCCGACCACCTCACCTTCGTCATCGAGCAGGTCCACTAACGTGGCGGTGGCGCAATGGCTGGTTCACGTATTCACCGAGGTCGCCCGGGCCATCGAGAAGGCCTGCTTCGGACAAAGCAGTTTCCGTCTCACCACCAGTGAATTCAGCACCGCCTCCACCATCGACAATGGAGTGCAGGCCAAGCTGGCCCTGGCCGAGGTGCGCCGCCAGTTGTCCCAGGACTTCAACATCGAGTTGGCCTGGCCCATCCTGCTGGAGCTGAAAATCCCCCCGGCCAAGGGCTGGAAAGCCATGGTCTACAACCCCGAAGGCAATCTGGCCCGACACCAGGTCGTCGACTTCAAAGGATCTTCGGCCCATCAGATGTGGGTCAAGCCCGGGCTGACGCGGGTTCGCTTCAAGTCATTGGTGGCCCACGAATTGGTGCACGCCTTCCAGCGCGAAGCCAACTTCCTGACGCAAAACCTGAGCCTGCGCGAGGGCATGGCCCGCTGGGTCGAATTCCACTTCCTCAAAGGCAGCTCCGAAGCCGACCGCCTGCTCAAACTCAAGAACTACACCTTCGGCCGCTCGATCGAATCCATCCTGGAGTTCGAATCCAGATCCGGCCGCCAGGCAACTCTGCAATGGCTCCGCTCGGAAGCCTGAGCCGAAATCGAACATGATTTTCCCCCTCTCCTCGGAGGAGCTGTTCCGCTGGACGGAAGACCGCTGGCGGCAGGAGCTCCAGGACTGGTCTGCGTCGGAGATCGAAGTGGTGGCTGCCAAGATTTGCGCAGAGCGCCGCGACTTCTTGGAAAAGGTCCAGCAACGCCAATTCCCAGCCGCTCACCCCAGTTTGAGTCTGAACCATCTGGGCGCCCAAGCAGCCCTTGCGCATCTGAACGAGAGCCACCTCGACGCGGTGCCGGCATTGTTGCGCCTCTACCGGGAACACAGGGAGGATCTGCACCTGGCCTCGGTGCTGGTTCAGTCTCTGAGTGCTATGGTCTCACGCCGAGCCCAGATTTTAGCGGAGCTCTGGGTAGAACTCAGCCAGTTTGGAGTCCGTCAGTTCCCCTCTCCGCTGGTCAGAGCATTCGTGTCCCTGAGTCTCCCGGATCCAGACCCCTGGGTTGAGCGGCTTGCGGATGGGCTGACCGAATCACCGACCCTGGCAGGTTGCCGGGGCTGTGCGCTGGTTCTTGCCGAGCTGGGCCCCAGCGCTCAAAAAGCCGTGCCGCGCCTGCTGGCCGCCACCCATCAGGAGGATGGCGAATTGCGTTCTGTGGCGGCCATCGCCTTGGGAAACATCGGAACAGGGTCGGAGGTGCTGGAACGGTTGCTCGAACTGGCCTCCAGCGATAGCCAGTGGTATGTCCGCGGCAACGCCATCGAATCCGCCTCGCGCTGGGGAGATCCGGCAGTCCTTCCCATTGCTCTGGGCGTCTTACAGGAAGACGCCCAGACGCCTGACTGGTGCGCCCCCGAGTGCGCCGCCCGAGCCTTGGAGCGCCTGGGCCTGCCGCAGGCGCTGCCCGCCCTGCGCCTGGCTTTGCGGGAAAACCCCCGTGAGCAGGTCGCCACAGCCTGTTTTGTCGCCGCCACCAAACTGACGACCCAAGATGACTTACAAGACCTCTGCCGAGACGCTCTCCAAAGGTCGGACGCCCCGGAGCTTTGGGGACTGGCCCTGCAACTGGCCCTGGAACACTTCCCGGACTCGAACTGGTGCGAGTCCGAGTTAGACTCCGTCTTTCGACATCGTGAAGAATGCGGGGAGACAACCCTGCTGGTCTGGCTCAGAAACCGAATTCGACTCACCCGGCCCTGGACAAACACGGAACGACGAACCGTGACCGCCTGGGCGAAACACGAGGGCGAGTTAGGCGACGCCTGCCGGGTATTGATACAAGGCTGGCTCTAACCGGCCCAGGGTGTGCGATCGAAGGACGGTGCCAGTAGGAGATGGACCACTTCACCGGGGAGATGTTGGACTTCGCGCACGCCCAGTTCTTGCAGGCGGGCTACATCCAGCAGGTCGGGATCGACCAGTTCCAGGCGCAGGCGGGTGGCGCCGCACAGGCTGGGGTGACGGAAATTGTCACGCCCTCCCAGGGCGGACACAACCGCTGAGTCCTCTCGACCCATAGTATACAGGTTAAAGCGCAAGATGGCCCAGCGGAAAAGCGCGTAGTAGGCCAATCCAAAGAGGGGCCCCAGCAGCCACACCAGCCAGGGCCGAGTGTGCAGAGGAAACAACACCAGATAGTCGATCAGCCCGAAAGAAAAAGCGATGCCCAGGTGGCCGCCCAGGGTCACCATCAGCCAGCAGGCCAGGCCGGCCAGCAAAGCGTGCATCCCATACAGCAGCGGTGCCGCGAACAAGAACGAAAACTCGATGGGCTCCGTGATTCCCGTCAAGATCGAGGTAAGCGCGCCGGACAGCAAAATACCGCCCACCTCCTGGCGCCGCGAAGCTGGGGCGCATTGCCAGATGGCCAGGGCGGCCGCCGGCAAGCCCCAAATCGAGAAGAGATAGCCTCCCCCCAGGATGCCGGCGCTGGGGTCACCGGCCATGAAGCGGGATAAATCGCCATGGATGATGTGTCCGTCGTGGGGGTCGGGAAAGGAACCGATTTGAAAGAAGAACGGGGTGTTCCAGATGTGGTGCAGGCCAAAGGGGATCAGAGCTCGGTTGACCACCGCCCAGACCCCGCCCGACAGAGCCGGGTTGCCGTTAGCGACTTGATCGGCCAGGCGCTCGATCACCTCCTGGATGGGCGGCCAGAGGAAGCTCAGGATCCCCCCCAACAGGAGCGAAGCCACGCCCGTGACGATGGGAACCGAGCGCTTCCCGGCAAAAAATCCCAGGTAGGGAGGCAGTTCCAGACGATAAAAGCGCCGATAGATCGCGGCAGCCACGATCCCCACCATGATACCGCCAAAGACACCGGTCTGGAGAGTTTGAATGCCGGAGACGGGATGCAGTTCGATGCCACGTGCCTGGGCCAGCACGCCCAAACTGGCCAGCATGACGAAGTAACCCACGGCCGCCGCCACCGCCGCCACCCCTTCGTAGTCGGCCAACCCCAAGGCTACGCCCAGCGCGAAGAGTAAGGGGAGATTGTTGAAGATGGAACCGCCGGCCTGTGACATCACGCGGGCCATCAGAGTGGGCACAAAGGGCAGGGATCCACTGCCAAACCCCAGCAAAAGCCCGGCCACGGGCAGGACCGAGACGGGCAGCATCAAGGCGCGGCCAATCTTCTGTAGCAGTCCAAAGAGGCGAGCGAACACCGCTTGCGTTTCGCCTTCCCGCGATCGATTCATTCAGGACGCCCTCAGGCGCCCTGAGTTTTTGAAGTAAATTCAAAGAAAGTACTTCCTTTGCAGCAGGAAATTGAATATAATTCACCAACAGATTCAGGCTTTCTTCGCCAAACTCTGGGGGCTGCATGCTACGACCCGCTGTTCAATCACATCCGCGACTGTCCTCGACCCGGCCTCTGCCGCGGCCGCGGCGCCAGCGTGCCAACCGGTCCAAGAGCGGCAGTGGCGAATCCTGGCTGAAAATCAGCTCTCGTCACTGCTTCCTGGTGCTGGTGTTCCTGCTGGCCCAGGTCATTCTCTTCACCAGCAGCCTCTTCCAAGTGCAGCGCATTCACGTAGCCGGTACCGAGACCTTGAGCTCCGATCAAGTGCTGCGTCAATGCGGCTTGAAGAACGGCCAGTATCTCTGGTCGGTGCGCCCGGGAACCATCGCCAACCGCGTGGCCCGACTGCAGAATGTGGGCAGCGCTCACGTGAGCTACGTGCTTCCCGGCCAGGTGGACATCACCGTTCACGAACGCCAGCCCGTCTACCAGGTGGCCAGCAATACCGACAGTCCTACCTGGTATGCCGTCGATCAGCAAGGCCTGGTTCTGCGCAAGCTGAAGGGCACCAGCAACCAGTATCCGCGCCTCAAACTGGACGAATCCATCCAGGTCGGCAAGCGGCTCCACCCGGCCCTGATCGCCACCTGCAGCCAGGCCTGCGGGCTGATCGAGCAAGAATTTCCCGCCTCCATCTGGTACTACACCATGGACAAAAGAGGCAACCTGTCTTTTCGAACCTTCTCGCGTCAGTATCCGGTCGACGTGCAACTGGGCAGCCTGGACAACTTGAATTACAAATTGAAAGTCTTGCGTGCATTAATGAATTCTGTGATGCAGCAGCAGCAAGTAGCAGGAATTGATTTACGTTTCTCAACTCCTGTGGTGCGTTTGCTCCATCCCCCGAAACCTCCGGCGGTGACCGAGCCACATACCACCTGAAATGGCTTTACGGCCCCAATCGCCTGTGCTATGCTCGGGCGGTCACTAGCTAATTTCGTTCGCTTGATTTCCTGAAAGGTCCATTGTGGATAAATCTTCTCCCTCTCAAAGCTGGCAAGTCCCCGTCGCTATGGCCAGTGTTTTGATGGGGATTTTGGTGTCGCTGCAATTTCGCGTGCAGACCAGCAATAACAAGGCCACCAACAAGCAACCAGAATTGATCGCCATGATCAAAAACCTGGAAGAAGAGCGCGACAAAATTACCCAGGAACTGCAGGCCACCCGCGCCCGCCTGGCGGAGATCGAAGCCAAGCTGGCCCAAGAGGGCACCGGCTTTGGTGAGTTGGCCAAACAAATGGCCGAAGCCCGTATGCAGGCCGGCTTGATGGCCATGAAAGGCCCGGGAGTCACAGTCACCCTGAGCGACTCCAAGCGTCGTCCCGGTCCTGATGAAGATGCCTATTTCTTCATCATCCATGACGCCGATCTGCAGACCCTGACCAATGAATTATTCGCAGCCGGCGCCGAAGCCATCTCCATCAACGACCAGCGCATCATTACCCGCAGCTCGATCCGCTGCGTCGGACCATCTGTACTGGTCAATACCGTGCAACTGGCCTCCCCTTTTGTGGTCAAGGCCATCGGCCCATCCAAAGAAATCGAAGGCGGCTTGCGCATGCCCAACGGCTTCTTTGACAGTATGGCCATGCTCATTCGCTCCGGCGGCGAGGTCAAGATCAATAGTAGCGACGAGATCATTACGCCGGCGTTCGGTGGCAGTATGTCCTTTCGACTGGCCCAACCGGTGCCCGAAAATACCAAGACGGGCGCGGTCAGCGCGACCCACTCGTAGGAGGACTTTCCTTTGTTTTGGGTGATGGCCGCCATGGCCCTGGGAGTGTGGATCGGTTACTACCTGCCTTTCGCTCTACCGGTAAGCGTGGCTAAGTATGTATCTGTATCCTTTCTGGCGGGTCTGGACTCGGTCCTGGGCGGCACTCGCGCCGGCATCGAAAAACGCTTCAACCTATCGGTTTTCGTCTCGGGATTTACCACCAACCTGGTGCTGGCCGGTCTGCTCACCTGGGTGGGTGATTTGTTGGGTGTGGAGATGTATCTGGCCGCGGTGGTGACCTTTGGTCGCCGTATCTTTGAGAATCTGGCCATCATCCGGCGCGACCTGATCGGTGTCCCCCCCAAGATCCCGCCCACGCTGCAGGGCTAACTCCGAATTCACCAAAAGCCATCGTCTATGAGACCTTGGAGCGCCAGCGATGTCCCCGAGCTAACCGGGAAACACGCCGTCATTACCGGAGCCACTTCGGGAATCGGCTTTGAAGCCGCCAAAGTGCTGGCTCAACGCGGCGCCCAGGTGTGGCTGGCCTGTCGCGATCTGGTCAAGGCCCGCCTGGCCGCCGAGCGCATCGAGGCTCAGGGCTCGGCACTGCCGGTGCAGGTGGTGCAACTTGACCTGGCCTCGCTGCAGTCGGTGCGAGAGTGCGCGGAAGAACTGCGCCGACAGTTGCCCAGCCTGGATATGCTCATCAACAACGCGGGGGTGATGGTCCCCCCTTACAGCCTCACTCAGGAGGGCTTTGAACTGCAGTTGGGCACCAACCACCTGGGGCATTTCGCCTTGACCGGTCACCTGATCGGTCTGCTGGTGACCACTCGCAACGCCCGCGTGGTCACCGTGAGCAGTGCCGCTCATCACTTTGGCACCATGAACTGGGACGACTTGCAATCCCAACGCCACTATCACGCGGGCCGGGCCTACGCGCAGTCCAAACTGGCCAACCTCTTGTTTACCTACGAACTGCAGCGTCGGCTGCAGAGCCGCAGCTTCACTACCCTGGCGCTGGCGGCGCACCCGGGCTGGGCGCGCACCGAGCTTCAACGCCACGTCAAAAGCAACCCTATCGTGCGCTGGTTTTTCCACACCCTTGGGCGCCTCTTCAGTCAGGACGCACGCATGGGTTCTTTGCCCACGCTGCGGGCCGCCGCAGAACCCCGGGTCAACCCCGGTGACTTCTACGGTCCCAGCGGTTTTCTCCAGGGCAAAGGCGCACCGGTGCGCGTCAATTCCAACTCCGCCTCACGCAATCGCGCCTGGCAACAACAGCTCTGGAGAGTATCCGAAGAACTGACCGGCGTCAGCTACCTCGACTAGTTATCTACCAGACGCCGAGCGCGCTGAGGGATCGATCTACCCGACAGGGGTAAAATGAAAGAACGCTTTGGGACCAGCCCTCCGCGTTCTCTGTCCCAAAGGCTACTCTAGAGGGCTGCTGCCCGGCGGGTGACGGGCTGGGTCAAAAAATCCAGGATGGCCGGTCCCCAACTGCCCACATCGCCGGCGCCCAGCAACATGACCACGTCGCCGGAGCGAGCCTCGCGGCGGAGGAACTCGACCACTTCTTTCTGGCCGGGAGTGTGAGCAACGCGAGCTTTCGAGCTGCCC
>Ga0075012_10003574_pt1 | contig 14745 bp, 13 predicted proteins | sample All_14_2_FD_71474 | JGI IMG/M metagenome (GOLD analysis project Ga0075012, IMG submission 71474) | Freshwater microbial communities in response to fracking from Pennsylvania, USA - Allegheny Zone_MetaG_DW_15 | ecosystem: Environmental > Aquatic > Deep subsurface > Groundwater > Drilled... | reverse complement strand
AAGCGAAACAGCTCAATCCCAGACTCATCAGCCTGCCTGCTGATGCCAACATCACGAAAATGGCCGAGGGAGAGGCGCACCATCATCACCATGAACACGGTGAAGCGTGCTCGGACGACGGCAACGATCCGCACATCTGGCTCTCTCCGCGTTGTTTTGCCGAAGTGGCGACCAACACCGCCCGTGCGCTCGCCACACTCCCGCTGTTGCCATCGGATGAGCTTTCTAATCGCCTGGCGCGCGTCAGCCAAACCATCCAGGCGGTCGACCAACAGGCCCGGAAAAAACTCGCCCCCCTTGCAGGAAAATTATGGGTGGTCTACCATCCCTCCTGGAGTTATTTTGCCGCTGATTACAACTTGCATTTGCTGACCGTGGAACAAGACGGTAAAAGTCCCTCTTCACGTCACATCATCACGATTCTCAAGCAGGCGCGCGCCGCGCAGGTCAAGACGGTCTTTACCGAGCCTCAATCTGATAAGCGCTATGCGCATGCCGTTGCTGATCCGCTCAATGCGCGCGTGGAAATTCTCGATCCTCTGCAAGAGGACTGGCCGTTGCTGATGCAGATCCTTCTGGAGAAACTCACGCAATGATGTCCACGCCCGCCATCGATGTCCGCGATGTCTGTTTTGACTATGGCGAACAGGAAGTGCTCCACAATGTCACGTTCCAGATCCAGTCACAAAGCCTGGTGGCGATTGTCGGCCCGAATGGAGGCGGAAAAAGCACATTACTCAAATTGATGCTCGGAGCCCTGGAACCCAAATTTGGTCAACTCCGCATCCTGAACCGGCGCCCGGCTGAAGCGAGAACCCGTATCGGTTATGTTCCGCAAAGTATTCCGTTTGACGCCCAATTTCCCGTCTCGGTCGACGAGGTGATTAAAATGGGATGTGTCGGAGTCGCGCACTGGGGGTTTTACGGCCAGCGCGAACGCGAAGCCGTACGCCATGCGCTTGTACGCGTCCAGCTGGAAGGCTTTGAAAAACGTGCCTTTTCCGAACTTTCCGGAGGTGAGCGTCAGCGCGTCTTGATCGCCCAAGCCCTGGTTTCCGGTGCTGAACTTCTATTGCTTGATGAACCTGCGGCCAACATTGATCCTGAGCGTGCCGAAGCGCTTTACGCGCTCTTCCGCGACCTTGCCCAGAAAATCACGGTCATCATGGTCTCACATAACCTGAGCGTTGTCACGGCCTACGCCACACACGTGCTCTGCGTCAATCGCTCCGCGAATCTGCACACCATTGCCGAAGTCAGCGCAGGGACGATCGCAACGAACTCCGGTAGTCCGCTGCTCCAGCTTTATCACGATGCCTCGTGTACAATTACGGATCCAAGCATCGCCCTCCACCAACCTCATCATCACAGTCATCATGTTTGAGTTTTTCCACGATCTTCTGAGTTTCCCCTTCTTGCTCAACGCGGTCTTCGCCAGCGCACTGATCGCCGTTGCCGCAGGCACGGTGGGAAGCCTCGTTGTCGTACGCCGTTCGACCTATCTGGCCGGCGCGGTTTCACACAGTGTCTTAGCCGGCCTTGGACTCGCGCGTTTTTTGCAGCGCGGCATGGGTTTTTCCGGACTTTCGCCCATGGGCGGCGCGATTTTGGTGGCCCTCGGCGTTGCCGTGGTGCTGACCTGCTTGACCCGTGAAGATAAGCATCGTTCGGATACCGTCCTGAGCGCCATCTGGACGGGCGGAACGGCCTTGGGCGTTTCGTTCATCGCGGCCACACCGGGCTATCAGGATGATTTGATGAGTTATCTGTTTGGCTCGATCCTGCTGATTACACAGACCGATCTGCTTTGGATGCTTCTCATGGACGGTGCGATCATTGCCACGATCATTGTCTGCTATAACCGTTTTCTCGCCATTGCCTTTAATGAGGAACTTGCCCGGTTGCGAGGAGTCGCCACGCTTCGTTACGAATTGATTTATCACATCCTGACCGCGCTGACGGTCGTTCTACTCGTGCGTATGACCGGCATCGTGCTTGCCATTGCACTGCTTACGCTCCCTGCAGCAACAGCGGGGAAGCTGGTCAAACGTCTCGACTGGATGATGATCCTTGGTGTGGTACTCTGTTTTGGCATCAGCCTTTTCGGCCTGGCCATCAGCTATACGCCCAGCTGGCCGCCGGGCGCGACGATTGTGGAAGTTGCTCTGTGTGTTTATGGCCTTGCGGCCAGTATGACCTTTTTGAAGAGAGGACGCCGTGGATCGCTTTGAACATTATCTCAATGCTGTAAATAGCTTTGTCTGGGGAACCCCGACGCTGATCCTGCTCATTGGCACGGGGGTCTGGATGTCGATTGTCCTTTGCGGAATACAGTTCCGTGTCCTGCCACACGCGTTGCGATTGTCCTTTGGAAAATCAAAGAACTCGACGACGCATGTGGGCGACATCTCGCATTTTCAGGCATTGATGGCAGCCATTTCCGCAACAGTGGGTGTGGGCAACATTGCCGGTGTGGCAACCGCAATCGCAACAGGCGGTCCGGGCGCCATGTTCTGGATGTGGTGTACTGGCCTTGTGGGTATGGCGACCAAATACGCCGAAGCCGTTCTCTCCGTTCATTTTCGTGTCACCGCTGCTGATGGCACCATGAGTGGCGGCCCGATGTATTATATTTCGCGCGGTCTCGGTCAGCGCTGGATGGCGGTCTTGTTCGCTATTTTCACCGTATTCGCCTCCTTTGGCATCGGCAATATGGTGCAGTCCAACACCATTGCCGTAACGCTTGCTCCGCTCAATTTCCATCCCTGGGTCATGGGCGGTATCATTGCGGGCGCAACGGCCTTGGTCGTGTTGGGCGGCATCAAGACCCTGGGAAACATCTCCGCATTGCTCACGCCGGTCATGATTGGCATCTACTTCGTGGCGGTTGCCATTATTATCGCACTCAACATCCAAACCATTCCCAGCGTGTTCACGTTGATTTTTGTTGATGCCTTCACGCCCACCGCTGCCGTTGGCGGCTTCGCGGGTGCAACGGTGAAAACCGCGATGCAGATGGGCATTGCGCGCGGCCTTTTTTCCAACGAAGCCGGTCTCGGATCGTCCCCCATTATGGCTGCAGCGGCCAAAACATCCCACCCGGCTGAACCCGCGCTGGTCTCCATGTTGCAGGTCTTCATCGATACGATTATTGTCTGTTCGTTAACCGGCTTTGCCATTCTTTGCACAGATGCCTGGAAGACAGGACAAAATGGCGTTGAATTGACCAACGTTGCTTTTGCACAGGCGCTCGGTCCCATCGGACGATATGTCGTCTCTGTCAGCGTTGTTTTTTTTGCCTATACCACGTTGATCAGCTGGGGGTATTTCGGTGAGCAGGCGTTGCGCTACCTCATCGGACAGCGCGGCGTCAAAACGTATCGCGTGATCTTCATCATCGTTGTTTTCTTAGGCGCACAACTGAAAATCAATGTGGTCTGGACGCTCTCCGACATCTTCAATGGGTTAATGGCCTTCCCCAATCTGATCGCCTTGCTCTGCCTCACGCCGATCGTGCTTCAGGAGACGAAGCATTATCTTGCGTATGTGCGCGACATCTCTTCACAAACAAAGGAACCCTTATGATAAATCGCTGTGTTTTACCGTTGGGCGCATACGAGGCGAATTGTTCCATTCTGTGGAGCGATCCCGACCATGCCTGGATTGTGGACCCGGGCGACGACATGGATTCGATTGAGGACTGTCTGAACGTTCATCACCTGACACCTGGAATCATTGTGCTGACGCATGGTCATTTTGATCATATTTCCGCGGTCAACGATGTACTCAAACGCTATCCTGGGCTGCCGATCTATCTGCATGCTGCGGATGTGCCGCTCGCCTTTTCCCCCTTCAATGCCATGCCACCCTATTCCGTAACCCAGCGACCAGCAACGCTCGATACGAGTAAATGCGACGGCGATACCCTCTCCTACGGCGGGCTCACGGCTCAAATTATCCACACCCCTGGTCACACGCCGGGAAGTTGCTGCCTCTATTTCGAAAAGGAACACCTGCTCGTTGCCGGCGACATGCTCTTCCTCGGATCGATCGGACGTACCGACTTTCCCGGTGGAAACATCCATGCGATGCAGCAGTCGATCGAACGCCTCAAACAACTGCCAGATCCCGTGGATGTCATCACCGGACATGGGCCCCTGACAACCCTAGGCAATGAAAAGCGAAGCAATCCCTATTTTTAATCCCCAGCGGCACGGGAAAAATATGCTACGGTATTCATCGTTGGTCATTCTAATCGCTATGGTCGCTGCGCAGACAACATCGGCTGCCCCGCAACGACAACCCAATATCCTTTTCTTCCTCGTGGATGATCTGGGGTGGCAAGATACTGCCGTCGCCTTTGATGCACGCCGTTCCGATCTGCAAAAACACTACCGAACACCCAACCTTCAGCGTCTTGCGCAGCACGGCGTTCAATTCACGTCGGCTTATGCGCAATCTGTCTGTACGCCCTCACGCGTCAGCATGATTTCCGGAATGAACAGCGCCCGCTCCGGCGTCACCTTCTGGACACAATCTTTCACCAATGCTTTCAACGAAGGAACGTTGAGCGACACCTCCATAACCTTTCACGCCCCGCGCTGGAATCGCCATGGCGGCCAACCTGACACGGCCACCAACATCGCGGAGTGCTGCCGTTTCACACCGCTTCCCTTGCTTCTAAAACAGGGCGGCTATTATACAATCCACTGCGGTAAAGCCCATTTTGCACCGCGCGATACGCCCGGTGCCGACCCGCTGAACATGGGCTATGATCTCAACATCGGCGGATGCGAGTTCGGTTCGCCGATCCGTCACGATAAGCCGATAAAGAATCCTTGGTATCCACCGGAAGGATTTCTAAAATATCCCAATCTCTCGGCCTATTTTGATGGCCAGACGCACTTGACTGATGCCCTGACAAAGGCCGCCCTCGACGCGCTCGAGCGCTGGCGTACTGCGCCCGCAACGCAGCAGAAACCCTTTTTTCTGGCGATGTCGCATTACGCGGTACACACCCCGCTTCACGATCATCTTCGAAGCCCTTTTGCTAACGACGACTCGTTCGTCAATCATTACACTTCTGCACAGGAGCTACGCGAAACGCAGCGCAAATACGCCACCATGATCGAAGGCATGGATGCTTCGCTCGGTGCGCTGATGCGCTACTTGCAGGATCACACCGATTCGACAGGCCGGCCACTCGCGGAAAATACGGTCATCCTCTTTTTCTCGGATAACGGGGGTCATGCGGTTGAACGCGTTCGCGGGGGCGATGTCAATTATCCGCTGCGCGATGGCAAGGGATCACGCTCCGAAGGCGGCCTTCGTGTCCCCCTGGTCGTCCACTGGCCCCATGTAACCACAAACGCCACCATCTGCACAACACCAGTCATCTGCGAAGATCTCTTCTCCACGATTCTCGCGCTCAGCAGAAGTCCGATGCAAACAACCCAGACCGTGGATGGACGCGACCTCACGCCGCTCCTGCGCGGCGAACATCCTGCGGACCTCGAACAGCGCCCCCTGCTTTTCCACTCGCCTCACGTCTGGGCGGAAAACACGACATTGCTCACATTTTATCCCAGTACGGCGCTGGTCCAAGGCGATTACAAAATGATCTACAACCATATCCGCGAAGCCTATACGCTGTACAATCTGCGCACAGATATTGGCGAAGCACATGATCTCTCTGAGCAGGAGCCCCAACGGCTCGCCCTGTTCAAAAAGAACATGCGCGATCTTCTGGAGCGTTACCATGCGCAAATGCCTCAAGTCGGCCGTGCGGGACAGCCTCTTCACCGTGTGCCCTTGCCGAAATAACAGGCGGTAAGTCACCTACGTTGCGCATTTTGCCAAACCCGTTTGACTGTGCTATACTTGGATTCAACGATGACACTGACTTTGCCAGAAACTGTCTCTTTAACAGACGCGAATCAGCTTTGGCGGGAAACATTGCCTGCGATTCTGCGTTTAACAAAAGGGCAATCACTCACGCTCGATGCCACGGCAACGCACACATGCTGCGGTGCCGGGGAAGCTTTTCTGGTTGAAGTCTACCGTCGCTCCATCATGCAGGGGTTTACGATTGAAAGCCAAGATCCCCAGCGTATTATTGCGCATATCTTTGAATTTTTTGACCCCGCCAACTTTGTAGAAGAGCCCAAGACTGCGGAGCTGCCCAATACGTACGCCCTGGTTCAGGTCGGTCTTGCAACAACGCGGATTTACAAGGATGTCCTCCATCAACTCGCTTTCCTTGGCGAAGTCACGGCCTCGTTTTTCCGCGTCCTCTTCCGCCCGGCACGCCTGCGCCTGCGCGACACCCTGCTGCAGTTTGAGCGGACCAGCGTCGATGCCTTACCGATTGTCATGCTGATTGGTTTGCTCATGGGACTCATCCTCGCCTTCGTCGGTGCCTCGACATTGAGCGTCTTCGGTGCGGAGATTTTCGTTGCCAACATGATTACGACCGCGCTCTTCCGCGAAATGGGAGCGCTCTTCACGGCGATTCTTCTTGCGGGGCGTACAGGTTCCGCATTTGCAGCGGAACTGGGAACCATGCAGACCAATGAAGAGATCGACGCGCTCATTACATTCAATTTGAAACCCGTGCGCTTTTTGGCCCTGCCGCGCATTATCGCGATTACGCTCGCAACGCCATTCCTGAGTATGTTTTCTGTCTTTTCCGGCCTGATTGGCGGCATGATCGCACTCTATTTCATGGGGATTCCTGCCGTGACGTTTTGGCAGCACGTGCTGCTCACGGCAACGTTTACCAACCTTTATCTCGGATTGATCAAGGCGTTTGTCTTTGGCTTGCTGATTGGCTTGGTTGGCTGTGCGTACGGTCTCCAAACCGAACGAACCGCCGATGCCGTGGGACGCGCTGCAACAGCCGCTGTGGTGGGGAGTATGGTGATGATTACCCTCGCTGACGGCATCTTCGCTATTATCTGTCACATTCTCTGGATTTAATCATGGCCGATATAATCGATATCGAAGTGAACCATCTTCAAGCAGGATATGACAATATCATGATCCTGGACGATATCTCATTCACGGTCAAACGCGGTGAAATCTTCGTCGTTCTCGGCGGGTCTGGCTGCGGTAAAAGCACGCTGTTGAAGCACATCATTGGCCTTCATCGCCCCCGAGGCGGTGAAGCGCGCATCAAGGGATATCGCATTTTTGGTGGTGATGCTAAAGAGCAAGACCGCGCCATGCGTAGCTTCGGCGTAACCTATCAAAATGGTGCCTTGTTTGGATCCATGACGCTGTTGGAAAATATCATGCTGCCGTTGGAAGTTTTTACTGATCTTCCTCTGGAAGCGCGGCGCATGCTCGCGGAAATGAAGCTCGACCTTGTCGGAATGAAACCCTTTGCCTCCTATTTTCCCTCGGATATCAGCGGCGGCATGAAAAAACGCGCTGCCATTGCACGCGCTATGGCGCTAGATCCCGGCATCCTCTTTCTGGACGAACCCTCGGCCGGACTCGATCCTGTAACGTCCGATGAAATCGACGAACTTATTTTGCGCTTGCGCCGAACGCACAACATCACCTTTGTGATCGTAACGCATGAACTCGCCAGTATCTTCAAGATCGCAGATCGCTGTATCATGCTGGACAATGAAACCAAAGGCATCATCGCGGAGGGTACACCCACCGAGCTTCGCAACCATCCGCGCCATCCAAAAGTCGATGCCTTTTTCAACCGTAAAAGCATGAGCTGATATGAGTAAAGGGGTTAAGGTTAGGCAGATGAGCGATTACCAACAACTTAAAGTGTTTCACCTTGCTGATGACTTGGCTCTCGAAATTTATCACCTTACACAGCATTTTCCTAACTATGAAATGCATGGCCTTATTTCTCAAATGCGCCGTACCGCCGTATCGATCCCCTCAAAGATCGTTGAGGGTTGTTCGCGCGAATCATTCAATGCTTATCGAAGATTCACTGAAATTGCCCAGGGATCATGTCGTGAATTGCAATATCAATTTAGCTTGGCTTCTCGATTAAACGATGTTCCTTCCTTGCTATTACGAAACGCTTGCGAAGCGCATAGTGCTGAAGTTGAACGTGTTTTGTCGGCACTTTATCGCTCCCGACGGTCTCCATCCTAACTCCTTAACCCCTTTATTCTTTTTCCTCTTATGCACCTCATCCGTTTTTTATCTGATGGTTTTAATCGCCCGCAGTATGGTGTACGCGTGGACGAAGCCTGTGCGCTGCGCATTCATGGCGACATCCTCGGCGACTGGCACGTTACTAACGAACGTATCGCCATTCGTAAGCTCCTCGCACCGATTCAGCCTAAGGTCATTCTGGCAATCGGGCTTAATTTCCGTTCGCATGCGCATGAAACAGGGCAACCCATTCCAGAACACCCCGTGCTCTTTATGAAAAGCCCATGGGTTACACAAAACCCCAACGACCCGATTGTGATCCCCACCCACCTTCCCAGTACGCAGGTGGACTACGAAGCCGAACTCGTCGTCGTTCTCGGAAAGACGTGCAAAAACGCAACGCCAGATAATGCACTCGACTTTGTTTTGGGGTACACGTGCGGCAACGATGTGACCGCCCGCGATTGGCAAAAAAGCTTCGGCGGCAATCAGTGGTGCCGGGGCAAATCGTTTGATACCTTTGCACCGCTCGGGCCAGCGATTGTTACGCCCGATGAAATCCGAGATCCGCAAAGCCTGAATCTGAAAGCGTATGTGAACGGCGAAGTGCGTCAATCCGGCAATACGTCGGACCATATCTTCTCCGTCCGCGACTTGATTGTCTTTCTCAGTGGCAGCACGACCCTCCCTGCGGGAACAGTCATTTTTACAGGGACACCAACAGGCGCGGGATTCGCGCGCAATCCGCCGCTATTCTTAAAACAGGGTGATGTCGTCACCATTGAAATTGAGGGACTGGGATCCCTCACAAATCCCGTGGTTACAGAGTCTGCACTTCACAAAGGAATGATCGTATGAGCCGATTTTCTTCTCGCTTCAAAAACACATCGACTGTGGCCTTTCTCGCTTTCAGCAGTTTCTTCTGGGTCTGTCTGATTTTCATCTTCGCTCCAGCTCTGCCCGCAGGTATGGGTCTTCCTGTTCCCGATTACAACAACCTTTTTAACGAATGGTCATGGGTAGAATTGTTTGAGGGCCTGTGCGGCGAGAAAACGCTTTTTCTCTCGCCCCTCTTTCCGCTCGGATTGATTGCCTCTACCCAATGGGGCATGGAACTTTTATGGCTTGTCACCGCTTTTTGCGGCGGCCTCTCCATGGCCTTTTTCTTGCGCACGCGTGGCGTTTCCTACTGGGCCGCCTATGGTGGAGGTTTGCTCTTTGGCTTCATTGGATACATGTTCACCCTCTTCTCCGCAGGACACTCCACCAATGCCATGACCTGGGCCTTTGTTGCGCTGCCCTTCGCGTTCCTGAATCAGTGCCTTGAGCGTCGCCGACTCCTTGACTTTGCGCTTCTCGGCGCCAGCATGGCCTGGTGCATGCCGCAGTCGGATGTCTGGTTGTTGTTCATGTATCTGTTGGCCGCATACGGACTCTGGCGCACGTTTTGCCTGTGGCGTTCAAGCCGACAGCTTGATTTTCTGTGGAAGCTCTATCCGAAATTTTTCATCTCCCTCGCGATTGTGTTTGCCGTCGGCGGTGCGCACATTAAAAACGAATTTCAGGTGGCACTTGCGGGCCGCGAACAGCAGTTTGCAGAAGCATCGACGCTCCGCCCCGGACAGGATGCCAAATCCGATCCGAAACTGGACGCGCAGAAGAGACTGGAACGCTGGATCTTTTCAACCAATTGGAGTCTGCCGCCGGAAGATGTTCTGGAGTTCATGGTTCCTGGCATTTTTGGCGATACCTCGTTCCACCCCCCTTATCCTTATTGGGGACGGCTCGGCCAGCCTGCTGATTTCCAGAAAGGCCGTATGATGCCCAATTACCGCCAGCACTCGGTCTATATGGGTGGCATCACGATCCTCCTCGCGCTTATAGGACTTCTGGGGTGGCGCTTTGCGCGACGCATTCCGCACACAACATCCGCAACACCAGCCGATGCCAAAATCTTTGAGGATGTGCCCTTCTTCGGTCTAGCGTTTCTTCTCCTCGTGATCATCGCCATGGGCCGCTACACCCCCGTTTATCAAGGTGTCTATCATGCGTTACCGTTCATGAAGACCATGCGTTGCCCCGTCAAATTTCTTCATGTGGCAGAGCTCTGCCTTGCCACGCTGGCCGGCTTTGGTATTGAGGCGCTGATTCGCAATCCGTTGCACATCGTGCGCACGCAAGCGTGGCGCATTGCCGCTGGACTGTCTGCCGGGCTTCTGGTTCTGTGGCTGATTTTTATCAGCTCCAGTGCGGCCTGGACGCAGCACATCCAGGCCTTGGCCTTTTTTGGAAATGCCGGGGCAACGCTGGTCAATTATTCGCTGACCAATATTCTCTGGGCCGTTGTACGCATGCTGATCGCCTGCAGTCTGCTCTTCTGGTTGGCCCGTCAAAAAGACCAGGCGTTCGCCACCGCGCGCGCTAAAACAGCACTGGCTCTTCTCATCGTCCTAGGAACGCTCGACCTTGCTGTTGCCGACAAACGCTATGTAATGCCAATCGACCTTTCCGCACATTATGCCTCGAATTCACTGGTTGCGCTGTTAAAGGTGAAGACGCAAAATAAGCCCGCCAATATTATGAACTACGTCACGAGTGGCAACGAACGCGACGATTGGCTCAGCGCTTCGTTGCGCATTCATGGCTATTTCAACATGGCACCGAACGGGCAGGATCCGCAGCAACGCGCCCTGTATGAAAAATATCAGTCCGATCCGCTCAATTATTGGGAACTCAAGGGCGTCCGCTTCCTTCTCATCCCGCGTAAAAACATCCAGCCGCTGGCCCACCAGGGCCTGGTCGTCATTCATGGCGACTTCCAACTCCAAAATCAGAGCATCCGCGCCTGTCCGCCGCAAGAAAACAGCATCGTGCTGGCTGAAATCAAAGCCTATGCGCCCTTGCCTGCGCTGTACAGCCAATGGCGCAGCGTCCCCGCAGAGGAACAGGCGACCATTTTGCAAGATGGTTATATCCGTAGCATGCCGCTCGTAACCTTCACCAATGCGTCGACGCATACAGCATCCATTCCGCCGCATCCGATTGTTTTCGACACCATGCGACGGCAGGTCGATGTCTGGACCACGCGCGGTACTGTAGCAAACGTTGCAACGCCCAGTCTGCTTATTTTCAATGAACTCTATAACAACCGTCTGGTCGCCACCATCAACGGAGCATCTGTTCCCGTGGGACAAGCCAATGGGCAGTGGGCGGCGATTCTCGTTCCTGCTGGCGGTGGTGTCGTCACACTGAGTCACTGCGGCCCCTCATGGCTCGTGATCCTGAGCGCATGCTCAACACTGTTCGTCCTCCTTTGGATCGGCCTTTCAGTGAATAAACGCGCTTAACGAACCCTTTCGTTTGGAAAAACCATGCGCATCAATTAAGCGCTCAAAGAGCCAGCCAGAATTTCGGCTGGTTTTTCTGACCTCTTCTTGTTAAGCTAACTTTTTCGAAATGAGGGAAAGAGAAGATGACTACATTCGCCATCACGCTCCTGTTGGGTTTCGGATTTGTTCTGGGGACTGTGGCACAAGACACGGCTGCCGCGACAAATTCGCTCTCAAACCCCCCAACACCAGCAGCAAAGGAAAAGCAAGCCATGCAGATTATTATCGAAACGAGTTTAGGGTCCTTAACGGCTGAACTTTATCCAGATAAGGCGCCGATCACGGTTGCCAACATGCTTTCGTACATCGATGACAAGTTTTATGACAATACCATCTTCCATCGCGTGATTGATGGGTTTATGATTCAAGGTGGCGGTTTTACCAAGACCATGTCGCAAAAGCCAACCAAAGATCCGATTAAGAACGAGGCGGACAATGGCCTCAGCAATACGCGCGGCACGCTGGCCATGGCGCGAACGATGGTCGTTGACAGCGCAACGTGTCAGTTCTTTATCAATTTAGAGGATCGCAACACCTTTCTTAATTTCCGCAATAAGACCCCGCAGGAATGGGGTTATTGCGTCTTTGGTAAGGTCATCGAGGGAATGGAAGTCGTGGACAAAATCGCCAAAGTCCCTACTGGCTTTGCCGGTCCCCATCAGAATGTTCCGACCGATCCGGTCGTGATCCTCTCCATCCGCCGGAAAGACGCTGCTCAGTAATTTCCGCGCAATGGTTTTATTTTTTGAGCGTACGGCTGTTTCGACAGCCTTTTATTCCCCTTTTGATGTGGAGTGATTTGCGTTCCTATGGCAGAAAATTATAGCGATAAGCACATTCAGACGCTTTCTCATATTGAGCATATCCGGAAACGTACAGGCATGTACATCGGACGCACCAGCGATGGGAGTCAATATGAAGACGGTATTTATGTTCTTTTAAAAGAAGTCATCGACAATGCCGTTGACGAATTTATCATGGGCTACGGCAAAAAAGTCGAGATCGCGCTCGATTATAACTCCGGCCGCGTGGCGATCCGTGACTTTGGCCGCGGAATTCCCCTCGGTAAAGTGGTGGATTGCGTATCTCAGATCAACACTGGCGGTAAGTTCAGCGACGATGTCTTTCAGTTCTCTGTCGGTATGAATGGTGTGGGCACCAAGGCAGTAAATGCCCTTTCTACGTCCTTTGAGGTGCGCGCCTTCCGCGATGGTGAGTATTCCGAAGCCTTTTTCGAAAAAGGGACGCTTCTTTCGCAAAAACGCGGAAAATGCGAAAAACCCGAGAAAAATGGCACCTATGTCTGCTTTATCCCTGATGGTTCAATCTTCAAAAAATTTCAATTCCGCGAGGAACATGTTGAACGCCGTCTGAAGATGTACGCCTACCTGAATGCAGGCCTCACCTTTGAGCTGAACGGCAACAAGATTGTCTCCGATAATGGATTGCTCGACCTCATTCACGATGAAGCCCAGTTTGAAAAGCTCTATCAGCCCTTTCATTACCGTGAAAAGACGCTGGAACTGGTCTTTACCCACACCAATCGTTTCAGTGAAGATTACTATTCGTTTGTCAATGGTCAGTTCACCAACGACGGCGGCACCCATCTTTCGGCTTTTAAAGAGGGTTTGCTTAAGGCGGTCAATGAATTCAGCAAAAAGAAATTCGATGGTGACGATGTGCGCGAAGGAATCATCGGCGCCATTGCGATCCGCCTGAAAGACCCGGTGTTCGAGTCGCAGACCAAAAACAAACTCGGCAACACGGAAATCCGTGCAGAGCTGGTGGCCGAGATTAAACGTGTCGTAGAGGAGATGTTCCATCGTGAACCCTGCGAAGCCAGCAAGCTGATCAATAAAATCGAAGAGACGAGCAAACTGCGCGCAGAACTCAACAGTGTCAAAAAATTGGCGCGTGAGCGCTCGCGAACCGTCTCCGTGCGTGTCCCCCAGCTGAAGGATTGCAAACACCACCTGAATCTGCAAAAAGGGATTGGACAGGAAACCATGCTTTTCATCACGGAGGGAAACTCCGCAGCTGGTTCGATCACCAAAACGCGCGATGTCAATACGCAAGCGGTTTTTACATTGCGTGGTAAACCTTTGAACGTCTGTGACTTAAAGCGCGATGCTATCTATAAGAATGTCGAACTTTACAATCTGATGCAGAGTTTGGATATTGAGGAGTCGGTCGACCGCCTGCGCTACCAGAAGGTCATTCTCGCAACCGATGCCGATGTGGACGGCCTCCACATTCGCAATTTGATGATCACGCTTTTCGCCCGGTTCTTTGAACGCGTCATCCGCGAAGGACATCTCTATATTTTGGAAACGCCGCTCTTCCGTGTGCGCAACAAAAAACAGACCTTCTATTGCTACACGGAGACGGAACGCGTGCGCGCCATTGAAGCCTGTGGAAAAAACGCGGAGATCACCCGATTCAAAGGTCTCGGCGAGATCAATCCCGATGAGTTCACCGAGTTCATCGGCAAGAAGATGCGCCTCACGCCCGTAGATAGCTCGCAAGACCACGGATTGAGCAACACCATTGATTTTTACATGGGCCGTAACACTCCGGAGCGCCGCCAGTATATCATGAGCAACCTGGTCATTACGGAAGACGCCCTTTCTTAATTGGATTTTCTTATGTCGACAAAAGGGAAGAACAACAAACCTGACGCAAATGAACCGCCGAGCCTCTTTGACAACATGGAGCTCTTTAGCGCGGCAGCACCAGCAAAAGAAGAAACGAACATCGAATCCAGCACAGAGGATGATGTGGAGTCGGCAGAACATGCAACATCCTTGCATGGCGGTTCCGGCCCCCTGCGCGAACTGATGAATGAGAATTTTCTCCAGTTCGCCTCGTATTCGATCTGTAATCGCGCAATCCCGACTGTGGAAGACGGACTCAAGCCTGTTCAGCGCCGCATCATGCATTCGCTTTGGGAAAAGGACGATGGCCGTTTCATCAAGGTCGCGAACGTGGTTGGTCACACCATGCAATACCATCCGCATGGCGATGCCTCCATCGGCGATGCGATTGTCAATTTGGCCAACAAGCGTTATCTCATCGAGGGTCAGGGAAATTACGGCAATATTTTCACGGGCGACCCGGCTGCCGCACCGCGTTATATTGAGTGTCGGCTCACCGAACTGGCGCGCAAGGAACTTTTCAATCCGAAATTGACGAGTTACATTCCCAGCTATGACGGCCGCAATAAGGA
>Ga0075012_10003573_pt1 | contig 14747 bp, 15 predicted proteins | sample All_14_2_FD_71474 | JGI IMG/M metagenome (GOLD analysis project Ga0075012, IMG submission 71474) | Freshwater microbial communities in response to fracking from Pennsylvania, USA - Allegheny Zone_MetaG_DW_15 | ecosystem: Environmental > Aquatic > Deep subsurface > Groundwater > Drilled... | reverse complement strand
CCTCGGCCGGCTCGATGCCCATCCGGCGCAGGATCCAGTTGGCGGTGCCGTTGGTGGCCTTGATGACCGGGGTGAACAGCTTGGCGAAATACCACTGCGGCGCGGCGGCGAACCGGGCGGTGGGCAGCGGCTTGGCGACCGCGAGGTTCTTGGGGACCAGCTCGCCGAAGATCATCGACACCGAGGTGGCGATCAGCAGTGCCAGCACCAACGCGATCGGGCTCACCCAGTCGGCCGGGAGGCGCAGCGCGGTCAGCGGCGCGTAGAGCAGGCGGGCCACCACCGGTTCGGCCAGGTACCCGGTGGCCAGGGTGGTGATGGATATGCCCAGCTGGGCACCGGATAGCTGAAAACTCAAGGTGCGGTGCGCCTTGAGGACGAACTGGTCGCGTCGCCCCCCGGTGCGGGCGTTGGCCTCGACGATGCTGCGTTCCAGAGCCGTCAAGGCGAACTCGGCCGCCACGAACAGCGCGGTTCCGGCCGTCAGCAAGACGAACGCCAGCAGGCTGAGAAGCGTCATGGTGAGGTTCATCGGATGCTCACCGGAGGTCTGCCGGGCCTGCTGCCCGGCCGGCTACTGGACGGCTCGGCGTCGGCGGGGTCGTGCGGGGCCGGTGTGCCGAGCGGAATCCCCGCGCCCACTTGAGAACCGTGGGCTTCCACGGGTGCCTGTGGCACGGAGTCCCTCTCTGGTCTGTGTCGACGAAATCCGGTCCATGGTAACCGCCCGCGGCGGGCGGGCGGAATCACCAACCGGTCGGCAGTGGATGCCCCTCGGCGAACCCGGCGGCCGACTGCACGCCGAGCACCACCTTGTCGTGCAGTTCGGGCAGCGTCGCGGCCCCGACGTAGGTGCAGGTGCTGCGCACCCCGGAGGTGATGTGGTCGAGCAGATCCTCGACACCGCCGCGCGCCGCGTCCAGCGCCATCCGGGAGCTGGAGATGCCCTCCTCGAACAGACCCTTGCGCGCCCGGTCGAACGCGCTGTCGGCGGCGGTGCGGGCGGCCACCGCGCGTTTGGAGGCCATTCCGTAGCTCTCCTTGAACGGCTGGCCGTCGCGGTCACGCAGCAGGTCGCCGGGGGACTCGTAGGTGCCGGCAAACCAGGAGCCGATCATCACGTTCGCCGCGCCGGCGGCCAGCGCCAGTGCCACATCGCGCGGATGCCGCACCCCGCCGTCGGCCCACACATGTCCACCGAGTTCTCTTGCCGCAGCCGCGCATTCGACAACGGCGGAGAACTGCGGGCGGCCGACCCCGGTCATCATGCGGGTGGTGCACATCGCACCGGGACCGACGCCCACCTTCACGATCGACGCGCCCGCCCCGATCAGATCCCGGGTGCCCTCGGCGGACACCACGTTGCCCGCCGCGATCGGCAGGCCGAGATCGAGCGAGGCGACCGCGGCGATGGCGTCCAGCATCTTGGCCTGATGGCCGTGCGCGGTGTCGATGACGAGCAGATCCGCGCCGGCCTCGGCGAGGCCGCGTGCCTTGGCACCGACATCGCCGTTGATACCGACCGCGGCCGCGATCCGCAGCCGTCCCCTGGCGTCCACGGCGGGGGTGTAGATGCCGGCGCGGATGGCGCCGGTCCGGGTCAGTACCCCGGCAAGTTCGCCCTTGCCGTCGGTGAGCACCGCGATGTCGACCGGGGCATGCTCGAGCAGGTCGAAGACCTTGCGTGGGTCGGTGCCGACCGGTGCGGTGATGAAATCACTGATGGCGACGTCGCGGACCCGGGCGAAGCGGTCCACGCCGACGCAGGACGCCTCGGTGACCACGCCGATCGGGCGACCCTCGAACACCACCACCGCCGCACCGTGCGCGCGCTTGTGGATCAGCGCGGTGGCGTCGGACACCGAGTCGTCGGGGCCCAGGATCACCGGTGTGTCGACGACGAGGTCGCGGCTCTTGACGAAGTCGACGGTGTGCGCCACCACCGACAGCGGCAGGTCCTGGGGTAGCACCACGATGCCGCCGCGGCGCGCCACCGTCTCGGCCATCCGCCGTCCGGCGACCGCGGTCATGTTCGCCACCACCACCGGGATGGTGGTCCCCGACCCGTCGACGGTCGACAGATCAACGTCGAACCGCGACGCCACCTCGGAGCGCCCGGGCACGACGAAGACGTCGTTGTAGGTCAGGTCGTAGGGCGGGGTGTGGCCGTTGAGAAACTGCACACCCGTGAGTCTAGTGGGCTCCGAACATCCCGCGAGCAGACGCAAATGGCCGCATTCTGGCCCGTATTGGCGGCCATTTGCGTCTGCTCGCGGGGGAAAGCTAGGCCTGCACCTCGCTGCGGTCACCGCTCCACAGGGTGTGGAAGCGCTTGTCGCGGTCGGTGTCGATGCGGCCATAGGTGTGTGCGCCGAAGAAGTCGCGCAAGCCCTGGGTGAGTGCGGCCGGCAGCCGCTCGGTGCGCAGCCCGTCGTAGTAGGACAGCGCGGAGCTGAAGCCGGGAATCGGGATGCCCAGCGCGGTGGCCGTGACCACGACCCGGCGCCAGCTGTCGATGGCGGCCTCGATGGCGTCGCGGAAGTACGGGTCGACGATCAGGGTGGGCAGATCGGCGTTGTTGTCGAAAGCGTCGGTGATCCGGTTGAGGAACTTGGCCCGGATGATGCAACCGCCGCGCCAGATGCGCGCCATATCGCCCGGGGTGATGTCCCAGTTGTACTCGGCACTGCCGGCCTGGATCTGGTTGAAACCCTGGGCGTAGGCGATGATCTTCGAGGCGTACAGCGCCTGACGGATGTCCTCGGTGAATTGCGCTGCATCGCTGGGCTTTTCGCCGAGGCTGCCGGAGGCCAGGCCGGTGGTGGCGGTGCGCTGGGCGACCGAGCCGGACAGGGCGCGGGCGAACACCGCCTCGGCGATGCCGGTGACGGGCACGCCCAGATCGAGAGCGGACTTGACCGTCCAGCGGCCGGTGCCCTTCTGCTCGGCCTCGTCGAGGATCAGGTCGACCAGCGGCTTGCCGGTCTTGGCGTCGACCTGCTTGAGCACCTCGGCGGTGATCTCGACCAGGTAGCTGTCCAGATCGCCTTTGTTCCACTCGGTGAAGACATCGGCGATCTCGCCGGCCGCCAGACCGAGGCCGTCGCGCAACAGCTGGTAGGCCTCGCCGATGAGCTGCATATCGGAGTACTCGATGCCGTTGTGCACCATCTTCACGAAGTGCCCGGCACCGTCGGGTCCGATGTGGGTACAACACGGCACGCCGTCGACGTGCGCGGAGATCTCCTCTAGCAGCGGTCCGAGGGAGACGTAGGACTCGGCGGGGCCGCCCGGCATGATCGACGGGCCGTTGAGCGCGCCCTCCTCGCCGCCGGAGATGCCGGCGCCGACGAAGTGCAGCCCACGTTCGCGGATGGCCTTCTCGCGGCGGATGGTGTCGGTATAGAGCGCGTTGCCGCCGTCGATGATGATGTCGCCTTCCTCCATCGCATCGGCGAGCTCGTTGATGACGGCGTCGGTCGGGTCGCCGGCCTTGACCATGATCAGCACGCGGCGCGGCTTCTCCAGTGCGTCGAGAAACTCGGCGATGGTCTCGGTGCGCACGAAGTTGCCCTCGGTCCCGTGCTCGGCCAGCAGTGCGTCGGTCTTGGCGATCGAGCGGTTGTGCAGCGCAACGGTGTAACCGTGGCGGGCAAAGTTCCGCGCGATGTTGGATCCCATGACCGCGAGGCCGGTGACCCCGATCTGTGCCTTGCCGGTGTTGCCCGAACTGGTCATGCGGCAGCCTTTCGTGTCGTCTACGTCGTCGATGGGTGAATCGCCGCCGGCTCTGGGTTTATGCCCTAGTGACTGAACAGGCGGTGCAGCTCGGTGAGCCAGGGAAGTGCCAGCGCCACCGTGGGGATGATCAGGATCGCGGCGGCGGCGGTGTACGCCGCCGCTGCCAGGGCAAGACTATTGCCCTCGCCGCAGAGACGCTGCACGCGGACCACCGTGGTCGGTCCGCCGGCCGCCAGTGCGCCGGACGGGGTGCGTCCACCGGCGCAGGCCACCAGCGCGCGGGCCAGGGGAGTGGGCCCGGCGACCCGGACCGCGGCGTCGTCGGCGAGCAGTTCGATGAGCAGTCGGACCGCGTCGAGGGCGTTGCCGCTGCGCACGAAGCGCGGGAACGCGGCATGGACCGCGGTGAACATCTCCAGCACCAGATCGTGGCGGGCACGCAGGTGGGCCCGCTCGTGGCTGAGGATGGCGTCGATCTCGGATTCCGACAGCGTGGTGAGCGCACCCTCGCTGACGACCACGCGGCTGCGCACGCCGGGCAGGCAGTAGGCCATCGGCTGGGCGACGCCCAGCACGCGCAGCCCGCTGGGCCGGCGCACGAGATTGCGTACTTCGTCGCGGGACATCCCGACCAGGTCGACCACCATGCGGTGATGGGCGCGACGGCGCCGGGTGGCAACGGCGACCTGCAGCACCGCGATGATCAGCCGCGCGCCGATCATCAGGGTGAGCGCAAAGACCACCACGTACAGCGCCCACAGCGGCCAGCCGAGGACGGCGATCTCGCTGGTCAGCGTGGCGGTGGGGCGGCCGTCGGGGCCGGGGACGAACAGCCGGCTGGCGATCGCGAGCCCGGCGGAGAACGCCGACAACACCGCCGCGAGTGCGATGGCCTGCCACAGCACGATGGCGGCACGCGGCGCGCGCAGCGGCCAGGATGCGCGCGCGAGGAGCGCGGGAACCGGACCGACGAGCACCAGCGCGACGATGGAGAAGGCCAGCGCGGACACGCCGTCAGTGTCCCTCAGCCGGTGCCCGAATTACCAGCGGGTGGGCCAACCCGGTGCTTGGACTCCAATTCGGCGAGTGCGCGACGCAGCGCGTCGGCCTCGTCGGCACCCACGCGTTCGACGAAATGCACCAATGCGGCCTCGCGACTGCCCGAGTCGGCTGCCTGATCCAGTGCGTCGACCATCAGGCCGGCGACGAGCTCGTCACGGCCGTGCGTCGGGGCGTAGCGGTGGGCGCGGTCATCGCGATGCTGGACGACGAGATTCTTCTTCGCCAGCCGCTGCAGGACCGTCATGATCGTGGTGTAGGCGAGGTCGCGGCGCGCGGCGAGGGCCTCGTGCACCTGGCGCACCGTTTGCGGTTCGCGCGAGGTCCACAAGTGGTCCATCACTTCGCGCTCGAGTTCCCCGAGCCGCGTCAACTTGGCCATGTTCTGTTCACTCTCCTGAGCAATGGAATCAGGGTACTACGCCCTTACTACCGTGCGTCGTATCCCACCTACGGTCCAGGTCATTCGACGGGCGACGCGCTCTTCCTGGCCGGTCATGGCCCATTTCCGAGTTATCTGTGAGTCCAGTCACAGGTATTGGTCCGTTTGTCGTCGATGACTATAGTAAGGCTAACCTAACTGAAGGAGGAGGTGCTGATGACGGTCGTGGTCGACGATCCGCTGATCGCGCGCATGTCGATCAGGCGGGCGCTACCGCTACACGAGTCCAGCCGGCGACTGCGGGAGCTCTACCCCGAATGCCCGCGGGTCTACGGGGTGGCGGTGATGGGTGACCTTTCCCGGCGGCGGTGGTGGCCGCTGGTCGAGGTGATGACCACCGACCGGCTGCGCGCCATGTTCGACGCCGCAATCGCCGAGACCGACAGCCGCGCCGCGGTGGCACAGCAGCTGGCGGCGACGCTGTCGCACGTGGTGATCGGGCGGGTGGTGCCGCTGGTGGCGCTGGAGGGGCGCGCCTGGGACACGGGGTTGGAGAACCTGTGGGTGCATGTCGACTCCGAGGGCGCCATCGACTGGGTCGGAGTGGTCGACCCGACGCTGCGCGCTCTGCCCGACGACCCGTATCTGGCGCAGCGCGCCACGGTCGGCACGGTGCGCACCACCCGGGACGGCATCGTGGCGCTGCCCAGCGAGGCGGCGCTGACGACATGGGTGGCGCACCGTAGCCACCGCGCACTGGCCCCGATGTTCGCCAAGCTCTACGAGGTCAGCGACGGCGCCATTTCCATCGCGTCGATGTGGAACATCGTCGGGGCGGCAGTGGTGGGAGCGTCGACTCAGGTGCCGCTGCTGGCCGGGTCCAGCGAGCTGACGAGCATGTGCCGCGGCCAGGCGATCCTGGACGCTCTGGTCGGGTTCGGCCTGCCGGTGCGCGGCGCGAACAGGATCGCCACCGGGAAGGCCTTGCTAAATTAGGGCAGCCTTGCCTATCCTATAGCTGCGAGGCTAACGGACCGAGCCGGAGTCCTGAGGGCTGCAGAGACCCCCGGTCCACTCGAAGGAAGGGCCCCACGCATTACGCGTGGGGCCCTTCCGCATTCTCGGACCAGAAGGTGTAGACACTGATTTCGTGACCGCATCTCTGCCTCCCGGCCTCGGCGCCGGCTTCGACAGCGAATTGGGACTGCAATACCTGGAGGTGACACCGGACGGCGGGCGCGCCAGCCTGGAGATCACCGACAAGGTGAAGCAACCGTGGGGGATCGTCCATGGGGGCGTCTACTGCGCGATCGTGGAGAGCCTGGCCAGTGTCTGCGGGCATGTCTGGCTCGCCGAGCACGGCGGCGGGACCGTCGTCGGCGTCAACAACAACACCGATTTCCTGCGCGCCATCAAATCCGGCACGGTGACCGCGGTTTCGACCCCGATCCACCGCGGCCGCCGCCAGCAGCTCTGGCTGATCACCATCACCGACGAGGACGGCCGCACGGTGGCCCGCGGTCAGGTCAGGTTGCAGAACGTCGCGGAATGACGGCGAGCGCTGCTGATTCACCCGCGGCGTGGCAGTATCGCGCACTATGCGTTTAACGCCGCATGAACAAGAGCGGTTACTCATCTCCTACGCGGCCGAACTGGCCCGGCGACGGCAAGAGCGCGGCCTCACACTGAACCACCCCGAGGCCGTCGCACTGATCACCGACCACATCCTGGAGGGGGCCCGCGACGGTCGGACGGTGTCCGAACTCATGGTCAGCGGCCGCGGCGTGCTCACCCGCGAGCAGGTCATGGACGGCGTCCCGGAGATGCTGCACGACGTGCAGGTCGAGGCGACGTTCCCGGACGGCACCAAACTCGTCACCGTCCACCACCCGATCCCGTGAAAGTGGTGCCATGATTCCCGGTGAGTACGTGTTCGGTGACGGTGATATCGATCTCAACGCCGGAGCGCCGCAGCTCTCGCTGCAGGTGGTCAACACCGGTGACCGGCCCGTGCAGGTGGGCAGCCATGTGCATCTGCCGCAGGCCAACTCGGCACTGGACTTCGATCGTGCCGCCGCACACGGGCACCGCCTCGATATCCCCGCGGGCACCGCCGTGCGCTTCGAGCCCGGCATCGCTCAGCGTGTTTCGCTGGTTCCGCTGAGTGGGACCCGCGAGGTGCACGGGCTGTCGCTGAACCCGCCCGGCAGATTGGACCAGTCGTGAGTTCGCTTTCCCGTGACCGCTATGCCGCGCTGTACGGTCCCACCACCGGGGACCGGATCAGGCTGGCCGACACCGACCTGTTCATCGAGATCACCGAGGACCGCAGCGGCGGGCCGGGTTTGGCCGGCGACGAAGCGGTGTTCGGTGGCGGCAAGGTACTGCGCGAATCGATGGGCCAGAGCCGGGCAACCCGGGCCGACGGTTCCCCGGACACCGTCATCACCGGCGCGGTCATTCTCGACTACTGGGGAATCATCAAGGCCGATATCGGAATCCGCGACGGGCGCATCGTGGCGATCGGCAAGGCGGGCAACCCCGACATCATGTCCGGCGTGCACCCCGACCTGGTGGTCGGTCCGTCCACCGAGATCATCGCCGGGAACGGCCGGATCGTCACCGCCGGCGCCATCGACTGCCACGTGCACCTGATCTGCCCGCAGATCATGGAGGAGGCACTGGGCGGCGGCATCACCACCATCATCGCCGGCGGTACCGGCCCCGCGGAGGGCAGCAAGGCCACCACGGTCACCCCCGGTTCCTGGCATCTGGCCCGGATGCTGGAAGCGCTGGACGGTTGGCCGCTGAACGTCGCGCTGCTCGGCAAGGGGAACACCGTCAGCTCCGATGCGTTGTGGGAGCAATTGCGGGGTGGGGCAGCCGGATTCAAGCTGCACGAGGACTGGGGCACCACCCCCGCGGCGATCGACGCCTGCCTGACGGTGGCCGAGGCGGCCGGTGTGCAGGCCAATATCCACACCGACACGCTCAACGAGATGGGTTTCGTGGAGGACACGCTGGCCGCGGTGAAGGGCCGCTCCATCCACGCTTATCACACCGAGGGCGCGGGAGGCGGGCATGCGCCCGACATCATCACCGTCGCCGGTGAGCCCAATGTGCTCCCGAGTTCGACCAACCCGACCCGGCCGCACACCGTCAACACCCTCGACGAACATCTGGACATGTTGATGGTGTGCCACCATCTGAACCCGAGCATCCCCGAGGATCTCGCGTTCGCGGAGAGCCGAATCCGCCCGTCGACCATCGCCGCGGAAGATCTGCTGCACGATATCGGCGCGATCTCGATGATCGGCAGTGACGCCCAGGCCATGGGACGTATCGGCGAGGTGGTACTGCGCACCTGGCAGACCGCGCATGTCATGAAGCGCCGCAGGGGATTTCTGGAAGGTGACGTGCGGGCCGACAACAACCGGGCCCGACGCTACGTCGCGAAGTACACCATCTGCCCGGCGGTGGCGCACGGCATGGATCACGAGATCGGTTCGGTGGAGGTCGGCAAGCTGGCCGATCTGGTGCTCTGGGAGCCGGCCTTCTTCGGTGTCCGCCCGCACGCCGTCATCAAGGGCGGCATGATCGCCTGGGCGGCCATGGGCGACGCCAACGCCTCCATTCCGACCCCGCAGCCGGTGCTGCCCCGGCCCATGTTCGGTGCCGCGCCGGCGGCCGCGGCCGCCACGTCGGTGCATTTCGTGGCACCTCAAGCGCTGGAGGACGGTCTGCCCGACCGGCTCGACGTCCGGCGAAAGCTGCTGGCGGTGAGCAACGTCCGACGGGTGGGCAAGGCCCAGATGCCGCTCAACGACGCACTGCCACGGATCGAGGTCGACGCCGACACCTTCACCGTGCGTATCGACGGCGAGGTCTGGCAGGAGCAGCCCGCCGCCGAACTGCCGATGGCGCAGCGCTACTTCTTGTTCTGATGCTGGCCACACTGCTCACCCTGGCCGACTCCCGGCTGCCCACCGGCGGTCACGTGCACTCCGGCGGCGTCGAAGAGGCGATCACGGCCGGGCGGGTCACCGACGTCGAGACGCTGCGTGCCTACCTGTGCCGGCGCATCCGCAGCCAGGGTCTGGTCAGCGCGTCGCTGGCCGCCGCCGTGCACACCGGTGGTCTGTCGGTCGATGCAGCCGATGCCGAAACCGATTCCCGCACACCGTCTCCGGCGGCGCGGACCGCCTCGCGGGCGCAGGGCCGTGGGCTGCTGAGGCTGGCCCGACGGGTGTGGCCGGACCACTCCTGGGATCCGCTGGGGCCAAAGCCGCACCTCGCTGTGGTCGCCGGTGTGGTGGGTGTCGCCGGTGCGGTGGTTCCCGAGCACACCGCGCTCTCGGTCGTCTACACCACGATGACCGGCTCGGCGACCGCGGCGCAGCGGCTGCTCGCCCTGGATCCCGCCGATGTGGCGGCACTGACCTTCGAGTTGTCCGCGCTGTGCGAGCAGACCGCGGCGCGAGCGGTGACCGAGCTCGCCGACCTCTCCGATCCGCTGCTCGACGTGCTGGCCGAAGGGCACGCGGCGCGTGAGCGACCGTTGTTCTTTTCCTGAAAAGCCATGATTTGATTCGAAAGGTTCCGATATGCCACCACATTTCATCGACGGCGAACCGCATACCCACACCGACCGGCCCAAGCGGGTACGCCGCCCGGGGGAGCCGCTGCGCATCGGTGTGGGCGGTCCGGTGGGGTCCGGCAAGACGGCCCTGGTGGCCGCCCTGTGCCGCCAGTTGCGCGATGAGATATCCCTGGCGGTGCTCACCAACGACATCTACACCACCGAGGACGCCGATTTCCTGCGCAGGCATGCCGTCCTGCCGGACGAACGGATCGCCGCGGTACAGACCGGGGGCTGCCCGCACACCGCGATACGCGATGACATCACCGCCAACCTCGATGCCATCGACGACCTGATAGCCGCCAATCCCGGTCTGGACCTGATCCTGGTCGAATCGGGCGGCGACAACCTGACCGCGACATTCTCGTCCGGCCTGATCGACGTGCAGATCTTCGTCGTCGACGTCGCGGGTGGGGACAAGGTACCGCGCAAGGGCGGTCCCGGCGTGACCTACTCGGACCTGTTGGTGATCAACAAGACCGATCTGGCGCCGCTGGTCGGCGCCGACCTCGACGTGATGCGCCGGGACTCCACACAGGTGCGCGGTGAGCGGCCCTTCGTGCTCATCTCGCTCACCGACGACCCGACCGCCGCGCCGGTGTTGCAGTGGGTGCACGACCAGCTACAGATCCCGATCACCGCCTAGATGCGCTCCGACGTTCTGCTGGTGGCGCGGCCCGGCCGTGGCCCGCATATCGAATGCGCCGGCGCACTGGCCGCACGCCGCACAGAACCCGATGTGGTGCACCTCCTTTCGGCGGCCGCGACACCGCTGGGCGGGGATGTCATCTCGGTGCGCATCATCGTGGAGGCGGGCGCGCGGCTGCGGGTCCGCAGCGCCGCCGCCAGTGTCGTGCTGCCGGGTGCGGCGAGCCTGCTGTCGCACAGTTCCTGGGATCTGGAAGTCGCCGGTGAACTCGATCTGGACCCCCAGCCCACCGTCGTGGCCGGCGGCGCACGCCACCACACCAGCACCCGGCTGAGGGTGGCAGAGGCCGCCACGGCCCGGGTTCGGGAGAGTGTGCAGATCGGCAGAATCGGTGAGGACCAGGGCTTTTGGTCCTCGGCGCTGCATGCCGATATCGGCGGCAGTCCGTTGTTGCGGCATCGTGTCGAGCTCGGCAGGGGATCGGTAGCCGATGACGTGCTGGGGACGCCGAAGGCGTGCGTCAGTGAACTACGTTATCCGGCAACAGGATTCGACAGCGCCGGCACCGTCCTGGAATTGGCCGGTGGCGGCAGCCTGTCGACGTGGCAGGGGCAGCGACTGGGCGGCTAACTGGCCGCCTTCTCGCCCTCCTGCACCGCGGCCGCGATCTCCTGAAGCTCCTCGATGCGGGTACGGGCATAGGCCTGCTGCTCGGTGATGGTCAGCTGACCGCGCTGCCGGCTGAGGAACGTGACCGCCCACGACAGCAGGGTGGCGATCTTGGTCTTGAAGCCGACCAGGTAGATCAGGTGCAGTCCCAGCCAGGCCAGCCACGCGAAGAACCCACTGAATTCGAACTTGTTCTTCTCGCCGAGGGGAATCTGGGCGACGGCGTTCCACTTCGACACCGTGGCCATCGAGCCCTTGTCGAAGTACTTGAACGGCACCCGCGGCTTGGGCTTGGTGCCGTGTGCCCGGGCAGCGGCCTCGTTCTTGACGATCGCGGCGACGTACTTGCCGCCCTGGATGGCGCCCTGGGCCATCCCGGGCACGCCAGGTACGAAGGCCATATCTCCGATCACGAACACGTTGGGGTGACCGGGGATCGACAGATCCGGGTTGACGATCACGCGGCCGGCGCGGTCGATCTCGGTGTCGGACTGCGCGGCAAGGTCCCTGCCCAGCGGGCTGGCGGCCACACCGGCCGACCACACCTTGCTGGCCGATTCGATCCGGCGCAGGCTGCCGTCCTGGTCCTTGACGGTGATGCCGTTGCGATCGACGTCGGTGACCATGGCGTTCAGCTGGATCTCGACGCCCATCTTCTCCAGCCGCTCCTTGGCCTTGAGGCCGAGCTTCTCACCCATGGGCGGCAATACGGCCGGTGCGGCATCGAGCAGGATGACGTGCGCCTCGGTGGGGTCGATGTGCCGGAAGCTGCCCTTGAGCGTCTGATCGGACAGCTCCTGGATCTGGCCCGCCATCTCGACACCGGTGGGCCCGGCGCCGACGACAACGAAGGTCAGCAGCTTTTTGCGGCGTTCCGGATCGCTGGACCGCTCGGCCTGCTCGAAGGCGCCGAGGATGCGGCCACGCAGTTCCAGCGCATCATCGATGGTCTTCATACCCGGGGCGAACTCCGCGAAGTGGTCGTTGCCGAAGTACGACTGACCGGCGCCGGCGGCCAGGATCAACGTGTCGTAGGGCGTGCTGTAGGTATGCCCGAGCAGAATCGAATCGACCGTCTTCTTCTCCAGGTCGATGTGCGTCACATCGCCGAGGAGCACCTGCGCATTGTCCTGCTTACGCAGGATCAGTCGCGTCGGCGGGGCGATCTCGCCCTCGGAGATGATCCCGGTGGCCACTTGGTACAGCAGCGGCTGGAACAGGTGGTGGGTGGTGCGGGCGATCAGCTTGATGTCGACGTCGGCACGCTTGAGCGCCTGCGCGGCGTTCAGTCCGCCGAATCCCGAACCAACGATGACTACCTGGTGCCGATCCGATGCCGTGGCTCCGGGGTGGCTCATCTGACGCTCCTAGCGAAGTACTTTGTTAATACAACCCTAGGGTAGTCGGTGCCCATCCCACCAGCGCGGTGAGATGGGGCACCCACCAAGAGTTCACCTCGCTACCCGGCCAGCACCGGCTTCAGCGCCTCGGCCACCGCGGTCACACCGCCGGGCACGTAACCGCCCATCGTCACCGGGCTGAGGATCACACCGTCGACGCCGACGTCGTAGACCTTGTCCTTGAGCTGTTCGGCGACCTGTTCGGGGCTGCCGAAGACGGCCTGTTGCTTGAAATCGTCGGGAATCATGTCCGCGGTGAACTGCTCGCCGATCAAGGCGATGACCAGCATGCTGGTCTCCAGGGTGGCCGGGTCGCGGTCGATCTCCTCGCATCGCTGACGCACGACGTCGAGTTTGCGGGGCAGTTCGTCGAAGCCGGCGATGATGTTGAGGTGGTCGAAGTGCCGTGCGGCCAGCGGGATGGTCTTCTTCTCGCCGCTGCCGCCGATCATCAGCGGGATATGTTCGCGGAAGCGGGGATTGGCGAAGGCTTCTTGGGTTTTGTAGTAGGCGCCGTCAAATGTGACGCGCTCACCCTTGAGCATCGGCACAATGATCTGCAGTGCCTCGTCGAGCTTCTTGAAACGGTCGGTGAAGGTGCCGAATTCGAATCCGAGGCTGTCGTGCTCGAGCTCGAACCACCCGGTGCCGATGCCCAGGATGGCGCGACCCTGGCTGATCACGTCCAAGGTGGTGATGGCCTTGGTGAGCACGGTGGGGTTGCGGTAGGTGTTGCCGGTGACCAGGGTTCCCAGCTGAACCCGCTCGGTGGCGTTCGCCAGCGCGCCCAGGGCGGTATAGGCCTCCAACATCGGCTCTTCGGGCGCGCCGAGGCCGGGCAGTTGGTAGAAGTGGTCCATCAGGAAAACCGAGTCGAAGCCGGCGGATTCGGCTTCCCGAGCTTGCGCGATGACCGTCGGGAACAGGTCCGCGACGCCGGTGCCGTAGGAAAAGTTGGGGATCTGAAGTCCAAGTCGAATGGCCATGGGCTCACGTAACCACAACTAAGCGGAGCGGTCACCCCGTTTTAGCTCGGGGCGAACAAGGGAATATCTCAGCCGAAGTCGGCGGACGCACCCTGACTGACGTGCAGCGTCTCGCCGGTGATGTGCCGAGCCGCCGGCGTGGTGAGAAACATTGCGAGACGGGTGATCTCGTCGGCGGTGCTGGCGGGTGAGCCGGACAGTCCGTCGTAGCCGGGCTCCGCGCTGCGGCCGGCGGCCACCAGGTTGATGGTGATACCGCGGATGCCGAAGTGGGCGGCCTGGCCCGAGGTCCAGTTCGACAGTGCCGCCTTGATGGCGGCATCGGCGCTGCCGTCGGCGGGGTTGGACGGCAGCACGTTGATGATCGATCCGCCCGAGCTGAGCTGGTCGCCGAGCACCGAAACCGTCAACACCGCCGACAGGACCACGGTGTCCAGCGCGTGCCGCCACGCCGAGGCGCGCTCGGACAAGGTGTGGGTCCGTGGGTCGCCCGCGTTCCAGCGGGGGGCCGGCACGTTGACGATGCCGTCCAGGTGCTGCGGAAAGGCGCCGCGGGCCGCTTCGAGGCTGGCCGGGTCGTTGTTGTCGAACACCACGTAGTCGACGTCGAGTTCTTTTGCGGCGACTTCGAGCTCGGCGCGCTGGGCACCGGCGATCACCACGTTGTTGCCCGCGTCGCGGAATCCGCTCGCGATCACGCGACCCAGTTCGGTATCGCCACCGGTGACGAGCAACTCCATGGGACCTCCTTGGTTCAGCGCTGAAGCCAGCGAGTGACGATTATGTTACTGGACAGTAGCTAGCTGGGGGAAATCTGACGCGCCAGGCTTCCACCCCCGTTGCGGGCGTCGGTAACGGATCGCGGTATGGCGGCGACACATGGTGCAGAACCCCACCGTCGGCGTCGAGCGGCACACCCGGACGCCAACGGTGGACTCCGTCGTGGGGCAATCGCTCAGCAACGTCGAGAGCCGCACTCTGCGTAGGCTTTATCCGCCTTCAGCAACCTCCCAGTTTTCCGCTTAATGAGCAACTCGCACTTGCGTCACGGCCGTAACACGGTAGTTTCTTCACCATGGATCAGTCGGACGTGAACTCCTCACACCGCAAGCGGCTCGGCAAGCGGCTTTCGGTCGCCGCGGCGGTGGCGTCCGCGGCGGCCCTGGCCCTGCCGGTCGCGGTATCGCATGCCGAGCCGGTGCCGCCCGCCCCGGCGCCGGCC
>Ga0075012_10003571_pt1 | contig 14750 bp, 8 predicted proteins | sample All_14_2_FD_71474 | JGI IMG/M metagenome (GOLD analysis project Ga0075012, IMG submission 71474) | Freshwater microbial communities in response to fracking from Pennsylvania, USA - Allegheny Zone_MetaG_DW_15 | ecosystem: Environmental > Aquatic > Deep subsurface > Groundwater > Drilled... | reverse complement strand
ACAGAGATCAATGTTTTTGTACAGGGACTCCAGTTTGGCTCCAATACGCTGAGTTTTGACATTACCAATGTGGACGGACAGGGTGAAGACGACCTGCCTGGTAATGATGTCGGAACCATCAGTTTTGACCTTACCGCGGATGGATTCCCGATCCAGTTGTCCTTCGGTACGAATGAATCGCCTTCAGAAAACTACTGGGAGCTGCGGGACGATCAGGGCAATCTGGTTCGTTCCGGTGGCCCATATCCACAGGCATTCGGATTTTACGGAGATGAATTGTGCCTTGAAAAAGACAAGTGTTATGTTTTCCACTTATTTGACACCGGTAATAATGGCATGGATGGTGGATTTGTAAACATTTTCGCCCCGGATGGTGGCTCTTACTGGTCCTATTTCGGTGGGAATTTCGGTGCTGAGATCACCGTTCCATTCTGCGCGGTATCTGCTTGTGCAGGCTTTTCCGTGGACGCAACCGTGGTGAATCCTTCCAATGGTACCCTTAGTGACGGGCAAATCACCGTAGTACCCACCGGAGGCTTACCTACATACCAATATAGCCTCAATGGTGGAGTTTTCCAGACAGACCCGGTATTCCCGAATTTGACCATCGGATTCTATACCATCCTATGCATGGATGGGAATGGCTGTGTGGACGAAATTTCGGTTGACCTGACCACGATCGCCACCTTTGAACCATCGTTGTCCAGAAAATTGAGTGTATCGCCCAATCCGACCTCAGGGATCGCCCTCGTGGAGTTGCCTGCACTGGAAGGGGAACAATCTGTGGTTTGTGAAGTGCTGGATGCAAAAGGCAAACTCGTTCAGGCAGCACGTTTGGCACGCTGGGACAATACGCTTCGGGGGATGGTTATGCTGGACAATGCGCCAGCAGGCGTGTACTACCTGCGGGTAAAAGGTATTGCGCGTCCATTGACTGCGAAACTGGTTAAAAAATAGACTTGTAAGGGTTACAGCAGGTAATTTTTACCGCTCGATCTACACAATCAAAAATTTTAACACATTTAGACCTGATTATTTTCAGTGCCTGCCAAAGTTGGCACGGTTTTAGGAAATAACATAATCAGAAAGGGCTAATATTTGATTGGTTAATTGTTTTCATGGTTATGTTGTGAGCCGCCCAGTCGAAAAGACTGGGCGGCTTTTTTTATACCTGTCAATGATAGAGCATTGGTGAATGGCCTCAGATAGTCCGGCTTTTTATCGAACAACGCTTTAAACGATATTCACTTCCGGCTCCAGACGGATCCCAAATTTTTGTTCTACGGACGCTATGATGGCGTATGCGAGCGCTTTCACTTCCGCACCAGTGGCGCCTCCGTGATTCACCAGCACCAAGGCCTGGCGTTCGTAAGAGCCTGTATTTCCCACCCGCTTACCTTTCCATCCACATTGCTCGATGAGCCAGCCTGCGGGGATCTTAACCCGTCCATCCGGCAATGGATAATGTGGCGCCGTGGGATGAGTTTTTAGAATCCGATCTAAGCCAGGACCATCCGTCTCCGGGTTTTTAAAAAACGATCCACAGTTGCCAATTTTAGCAGGGTCCGGAAGTTTTGAACTGCGGATCTGAACCACCGCACGACTTATATCGGCGAGATCCGGTTTTTTTATTCCATGGGCTTCCAGTGTTTTAGAGATATCGCCATAGGATGTGTTCAGTTGGTGGGTGTTTTTTGTCAACGAAAACACCACGGAGGTAATACACCATTTCCCCTTCTCCTCCCGTTTGAAAACACTGTCGCGATACCCGAATTGGCAGCTGGAATGGTAAAATGTTTTTTGTTTCCCAGTGCTCAGGTTAAAGGCTTTTAGGCGTACAAAAACATCCTTAAGCTCCACCCCGTATGCTCCGATATTTTGAATGGGGGCAGCCCCTACGGTCCCCGGAATCAGGCTCATGTTTTCTATGCCCCCATAGCCCTGCGCGACTGCCCACAGCACAAACTCATGCCATACTTCACCACCCCCGGCTTCCACCCAAACTTTGTTTTTAAAATGGCGAATCACCCGGATCCCGCGCAGGTTGTTTTTAAGGACCAGTCCGTTTACATCCTGAGTGAAGAGCATGTTGCTACCGCCGCCAAGCACTAGAATTGGCCGAATCCCACTCCGCAATCCGCTCCGCAGGTCTTCCATACTCGAGATCTCTGCGAAATGGGTTGCTTTGACCTCGAGGCCGAATGTATTGAAAGGCAGTAATGATTGGTTGTGTAAAATGGTCATAGAGCGGTTTTCCGAATCGGTTTTACGGTTTTTTGATAAAATTTCGGAAATGGCGAACCCTTAACGGGCGAACAAACACTCCGCCTGGCGCATCAGCAGATCTACCTGTTGCACTTCATAATCATCGTATCCGTTACTCCAGGCTATCCGGAGTTTATCCAGTTCCATGCGCCGAATTTTCTTCAACAAATCCGCAGCAAGTGGATATTGAGCACGGTAGAGGGTCGCGCCCGTTTCGGAATTATACACCCCGTCATCAGCACCAGCATTCTGAACTGTAAAATTGCTTCCGTCGATGAATTTTAAGATAGCGATGCTGTTTTTATCCAAGCGTCCAAACGCTTTGCGGGCATTGGGATCATTGATCGTGAAGGTAAGCAGCAGCGAAGTGTTTGGTCCGGTGCGGACCAAGGCTGCCTCACAGATAACATGCACCTTGCCTTGCAGATAGGTAATCAGTACCGGGTTGGTATATCGAAACAATTCGGCCCGCGCCATTTCTTGGGTAATTTCTCCGGAAAACTCATCCCGGCTATTGGAGGCGATCACACAGGGTGGGGTTGGCGGATTCAACAGTACATTTGCAGCCGGGGAATAGGCCGCAAATCGTTTGGGATCCTTGGGGGTGCTTGGGTTGCCCCCCGGTGCTTGGGGTGGAGCTTGATCCGTGTTTGAATCTTCTGTGGGGACAGCCTCTTTTTTTCTTTTTCCCTTTTTAGGTTTATCCGATTCCGATTCTACCGCAACCGACGCTGCTTCAAGGACTTCTGAAGGCTCGGGCGGATATACCTCGTCGTAAAGCTGGGTCGTTCGGTTCCAGGCTTTAGGCAGGTTTTTGCGCAGACTCAGGCTATCCTGATTGTTGTTTGATTCCAGGTATTCCGTGAGTTTGGTGGACTTTGCGCTTAGGTCGGCGGCTTTTTTATAAATGTTTTTGGCAACCTTGGCCTCCCGGGAAAGAGAATCAATCTGTGTTTTGGCCATGGTACTGTCTTGTTTTGCCAGGGTCAAACGATTTTGGGACTGACGCTGCAAACTATCTGCGATCGGTTCTTTGGCAAGAAGTATCTCCTTCAATCCGGAAGCTACCCCCATTAATTCGCTCCATACGCTTTGCATACCTGGCAGATCCAGACTATCCAAGGGCTGTAAGGGCGCCGGACGGGTTTGGGCAGCCACATAAACCGGGGAAAACAGGCAGAGTATCAGGCATACAGAAAGGCCTTTTCGGATATTGGAAAGCATTTTGTCTATTTTTGGGCAAAAGTAAGCGGGCTTTTCGGTTTTTCGCCCTCGCAATTTTTCAACCAACCATTGTTTATGAAATTACTTCAAGTAGTATCCACACTGGCATGCATTACGCTCCTGTTCGCTTGCGATTCCGGGACAAATGCCCCAACCAATCCAATTATGGACTTCAAACAAATACCGGTGACCTACCCGGTTACCAGAAAAGACACCACAGTCAAAGACAATTACCATGGCACTACCATTGCCGATCCGTATCGTTGGCTCGAAGACGACCAAAGCGCAGAGACCAAAGAATGGGTGACCAAGCAAAATATTGTCACCAACGGATACCTCAGCCAGATCCCATTTCGCGACAAGGTAAAAGCTCGTTTGGAGCAAATCTTTGATTACGAAAAATATGCCCCTCCTTTCAAAGAAGGCGGCAAGTACTATTTTTTCAAAAACGACGGTTTACAGAACCAAAGTGTGCTTTATGTGCAGGATAATTTGAACAGTCAGGCAGAAATCGTTCTCGACCCCAACAAATTCAGTTCAGATGGCACTACCTCACTCGGGGAACTGGGTTTCTCCCAGGATGGTCGGTATTTGGCGTATTCTACCTCGGTGGGCGGCTCAGATTGGCGGACCATCGTGGTCAAAGACATGCAAACCAACGAAATGCTGGCGGACGAGATCAAATGGGTCAAATTCAGCGGCATTGCCTGGAAAGGCGAGGGTTTCTACTACACGCGATTCCCGGAACCCAAAAAAGGAGATGAATTGAAGGCCGCCAACAAATTTGGCGCTGTTTATTACCATACTCTTGGTAAACCTCAGACTGAAGATAAACTGGTGTATGCAGATAAAGCACATCCGGATCGTTCCTTTGGTGCAGGTACCACAGAGGATGAACGCTTTTTGTATGTGTCCGGATGGGAAAGTACCAGCGGCAATGCCTTGTTTGTCAAGGATATGGGTCTGAAAACAGATGTTTTTGTGCCGATTGTGACCAGCTACGAAAAGGACTTTGCAGTGGTGGACAACATCGGAGACAAACTTCTCATTCTGACCAACCATAATGCGCCGAACCAACGACTGATTCTGGTAAGCCCACAAAAGCCGGAGGAAGCCCGCTGGGAAACGCTTGTTCCGGAAGATCAGGCCGATGTGCTCCAAAGTGCGGTGATCTGTGGCGGTAAAATTGTTTGCTCTTACCTGCACAATGCCTCGAGCAGCTTGCGGGTGTTTGACCTGAGTGGAAAGCTCATTCAGGAAGTAAAACTGCCGGAGATCGGTACCGTGGGTGGAGTTACGGGAAAGGCGGGTGATCCCATGGCGTTTTTTGCCTTTACCTCCTTCCTGCGCCCGAACACGATCTACAGTCTGGATATGAATAGCCTGGAAATCAAGGTATTCAAAGCCCCCAAGATCGATTTTAACCCGGATCTGTTTACGACCGAGCAAGTATGGTACACCAGCAAAGACGGTACCAAGGTGCCGATGTTCGTTACCCGAAAAAAGAATATTGCCTATGATGGCCAGAATCCAACGCTGTTGTATGGTTATGGTGGTTTTAACATCAGCCTTACTCCTGTATTTAGTCCAACCCGTGCCGCACTGTTGGAAAACAACGGTATTTACGCAGTGGCAAACATTCGGGGCGGCGGCGAGTTTGGTGAAAAATGGCACAAAGGGGGCACCAAATGCTCGAAGCAAAATGTATTTGATGACTTTATTGCTGCGGCTGAATACCTGATTGACAAAAAATATACCTCATCACCACGACTTGCCATTCAAGGTGGTTCCAATGGCGGTTTGTTGGTGGGCGCTTGTATGACCCAACGCCCGGACCTCTTTGGGGTTTGTTTCCCGGCAGTGGGGGTGCTTGATATGATGCGCTATCACCAGTTCACCATCGGGTATGCCTGGGCCACAGATTATGGTCGTTCCGACAATCCGGAGGAATACCCTTGTCTGATCAAATATTCACCTTTGCATAATGTGAAGAAAACGGCTTACCCGGCTACCATGATCACCACCGCAGATCATGATGACCGTGTAGTGCCTGCCCACTCCTTTAAGTTTGCATCTGCACTGCAGGAAAACCAGCAAGGGACCAACCCGACCCTGATCCGAATTGAGACCAGCGCGGGCCATGGGGCCGGTAAACCTACCTCCAAGCTGATTGAAGAATCAGCAGATATCCTTTCGTTTATGTTCTACAACATGAAAATGAAAGTGATCTATGGGGATGTAAAAGGGTAGGGGAAGCCCCTGTACCATCCGGGAACCTCAAGGCACTTCGTTGCATTTTGCCGAAAATGGGTCTTTTTGGATGATATTAGGGAATAAAAGTGCTTTTTTGAATGTAAAAGCGGGCTGAACTCGGAAGGGTTCAGCCCGCTTGGCTTATAATACAACCCTGGATCTTATACCGTTCGGTTCATAATAAAACTACTTTCCTGTTTCGTGAATCCGACTTTGGGATAGTATTCCAAAGCAGATGGAACAGAGATGAGCAGCAACATAGATTGATCTCCCACCTTTTCCTTGGTGAGTTCGATCAATGTTTTCCCGATATGCAAATTCTGATATTCCTGCCGGACTGCCAGGTCGGAAAGGTAACAGCAATATACCCAGTCAGTGATGGAACGGGAGAGGCCCACTAATAAATTGTCGTCCCAGGCTGTTACAAGCAGGTCTGCATTTTCAACCATTTTCCGGATCCGTTCGAGATCGTTGGTTGGACGAATCAGGCCGGCATTTTCGTAAAGTTCAATGACTTGTTCCGGGCTTGGAATTCGGTCGAGGCTGTAGGAGATTTGCATAATATCGGTTTGAGATGGACTACAGAGGATAACGGCTGTTAGAGGCGTAATTACCGGTGCCCGTTTCCGACCACCACCTGCTCTACAATCCGTTCTTTTCCGGTTAGTATTTGCAGTTGATAAGTTCCTGCGGGTAAATGTTTCAGGTCAAGCGGAATGTTTTGTTCGGTCACCTCGCGTACAGTCCAGGTTTTTAGTACCCTGCCAGTGGCATCCAGGAGGCTTAGGTGCAGGGTTTCTGTTTTTGGGAAGGCCACAGCCAGCCAGGCTTTTTCCTGCGCCGGATTGGGAAATACTTCTGTGAAAAACTCGGTAGAAACTTCCTGATTACCAACAGTTTCTGTCAAGGTAAAATCAAATGAAGCCGAACACCCGTTGCCATCCGTGATGATCAGGGTATAATCACCAGCCGGGGCGTTGGTCAGGTCTTCCGCATTTACAAAGGGAGCACCGTCCTGGAGCCAAACATAATTAAAGAGACCATTTCCACCGCTCACATCCAGATAGATTGCCCCATCACTTTGTCCCTGGTGCGGCTGATCAATGCTGGTGGGCACCGCGGTAATAGGCGCAGGATCCACGAGCAGGGCGCTGAGCACAACATCACACTCGAGGGCATCCGTTATAGTGACGCTGTATGCGCCGCCCTGCAGTGCACTGATTTCTGCCGTACTTGCCCCATTGGACCAGAGGTAGGTGTAGAGCGAAGTGCCCCCGGTGACCATTGCGGCAAGCATGCCATTGGCGGAATTAAAACACGTTGGCTGAAGGGTGGTGATGGTTCCTGTGACGGCACAAGCAAGCGCTTCACAATCTTCGGTGATTCCTGTCAGCGCTTTTTCGCAGCCCATGGCATCGGTGACCACCACCAGGTAGGATTCGCCGGAACTTAGGTTTTGACCATCCGGATTTCCGGAGAAAACATACGGAAGTACTCCTCCCTGGGCCTCGATTTTCAGTTTGGTGAGATTGGTGCTGATACATTTTTCCTGGACCGTTAAACCAATGGGTTCGAAGGGTGGGGGAAAGGCGCCGTCCAGGATCTGCAAACAAAATTCGCCCGTATTTTGGGTGAAAGGGACACTCTGGGCGCCGATCTGCACATAATAGGTTTCGCCGGCAGAAAGCGCCCCGAAATGGATAAAGCCATCACATCTTAAAGGATCTTTGGCGCAAAGCACATTTTCAAAATTTCCACATTCGCCCTTCCAAACCGCGATTACATGGGGGAAGTCTGCGCCCGAATTGAGGTTCACGGAACCGGAAGCGGGTGCAACGAAGCTATACCAAACATCGTTTTCAATGGAAATAACGCAGGGTGGTCTGAGGCCGGAATAGGTTGCCCCAACGTTGCTTCCGCTCAGGCAGGCGCCCCCAAGCGGTACGGGAATGGCGAAGCTGCATAGGTCATTGGCCGGGGCATCGAGATTTTTTCGGATAATTTGAGGGCAGAGTGCCCCTTCAATAGTGGCAAAAGTACCCGAAATCTGAACCAGGTACGATTCCCCGGCGCTAAGTCCTGAAAGATCAAGGATTCGTCCTTTGTGATTGGTCGCAAGCTCGACCAAGGTGTTGCAGCCGCCGGAAAACACTGTGATGATATCCGAAAAACTGCTGTTGCTCTGAATTTCTAATATCTCGTTGGAGGCCAGTGCCGGGGCAGTAAACCCATACCAGACATCATGACGCGCCAATTCATTGTAAGTAGGTCGGGTAAGGGAGGTAGCGGCATGTATATTATGGCCGGTCAAACAGGCGGCATCAATTTCCAGGGTAAGGGCATTGCTGCAATCATCATTGACCGGAGGTACGGGCGCTCCGCTTGATTGCGTGATACCAACACAAAGGTTCCCTCTGGGCACGCCAAAACCTCCATCTCTTCCACTAACCCGAAAAAAGTAGGTCGTTCCGGTCTCCGCCGCAAAGTGCGTGCTTTCTCCACCGAATCCATGTTCATCCCGGTTATCACAAAGAAGCAATTGTGGCGCGGAACAATCGCCGGTAAAAATATTCACCACATCGTTGAATTCCGCGTTGGTCTGGAACCTGGCCGTTCCGGTAAAATCTGCGGTCCAGGAATACCACAAACCACCCACACTTTTTTCAACGCAGGGTGCAGGCGGTCCGTCCAGCAGGGCATTGGCGTTGCTGGCAGGTTGGCAGATCTGGCCGGTAATCAGGGGCAATGCATTGGAACAGAGATCGTTCGCAATTCCGGAGCCGGTTACTTTTACATTGTCAACGCCAGCCCACCAACCCCAGCTTTGACCATCTGTGTATTGAAACACGATACGCATTTGTTGGGAACGAAAAGCAGACAGGTCGTATTCCACCGAGGCATAGTTGGAAAAGTATGGCCCGGCCAAGTCCCCCTGCGATTCCACCACCAGGAACTCATCGCCATTGGCATGTTGAACGATCAAGGCGATTCTTTCTGCGTAGTACCGTAAAATGACGTCAAAACTGGCAGTAAACCGTCCAAACTGACTTCCATCGAACCAAGGCGACATAAGTCTTACGGTGGAGTAAGGAGCGGTTTGCCCAATAAAATCATCATCAAAAAAAGCAAAACAGGTGCCGTCCATGGAATTGCCTCCACTCAGGGCTTTCCCCTCTGTGATGAGTCCGAATTTCCAGTCATCCACTCCGCTCACGATCTGGGTCTCCCAGCCTGCAGGTTGGGTACAGCCATTGAATGCCTCTGCCACTACATTGGTACCGGAACCTGAACCGGTGACCGTAATATTGTCCACTCCTGCCCACCAGTTGAAGCCCCCGGCATCATTGTAGCGGAAGATCAATCGAACCGTTGGCGATTGGGTCAAAAGTGACAGGTCGAATTTCAGGGTTTCAAATTCATATAAATTATTCCCGGTGGACCGGAAATTGTCGTAGCGTCGTAGCAGGGTTTCTGTGGTCCCATCTGTCATAAGCACCTCAAAACTTTCGTCCGCCCCATTCCAGTCGCGGTAATGTACATCTACCGAGAGCTCAATATCAGGGTATTGGGAAGCGTCGAAGGAGGGAGAGATAAAATCAAGGATGTAGGCTGCAGTTTGGTCACCGGTTGCATCATCGTCGACAAATAAAAAGCAGGAACCATTCATACTTTGACCGTTGTTGTCATCATTCTGATTGGTTGCGCCGACGTACCAAACAGGGTTTTGGTTGCCGGTTTTATTGATTTCCCATCCGGGTGACAACACACAGGCATCAAAATTTTCAGAAAAAAGCACCACTTGTGCGAAGCCGGAAAAATTCAGCAGGAAAAGAAAAGCGGTTAAAGCAACGAATTGGCGCATGATTGTTCTGAAATTATTTAGTGCGAAAGGTAGAACGGGGGCTTGGGAAACAGTTATTTGAAAACCAATAAATTTGAAGGATTATATTCTTTTAAAAAAAAATTTGCGCGTTTGAAATACAGCCCCATAAATTTGCCGCCATTGGAAGCAGGCGCACTCAAGAATTAGCGCTCTGATTATCAAAACCAAAACGCACCCTGACCTTGGCTAAAAAACGTGTTGTCAAAGATTATGATGCCCTTGCAGAGGACATCACCCGGCTTGTAAAACAAAGTTACCCGTCGGGCTATGCAGACCACCTTGTCACTTACACCGACAAGGATGGTAAAAAGGTGTCTGCGCTCCCTTTCGAGACCGAGGACACCTATTATCTTATTCGTATGACCATTCTCGAGGCAAAGCGCATAGTGAAGGAAGACGAAGATTTCGATGATGATGGTCACCTGAAAGAGGAAATTGCCGATGTGGAGGTGGAAGTGGACGATGAGTTCGATGGCGTGGGCGAAGACGATGATGATCTCGACGAAGGACCAACCGACGAGGATGATCACATCATTGTAACCCGCCGCCGGGACGACGAGGATGCCCATGACATCCCCGACGATACAGACTATTGATTCCAGTACTTCTCCTCAGGCAGGCCTGAATTCGGATTGATAGCGATTGTTCCGGGTACTAAAAGCCCCATTTTTGAGCGTTTGATCTCAAAAATGGGGCTGCTTTTTTATTTCAGTTCAACGAGCGGATCGAAGGTTTAATGGACCCATTTTTCGATTTTAACGATCGATTTTGGATAGCCATTGCGCTCCTGGGTGCTCAACAGGTCCGGTCGATGGATCTTTTCTGCCGGTACTGCAGCAAGTTCGGGACACCAGTGCCGGACGAAATCCCCCTGAGGGTCGTAGTTTTTGGCTTGGGTCAGAATATTAAAGTAGCGGTCTTCCCGGGGATCACTTCCCACACCTGCCACATAGTTCCAATTGCCCCAATTGCTACAGGGGTCGTAGTCGATCAACTGACTTTCAAAGTATGCGGCGCCCATTTGCCAGTTTACTTTCAGATCGCGCACCAGAAAGGAGGCCACATTTTGTCGGCCGCGATTACTCATCCAGCCTGTATTGGCCAGTTCACGCATGTTGGCATCCACAAAGGGAACGCCGGTCCGGCCTTCTGCCCAAACCTGAAACAGCTCCGTATTGTTTTTTAGTTGATTCAGATCTTTTTCCTGGGTACCTCCTTTCCGGAAGATCCGGTTGCCATATTTTTTACCCATGAGTCGGAAATAGTCTCGCCACAAGAGCTCAAAAAATAGCCAGTAGGTACTTTCATTGCTGACCCGTTCCCGTTCGTACCGTTTGATCTCGTGGTAGATGAGTTTGGGCGAAAGACAGCCTTGAGCCAGCCAGGGTGAAAATTTGGAAGAATAATCAGGCCCCAGCAGGCCATTTCGGGTTTCTTTGTATTGAGCGAGGTGGTCTTTCTCCCAGAAATAATGGCGCAATCGTCGAAGGGCTTCCGTTTCCCCCCCCTTGAATGGCAGAGCTATCCTTGGGTCCTGTTCAAATTCAGCATAGCCTAAGTCCTCCAGGCTGGGTATTTCTCCGGGTTCAAGGTTGAGTGGGTTGGGGGGCAAGGCAGATGGAGAAGGCAGTGGCTCACGGACCGGGGTGATATGTTCCGTTTCTTTCCGGAACTGGGTAAAAACATCCGGCGTATGTTGGACCGGCACGGGCAGATCCTGGGTGTGATAGAGCATTTTGCCTCGGGTGTAAAGCAGTTCTACGCCAATCCCCCAAAGTTTTTGCTCCAGTCCGTCTTGCACCAGGACCTCTTCCTGGGTTCTTTCCCGGTTACAAATGACCCAGGAGGCCTTGAGTTGCTGCGCCAGTTCAGCCAGAATACTCTCCGGCCTACCCACCCGAACCAGCAGTTTTCCACCGATGTTCTGCATGTTTTCACGCAGATCCATGACACTTTCACGGATAAACCGGGCTCGAAATTTGCCAGTTTTCGGGAATCCAAAACGGGTTTCGCCCTGGAAGACCCGTTCATCAAAAATATAGATCGGCACAACCTCTTCTGCCATTCTCAGGGCAGTGGTGAGTGCTTCGTTATCATGGAGTCGGAGATCCTGGCGAAACCAGACTATTGCGCGTCGTTTCATGTACCGTAAAACTTGTAGCTTGGACTTTTGTTTGGCAAATTCAGGTTTTTCGTAGCATCATTTCTTATGGCCCACAAAGACAATAGCAATAACCTACATACCCTTTTGAGAAAGATCCAAAACAAGCCCTTGGACCGCTAGCTTGGATTTGGTAAAAACGTGACACTCCAGGGCCGTTTAATGAATCAGGATGGCTCTTTTAATGTGGAACGCCAGGCTGAAAGTCTGTGGGCCAATGGATATTATCACCTGGTAACCATGCCCTGGAAGTATTTCTTCCTGCTGATCTTTAGTTTCTTTCTGCTGCTCAATCTGCTTTTTTCCCTGCTTTATGTCCTGATCGGCGTAGAGCACTTTAATGGGGTTACGCTTGGAGACCCCTCGCATAATTTTATGCAGGCTTATTTTTTTAGCAGCCAAACCCTGACTACCGTCGGTTATGGACATATTAGTTCAAATGGTCTGGTGATCAGTATTGTAGCATCCTTCGAGTCTTTTCTTGGCTTACTGGCATTTGCCTTAATGACCGGCTTGTTATATGGTCGATTTTCCAGGCCCTCGGCAAAGATAGTTTTTAGTGATAATCTGCTGATTTCCCCCTACAAGCAAGGTCAAGGTATGATGTTCCGAATGGGCAATTCCAGTAAAAGTGAACTCATTGAAACGGAAGTTCAGGCGCTGCTGGCTTTTAACCAACGGGAGGAGGATGGGACGATGAGTCGAAAATTTTATCCTTTGACCCTGGAAATCAACAAGATAAGTTTTTTTGCACTCTCCTGGACGGTGGTACACGCACTCAATGAGCAAAGTCCGATCTACAATTTTTCGGAACAGGACCTGCTCAATGCGAATGCCGAGATCATGGTGCTTGTCAAAGGCACAGATGAAACCTCCCAACAACTTGTGCATGCCCGCCGATCCTATGCTGCCGGAGATATGGTCTGGAATGCCCGATTCAGCCCGGTCATCGAACATTCAGAAGATGGAGCGCCAAAATTGTTAACCAGAAAAATCGGCAGATTCGAGTTACTCAAAGAGCAGTGAATTCAAAAAGTTACCTTTGTCTTTTTTTTCAACGATGCCCATGTTGTTGGATAACTGGGTGTAAAATACACAAAAATTCAATAATTCAGGAGATCTATCACGCTTGATGATCTTGTGGTACGAAAATAATGAAGAACGATATTTTTAATCTGCTCCATCAGACTGCCCGGGAACGCATCCTCATCATTGATGGTTCCATGGGGGTATTCCTTCAATCTTACAACCTCCCGGAAGCAGACTTTCGAGGCGAAATATTCCAGGACCATCCTTGTGATCTTAAGGGTAATTTTGATGTATTGTGTCTTACCCGACCAGACCTGATCGAGGGCATCCACCGCAAATACCTGGAGGCTGGTGCGGATATCATTGAGACCAATACCTTCAATGCCACTGCTATTTCGCAGGCGGAATTTGACATGCCTTTGGGGGTGTGTTATGACCTCAACAAAGCGGCGGCCGAAATTGCTCAAAAAGCCATTCGGGAATTTCATACTCATTCCACAGAACCAGTCACCCCCAAATTCGTAGCCGGCGCCTTGGGGCCACTCAACAAGACCCTGAGCCTGAGTCCGGACGTGAATGACCCGGGCTACCGTACCATCACGTTCGACGAAGCAAAGAATGCCTATGCCGAGCAGGTGCGCGGATTGGTGGACGGTGGAGCTGATATCATTTTGGTTGAAACAATTTTCGATGTATTAAATTGCAAATCAGCAATTTACGCCATAGAAGAGGTCTTTGAAGAAAAGGGCTTCCGACTCCCGGTCATCATCTCCGGTACCATCACGGATGCTTCCGGCAGAACCCTGAGCGGTCAGACGGTGGAGGCATTCTGGATCTCAGTGAAGCATGCCAAACCCTTTGCCGTGGGACTCAACTGTGCCCTGGGTGCGGAAGAAATGCGCCCGCACATTGAAACCCTGGCCGGAATTGCGGATTGTTATATCAGTGCCTACCCCAATGCCGGACTGCCCAATGAGTTTGGGGAATACGATCAGACCGCGCATGAAATGTGCATTTTTATGGAGGATTTTGCCCGTTCCGGATTTGTGAATATTGTCGGTGGCTGTTGCGGAACAACCCCGGAGCATATCCGTCATATTGCGGCCCATGTGAAAAAATACCCTCCACGGGTGCCTACACCCGCAGCAGAGATCGGTTATACCCAACTCGCAGGTCTGGAACCGCTCATTATCCGTCCGGAGACGAATTTTGTGAACATTGGAGAACGTACCAATGTGACGGGTTCGGCCAAATTTGCCAAACTCATCAAAGAAGGAAACTACGCAGAGGCCCTTACCGTGGCTCGTCAACAGGTGGACGGAGGCGCACAGGTAATTGATGTCAACATGGACGAAGGACTGCTGGATTCAGAGGCCGCTATGGTCAAGTTTCTGAACCTCATGTCAGCCGAACCGGATATCGCTAAACTGCCGGTGATGGTGGATTCCTCGAAGTTCCACGTCATTGAGGCCGGACTGAAATGTCTGCAGGGCAAAAGCATCGTCAACTCCATTTCGATGAAGGAAGGAGAAGCGGAGTTCATTCGACAGGCCCGGATTTGTCGCAGATTTGGCGCTGCGGTGGTGGTTATGGCTTTTGACGAAGATGGACAGGCGGATACCATTTCCCGAAAAGTTGAAATTTGTCAGCGAGCCTATAAAATACTGACAGAACAGGTAGGTTATGATCCGACAGACATCATTTTTGACCCCAATATTTTTGCAGTTGCCACGGGCATAGAGGAGCACAACGAATACGCGATCAATTTTATCGAAGCAACCCGGATAATTAAGGCAAGCTGCCCGGGGGCGAAGATCTCGGGAGGCGTGAGCAATCTTTCCTTCTCTTTCCGGGGCAACAATGCGGTCCGGGAGGCGATGCATGCGGTGTTTCTGTACTACGCCACCCGAGCGGGGATGGATATGGGAATTGTGA
>Ga0075012_10003568_pt1 | contig 14767 bp, 11 predicted proteins | sample All_14_2_FD_71474 | JGI IMG/M metagenome (GOLD analysis project Ga0075012, IMG submission 71474) | Freshwater microbial communities in response to fracking from Pennsylvania, USA - Allegheny Zone_MetaG_DW_15 | ecosystem: Environmental > Aquatic > Deep subsurface > Groundwater > Drilled... | reverse complement strand
ATCTGCACCCGTCTTGTTGTGGACGTTACGTGAACCTGTCATTGATGGCGGAAGACTCAGACTTAACTCATTAACCGGAGCATTCTCAGCAGGGTATGCCTACAAAGCCATAAGAAAAGACAAAATTTTCTACATATACGGCTCACCCAGCGATGATAGCATTCAAAACCGATTGGCAAAAATCATTCGTGCCGCAAAGTTGAAGCACGAGATGAAAAACGCCAATCTTCTGATGGTCGGACATACACCGCAGGGATTCGGATTTGGCCGAGCCCTCGATCTTGAAATGTCCTCAACCTTCGGTGTCAATGTTCTTGCCATCGAGTCGCGTGAACTCACCAAAATTGCCCAGGAAATGAAAATCGAAGATGCGAAAAGCGAAGAAGAAAACATTAATCGCCGGATGGTCGGCTTAGAAAACACCGTCACCAAAAACCGTGTCGATTTTGTCAAACTGTACAAAGCGTATCAGGATTATATCGATAAAAATAAAATCAAAGCCATTGCTTCGCGTTGCTGGCCGGATTTCTTCACCGATTACGGAACACCGGTATGCAGCGTCCTCGCCATGCTCAACGATCAAAACGTGGCAGCTGCCTGTGAAGCCGATGCTTACGGTGCATTGAGTATGTACATCGGTCAACAGTTTTCCTCTATTCCGACGTATCTTGGTGATCCGGTCTCTATCGATGAAGATGAAAACACCATTACCTTCTGGCACTGCGGAACCGCGGCATGCGGACTGGCCCGAAGAGATACCGGAGCCGCAGTCGGTGTGCATCCCAACCGCAAAATCGGACCGACCATGGAGTTTGGACTCAGAGAATGCCAAAATGCCACCATATTCAGGATCGGACGAAAACCGGATGGGACATTCAGATTTCTCATCATGGACGGAAAAGTCCTCGATAAACCCCAACAATTCTTAGGAACCAGTGTCGTTGTCGAAGTTGGAACCAAAGTAAATCCGCTGATCACCTCCATGGTGCAAGACGGATGGGAACCGCATTTTGTCGTAGTATATGCAGATATTAAAGAAGAACTGGAATGTTTAGCTCAACTGTTTGGGTGTGAAGTAGTGAAATACTAAGGAGAAAAAAGATGGAAAAAAGAGCATATTTAGAAGAAAAAGCCAAAGAAATCCGCCAGGATACCTTGCGTTGCATCGGCTCACTGGGAGTCGGTCATATCGGCGGAAGTCTTTCAATCGCAGATGTATTGGCGGTTTTGTATTTTGACAAAATGAACGTTGATCCAAAAAATCCGGGAATGCCAAGCCGCGACCGATTCGTGTTGTCCAAAGGCCACGGCGGTCCGGCCGTTTATGCAACCCTGGCGAACAAAGGATACTTTGATAAATCATTGTTACTGACACTGAATCAATCCAACACCAATTTGCCAAGTCATACCGATAAAAATAAGACCATCGGCGTCGATATGACCACCGGATCGTTGGGTCAGGGATTCTCCGCTGCAGTCGGTATGGCTACTGCGGCACAACTGGATGGTTCATTGTTAACGGTTTATGCGATCATCGGTGATGGTGAAAGTCAGGAAGGGCAGATTTGGGAGTCTGCCATGTTTGCGGGAAGCCGCGGACTGGACACGCTGATTGCCTTTACCGATTACAATAAACTTCAAATCGACGGAGCGGTCAGTGACATCAACGATGTATCTCCGCTTGATAAAAAATGGGAAGCCTTCAATTGGCATGTTCAGGTCATCGACGGTCATGATGTAATCGCCATATCTGAAGCTATCGAACAAGCCAAAGCAGTCAAGGGAAAACCGTCCATGATCATTTTGAACACGATCAAAGGAAAAGGCGCATACTTCTGTGAAGGACAAGCCGGATCACACAACATGCCCGTTACGATGGAACAAGTAAATGAAGCGATTGAGAGGTTGGAAACAAAATGAAATTACACGATCGACAACTACGAGATATCTATGTAGATTTACTCATTGAAGCCGCGAAGAAACATCCGAATCTGGTCATTGTTGAAGCGGACTTAATGAAAGCCGCCAAGACCACCGGGTTTGCGGAAGTATTCCCTGAAAGAACTATCAATGTCGGTGTTGCTGAGGCCAATATGATCGGCGTAGCCGCCGGACTAAGCAACATGGGGAAACTTCCTTTTACCCACACATTTACACCGTTTGCGACACGTCGCTGCTTTGATCAGGTCACACTTTCCGTTGCCTATGCACAGCTGAATGTCAAAATGGTCGGATCTGATCCGGGTATCATGGCAACATTAAACGGCGGAACCCACATGTCATTGGAAGATGTCGGTATCATGAGAACCATCCCGACCATGACCATATTTGAACCTGTCGATGGTGTACAGCTGGCCGGCATGTTCGACCAAATCATCGAACAAAACGGTCCGGTATACATTCGTCTGCTTCGCCAGGAATTCCCATCAATATTTGAAGATGGAACACAGTTTACCTTGGGCAAAGCCAGTAAAATTCACGATGGCACCGATGTAAGCATCTTTGCGACCGGCATCATGGTCCATGAAGCACTCGAAGCGCGCAAAATATTAGCTGAGGAAGGCATATCTGCCAGTGTTGTCAATATTCATACGGTCAAACCGATCGACAGAGAAGCAATCATAGCGGAAGCTAAGAAAACCGGAGCCATTGTTACTGCCGAGAATCACAACATCATCAACGGTTTGGGCAGTGCTGTCGCGGAAGTGTTGGTAGAAGAATATCCGGTCGTTATGGAACGCGTCGGAACCAGAGATCATTTTGGCGAAGTCGGAAAGAAAGATTTCTTAATGGAAAAATTCGGACTGAAAGCACACAACATCGTCGATGCCGTGCATAAAGTGTTAGAAAGAAAAGGCAAATAACATGAAAAAAATCTTTATTGGCTCGGATAAGTCCGGATTCGTTCTTAAAGAAGCCATCAGACAATATTTAGTCGATGAGTCTTACGAAGTTGAAGACATCGGTACCACCGATGAAGCCGCACCTCTGCCGTTTTTCGAAGTAGCTCTAAAAGGCGCACAAAAAATTCAATCCAAAGAATATACAAGAGGTATCTTGATTTGCGGTACGGGCATGGGCATGTCCATTGTCGCCAACAAACATGAAGGTGTTTTTGGGGCAGCCTGTGAATCCGTGTATGCAGCTGAGAAATGCCGTGCCATCAACGATGCAAACATTCTTTGCATGGGCGGATGGATCATTGCGCCGATCATGGGCGTGGAAATGACCAAAACCTTCCTAAATACCGAATTTACACAAAATCTGGAAGAATGGAGGGCTAAAAACTTAGTTAAGGCAAAAGAAGCTGTCGCCAAAATTGAGAAGGAAAGCTTTCACCGTCAGTAAGAATATGTATGATTGAGATAATATCACTGCTGTCAATTTTGATTGCAATCATCATTGGCATCGTAAAAAATATAAATGTCGGCTTCATTGCGCTGGTATTTGCTTTCTTTTTGGGAACGCTGCTTGGCGGATTAAGCCCCAATGCGATCATCGGATTTTGGCCGTTGAACTTATTTTTCACCACCGTCGGCGTTACGTTGTTTTTCAGTATTGCAAAAGTCAACGGCACCCTTGAAAACCTGTCGACAACGATCATTTATCGCAGCAACGGCAGCAAAATCAAAATTCAAGTAATCTTCTTTGTGTTGGCTATGGGACTTGCATCCATCGGACCCGGGAACATTTCGGCAGCTGCCTTGCTTTTACCCATTGGCCTTGCCATTGCCTATCAATCCAACATGTCTTTGCTGATGATGAGCGTCTTGATCATTCAGGGATCCATCGCCGGCGGACTGTCACCCATTGCACCCAACGGCATCGTGGCTTTGGAGCTGGCCCGAATAAACAATGTCGGAGAACTTGGAATATCCATTTATATTCTCAATATGATCAGTATCATCATCTTCTCGACCCTGTTTTTTCTGGCAATGAAGGGGCATAAGATGAACGGTCAGAAAACGGAAGTAAGATCGCCATCCCCATTTACCTACGAACAAAAGCTGACACTTGCAAGTATTCTGGTTTTGATCATCTGGGTCATCTTTGGGAAAGTCCATGTCGGCTTCGCCGGATTTACGCTTGCGGTAGCACTCTTCTTTTTCAAAGCCGGCAAACAGCAGCAAGCCGTCCAGCAAGTTCCATGGACCACCATTCTGCAAATCTGCGGTGCGGCGGTTTTAATCAGTGTCGTCGGTGAACTGGGCGGAATCCAGATGCTGACTGAATTTTTGGCAAGCATCATGAATGAATGGACAGCTGTTGGCATCATGTCAATATTATCCGGAGCTATGGCAACCTTCGCATCCGCGGTCGGTGTGGTCATGCCTACACTGATTCCCACGGCGGTTAACTTGTCTGAGAGTCTCAACTCTGCGGTAAGTCCCGCAGTTCTTACGATAACCATCGCCGTTGCTTCACACATGACCACCATGAGCCCACTATCCGTCATGGGAGCTCTGGCCTTGGGCAGCATGCCCGCAGGAGTCGATGAGAAGAAACTCTTCAAAAAAATGTATATCGTTGCATTTATAGCCCTAGCCTTTGTGTCCGTTTTCTTAGGACTCTTGCATCAGCTGGGTTTAATTAAATAATGGAGGAAATATGAGTACAAAAGAGTATGTCGCGTCCTATGTACAAAGGGCGAAAGCAGCGCAACAGCAAATCCGGTTTTACACCCAAGAGCAAATCGATGAAGTTTGCGTTGCTATCGGCTGGGAAGTTTATAATGATCAAAACATTGAAATCCTGGCAAAAATGGCAGTTGAAGAAACGAAGATGGGAAATGTTCAAGACAAAATCACCAAACACAAAAACAAAGTGCTCGGTGTTTTAAAGGATGTCCAACATGCCAAATCCGTGGGATGTATCGAAGTGGATGAGGAAAAGAAAATCAGAAAATATGCCAAGCCTGTCGGTGTCGTCGGGGCATTGACTCCGGTAACAAATCCCACCGCAACCCCTGCGAGCAACGGCATTACCATACTTAAAGGCAGAAACGCCGTCATATTTGCGCCTCACCCGAAATCTAAAAAAGCAACTGCGATGGCCGTCAAGTTTATGCGCGACGGACTGCGCAAAGTCAACGCTCCTGAAGATCTGATTCAGGTCATTGATGAGCCATCCATCGAAGTCACCGAAGAACTGATGAAACAGGTAGATGTCGTCCTTGCGACCGGTGGTGGTGCCATGGTCAAAGCCGCATACTCCTCGGGTAAACCGGCCTATGGTGTCGGACCGGGAAACTCCGTATCCATCGTCGCTGAAGATGCAGATGTTAAGGATGCCGCCACCAAAATCATGGGCAGTAAAGCCTTTGACAATGCAACTTCCTGTTCAAGTGAAAACTCCATCATCATCCATGAGTCCATCTATGATCAGATGATCGAACAATTGATTTCGCTGGGTGCTTATTTAGTTTCTGAAGGGATGCGCGAACGTCTCTCAATGCATATGTGGCCGGTCAACGATAAAGGTTATCGCTCCATCAATCCGAAAATCATTGCTCAATCTGCACTATCCATTGCCCAAGGCGCAATGCTGCCGGTCAATGACTATGTCAAAGTGTTGCTGGTGGAAGGAAGAGAGGATATTGAATCTGACTTTTTCTCACAGGAAAAACTGTCACCGGTGCTCACCGTCTTTAAATACTCTGCCTTTGAAGAAGGATACCGCATTTTGGAAAGACTGACCGACAACTACGGTACCGGACATTCCTGCGGTATTCATACGTTCAATGATGAATATGTGAAGTATATCGGATCAAAAATACGCAGCAGCCGCGTGCTTGTCAATCAGGCTCAAGCCGCAGGTAACGGCGGCGCATTCTTCAATGGCATGCCATCGACCGTATCGTTGGGATGTGGCAGTTGGGGCGGCAATATAACTTCGGAAAACATTACATATAAACATTTCATCAACACGACGTGGGTTTCTGAGTTCTTCCCACCCAAACGTCCCAGTGACGAAGAAATATTTGGCGCATATTTTGCCAGCGGAAAGAAGGATCGCTGATGAAACTGTATGAATATCAAGTCAAGGACTTATTCAAGGATGCGGGCATTGCCATTCCGAAAAGCACACTGATTCATCGAGTCGAACAGGCATCTGAAGCTTTCGAAGCTATCGGTTTTCCTTGTGTCATCAAGTCGCAGGTACTGAGTGGCGGACGCGGAAAAGCCGGACTGATTCAGTTTGTCAGAGATAAAGAGAAGGGGATTCAAGAAGTAAAACGCTTGTTTTCACTGCCACAAAAAATCTCTTCCTTACTAATCGAAGAAGCCGTTGATATCGCAAGTGAAGTTTATGCTTCATTTACCATTGATCCGGTCAGCGGATCAGCCCTGTCTATTGTCAGTGCGACCGGCGGAGTCGATATTGAAACCCTGGCCGTTGAACAACCCCACAAAATTCTTCAGACAAAAATTGATATGAATTTGGGTCTACAATCGTATCAGGCCAGTCATATTGCATACGAGTGCGGATTTGATGTCGAAATCGCCAAGAAGTTTACCCAATTACTACACAAGCTTTATGGTCTTTTTGTCAAATATGATTGTGAACTCTTAGAAATCAATCCGCTCTTTATCACCAAATCCAATGAATTGGTGGCAGGGGATGGGAAATGTTCGATCGATGATAACTCGATGTTTCGACATGAAAATATTTCTGTACCGCTTGCGGACATTGAAAATGAAGCTGAGCGTTTAGCCATGGAAGAAGGCATACCGTTTATTCAGTTTGATGGCGATATCAGTCTGATGTGTGCCGGTGCCGGACTGACTACGACTGTATACGATCTGATTCATTATGAAGGCGGAACTGTCGCAAATTATCTGGAATTTGGCGGACCTCACTATAAAAAAGCAATGAAGGCCATGGAAATATGTTTGAAAGTTCCATCGAAAGTCATCTTGATTGTGACCTTTGGGACGATCGCCCGCGCAGATGTCATGGCACAAGGCATCGTGGATGCAATCAGTAAATTACAGCCGGATCGTCCAATCGTTACGTGTATCCGTGGAACCAATGAGATTGAAGCTGTCGAAACTCTTCGAAAAGCCGGATTGAATCCGCTGTTCGATACGGAAGAAGCTGTTCGCTTGGCTGTTGCCTTAGCGAAGGAGGCGAAGATATGAGTATTTTTATCGATAGAAACACACGAGTATTAATTCAGGGCATTACCGGTTCAGAGGGAAGTTTCTGGACTAAACATATGATTGATTTAGGTACTCAAGTTGTTTGTGGTGTAACACCTTCAAAAGAAGGACAGTTCATCCATGATATCCCGGTATACCATTCGGTTGAAAGGGCACTGCGAAATCATCACGTGGATGCATCCATGATTTTTGTTCCGCCAAAACTGACCAAAGATGCTGTCTTTGAAGCACTTTCAAACGGTATCAAGAAAATAGTCACGATGGCTGATGGCATCCCGCTTTTTGACATGGTAGCCATTCGTCATGCGGCTCTTGAACATAATGCATTGGTCATTGGCGGAAATACATCCGGTGTCATATCTCCGGAAGAAGCCATGATGGGCAGTTTTCCTCATTGGATCGAACGAGTGTATAAACGCGGCAATATCGGAGTTATGACGCGAAGCGGTTCACTGACCAATGAAGTGACGGCCATGATCGTACGGCAGGGATATGGCGTTTCCACGCTGATTGGCGTCGGTGGGGATCCGGTTCCGGCCACCAGATTTGCGGAAATGTTGCCCTATTATCAGCAAGACGAGCAAACCGAGGCCGTGGTCATCATTGGTGAACTTGGCGGAACCATGGAAGAAGAAGTGGCCGAAGCGATGGAAAAGGGCATATTTACCAAACCGCTGGTCGCTTTTCTAGGTGGCAGAACGGCACCCAAAGGACAGAAAATGGGACATGCCGGAGCAATCATAACCGGTGGCAAGGGTGCAGTTGAAGATAAAATCGAAGCACTCACAAAGGCCGGCGCTTTGGTAGCGGATCGGCCAAGCAAAGTAGGATATTTGCTTGAGCAGCTGAATGTTTCAAAAAACAGATGAAAACAAGTTGCTTTTGCAACCTGTTTTTTAATCTGATATAGTAGAGAAGAAAGCAATATTGATCCATAACACAAGGGAGAACAGTCATGAAGAAATCACAATTTTCGGCTAAGCTGGCATATGGGGCTGCAGATATTTATGGTGGTGGTTCTTTTCTTATCATCAGTATTTTGTACTTGGTATTTTTGACTGATATTGTCGGTCTCAACCCTGCTCTGGCCGGATCAATTCCAATGATCGGTAAAATCTGGGATGCGATCACCGATCCGATCATGGGCAATATCGTTGACCGTACACAGTCAAAATACGGGGCAAAACGGTTTTATCTGCTGATAGGCAGTTTTGCTGGTGCAATTACTTTTGCGATGATGTGGATCTCAATACAAGCATCGGCAAATACGTTATATTTCTTCTACCTGATGATGTACATATTATTTTCTACCGGATTTACGATCGTCATGGTCCCATACAACGCATTGTTACCGGATATGGTATCTGACTATACCCAAAGAAGTGCATTCACGATGTATCGCATGATTTTCTCTGCCTTAGCCGCAATCCTTGCCGGACTTGTTCCAAACATGATCGTTAATAATTTCGGATCTACACCAGCTCAAGGATTCTTAATCATGGGAATCGTCTTCGGGCTTATCTTTTTTCTGGCCATCTTCTTTACATTTGCGAAAACTTGGGAAGCGTCGCTGCCTGTAGTCAAAACGCCGTTAAGCGAATCCTTCCGGGAATCGTTCAGTGTCTTCAGAAACCGTTCATTCCGACTGTATCTCGGAGTTTTCCTGTTTGGCCAGGGTTCATCCGATTTTGTAACCACGCTGATCATTTATTTTCTGGCGGTCGTACTTCGTCAGTCCCAGCAATATACATTCATCATGTCCGGAGTTCTCATTTCACAGTTGTTAGCCATGTTTTTATATCAAATCATTTTGAAGAAGACTTCAAAGAAATTCCCGATTTATCTGGGCTTCCCGATTCGGATGATCGCAACATTCTCGATGATATTCTTTGCTTATGATCAGGCACCGATACTGCCCATCTTCATCGCATCATTTATTTCCGGATTAGGAACCGCGGCTTCATCCGTTACTTCCTATGCCATACTGACCGATTTGACCGATGTGGATTACCTCATTACCACCAAGCGCCGTCCCGGAATATACTCCGGAATGGCAACTTTCAATCGCAAAATTGCGAATGGTTTGGCTATTTGGCTTATCGGTATCCTGTTGGCATTCTTCCGGTACGATGCTTCAGCGACTGTACCCAGCAGCATTACTGTCGAAGGAATTAAGCTCATGTTTATAGCTTTACCGCTCATATTTATGGCCGCAACCCTTTATTTCACTTATAAGTTTCCGATTAACAAAGACCGTTATGAATGTATTCAAAAAGAGATTCGTCGCCGCACCGGAGAATTGAATGAAAAGGCAACGGAAGAAGAAATCAAGATTTGTGAAATGGTCACCGGTGTTTCGTATCACAACTTATGGAAAGCAGAAAATGCCCGATGAATGAGATTGATAAGTATTTTACACAGCCGGGATTCATTACTGTTGGAATCGGTCAGGACACCTATGCTATGAGTCGAGGTACTTTCAAAACGAATGACCGGATAACCGAAAAAAGAGTGTTAAACTGCATATCTTCAAACAATAACCGATATGTTTATAAAGATGCTGACATACAAGCTGTCATGTACGTAAATATCGAAGGAAATCATGTCACATGTTCTTTTGATTGTCCTTCGAAGTTTAATCGGCTTTGGATTCAAATCTCATCTTCAGCGGATGAAGGAATTTACGGATGTGGTGAGCAATTTACTCATCTCAATCTTAAAGGTAAAAAGGTTCCGATTTGGGTTTCTGAGCATCATTCGTTGAAAAAATTACTGTTAAAAGCGATCAGAACGAAGCTTTTTGGAGTGAATCATAATCATATCAGTGATTACAAACACCATCAAACCTACATTTCCCAACCTACCTTTGTAAGCAGCCATGCGTTACTGGTTCATGCGGATACATCATCTTATTGTGAGTTCGATTTCTCTGGAAGTCATCAGACGATTTTGCATTTTCGCTCAATACCCTCATCTCTGCTGTTTTATCAGGGAAACGATATTTCGGATTGCCTGAGATTTTTATCCGAAAAAATCGGTAAACATCCCAGATTACCAAAGTGGGTATCTACAGGGGCTATCATTGCAAGTCAGGGCGGATGGCAAAAGGCATTTGATTTGGCCGATAAAGTTCAAAATAACGGTGGAAAAATCTCTGCAATCTGGTCTCAGGACTGGTCAGGACAGTTGATTACTCAGTTTGGCACTCAAGTATATTGGAACTGGCAAGTGGATAATCAGTTGTATCCCGATGCCAAAAAGAAAATTGCTCATTTAAAGTCAAAGGGTATTCGCTTTCTTGGCTATATCAATACCTTTTTAAAAGAGGATACGGTTTTGTTCATTGAAGCGAAAGGTAAGGATTATCTTGTAAAGACAAAAGAAAATGCTCCTTATCTTATAAAATCAACGACCTTCCAAGCCGGAATTGTAGATCTGACAAATCCTGATGCATTTAAGTGGTATAAACAAGTCATTCAACGTGAGATGATTGATTTGGGGTTAAGCGGGTGGATGGCCGATTTCGGCGAGTATCTGCCTACCGATGCTGTAATATTTGATTCTCAAGGTGCCCAGATGATGCATAACCGTTGGCCTGACTTATGGGCACAATGCAACTTTGAAGCCATCAGTGAACGAAAGAAAGAAGATGAGATATTCATTTTCAATCGAGCCGGATTTACTCATACTCACTCATCTACACAGTCAATGTGGGTGGGAGACCAACATGTGGATTTTTCAAAGGAATATGGATTACCTTCGGTCATCATAGCGATGCTTTCGCTGTCCATGATTGGCAAAGGAGTTTCTCATAGTGATATCGGCGGATATACAACAATATTCCATATGAAACGAAGTGAAGAGTTGCTTATGCGATGGGCTGAGATGAACGTATTTTCTCCCGTATTTCGAACGCATGAAGGCAACCGGCCGCAAAGCAATGTTCAAGTGAATTCCAGTCAACGAGTACTTGATCATTTCTGCCGGATGTCGTCATTGTTCGCACATTTGGAGCCATATCATCAATACGTTCTCGAGCAGTATCAACAAGAAGGATTGCCATTAATCCGGCCGATCTTCATGATTTCAGATGAAAAAGAAGCATTTAATCAAAAGTATCAGTACATGTATGGAGATTCCATTCTTGTTGCACCGGTCATTGAAGAAAATGCTACAGACATTGACGTTTGGCTTCCATCAGGGAATTGGACCCATTTATTTACAAAAGAAGTAGTTCCGGGCGGTTGGCACAGAATCGATGCTCCCATCGGAAAACCGGCTGTATTTGTAAAGAGTGATACATCATGGTCTGAATTTTTGGTTAAACTTGATGTATAATAGAGTATAAATAAATCTGAAATCACTTTAAAGGGAAGGTGGGAAAGTACAGTATGATATTTTCCAACAATCAAAGAAAACTCATGGGACTGCTTTTAACTGAGGGCCCGCTTTCTCGCAAAGTACTTGCGGCAAAGATGAGTCTGACCAATGCCGCAATCACCGTTATGACTCAATCATTGATCGAAGAAGGTTTGATTATTGAACTCGGGGAAGTAAACAGCGGTAAGGTCGGCAGAAAAGAGACACTGATTGATCTAAGCAGCACAAAGTATATTTCCATCGGTTTGGATATCCGTGTCAATCATACAAACATCAGTATCACCGATATTAAAGGCAAGTTGCTTTTAAGTAAAAAGATTTCATCGATCGAGAATGCAATCGAATACTTGCTGCTCAATATACCGAAAGATTCCTACTTTCATGAAATCGCTGTGTTATGCCGGGGGTATCAGGGATTAGAGGTTTATGACAAAACCGTCGAAAAAGTTGAAAAGCTGATGGCTGAAGTGCAACTTCCTTATCGAATCATTCACAATGTCTCAGCTCTTGCCATTCTCCATAAATTTTATCATCCATCGGACGCCAACTTTCTTTTAATAAAGTATGGTCCGGGAGTGGGCAGTGCCATCGTTACCAATGGTGTTTTACTAAGTGATGACCGACATCGAAGTTCCGAATTTGGTCATATGATCGTAGATCCGCTTGAACCACGAACCTTGGAAGAGTTAATATCTTATTCAACCGTTGCTGAGGGTATTGAGGAGTCCGAAGTTGTGAAGTACTTGGCAGACTCAAGGGCTACGCTGGATTATATTATGGCAAAAATTGCTTTCTGTATTGTAAACTCTCATGTACTGTTAGGCCTCGATAAAATCATCGTTGCAGGCAATATCTTCGTATATGATGAAGCATTTAAAGTGCTGAAAGATAAGATTCATAAGTATTCTCGGTTTATTGAACACGAAGATTTAATCCGAATTGATGATTATGAGGAGAAAGAGAAGAAAATAGGATCAATCGTTGCCTTGTATCTTCACTTTCTTGATTACTGAAAAAAGCAACCACAAAAAATGACCGAAGGATCCGAACACTAAAAACCGGCAGACCATCATTGATCTGCCGGTTTTATTGTTTAAGTCTAAACGTATTCGAAACACTGATGACCTCATTATTCGCACTGACAACAGCTACTCCGACAGTGCTTCCAGGACTTACATCCTCACTTGACGTTAATAATACCGTTGAACTGACATACTGTGTATCAAAAATTTCGCCATTAATGATGATTTTACTGAACTTAGTGAAGTTCTGTCCGGTAACGATGATTTTATCATAGAAGATACTTGCCTGGGAGAGTGACTGAACACGGAAGCCGATTTGAAGTTTTGACGGAGCATAGGAGTTCATCTGATTGAATGCATATTTCTCCCCATAGAGAACATCATATTGAAGCAAATGTAAAATTGTCTCATAATTCGGATTATTCGATTCAGTCTGGTGGATCTGAGTAAACAATCCTTCATGAATGTTCAGCTTGTCCAACACATGCGCGCCTAATTGATAGGTCTCCACATTTTTATCCTGCTTAGTTAATCCGATATTGTCCCATATCACATAATCCGTCGTATTTCGGTTACCTTCAATAAAACCTTCAAAATGCAATCCGGGCAAGTGATCACCAAAGAACACAATAATCGAAGGTTCACCGGTTTGCTCGACTTTTGCAATGATTTCAGGAATGATGGCATCTGATTCATGAATCTGTTCCAAATAATACTCCATTTGGTTTTCATCCGATTTATTCATGACCCCGAAAACCTGAAACGGATAATTTGGATTTTCATCACGCGGATAATCGCCATGGGATTGAACCGCAATCGTATACACGAAGTCAGGATCTTGTGAATGTTGAATGGCTTCCATGATTTCATCGACCAGAACCTTATCCTTCGCCCAACCCAAATCATTGAACTCTACATTGCGCATAGTTTCCAGAGTGCTGAATGCATCAAATCCCAAATTAGCAAAGACTAAGTGGCGACCATAGAAATTTCCGCTGTTGTTATGTAAAATGGATGCACGATATCCGACTTTTTTCAAATTGTATGCCATGCTCTCTGCAGTTTGTTCCAGCAAAACACCTTTATACGGATATTCTCCGGTACCAAAGAAGTCCAGACTCATTCCCGTGATGATTTCAAATTCGGTATTGGCGGTACCTCCGCCCAACGTCGGAACTGCAAGCAGCCCTGAGGAAAAATCCTGCTTCAGCGCAGAAAAATTCGGAATCGGATTGCCAGAATAGCTGACCCCTGAAAGACGGGTAACATCAAAAAACGATTCCAGTTGCACAAATATAATGTTGGCCTTGATTGCATTATGACTGTCCTTTGTCAGATATCTGACAATGCTGTCTATCGACTGTTGACTGTAAACATTCGGCTCTTCAATTCCTTTATTAATGATGCTGCTCACAAAACTGTATACAAATCCAAATTCATCGTATATTTCTACCAAATTCCCATTGGTATTTTGAAAAGCATGAATGGAAGGGGAAACATTGGGCATAACGTTTAACAAAAGCAATGCTACCGCCATGGTTATGAATCCCTGTCGGAATACAACGTTCAGCTTGACCGATCTCATCCACGAGCGGACGATGATCAGCAGGCTGACCCCGACAGCCAAGACAATCAGACTTATTTGCAACGGACTCAGATATATCGTAATGATATTGAACAATGAAGTAATGAGTAAAAAATCATCGGATGTCAGCGGTGTGCGTCGGAAGTACTGAATAATAAAATTACAGATACCCAAAACGATCCAACCGAATGAAACCATTCCAAACATAAAGTATTTCCGCTTGAAGAAGAGGGAAGCAGATAATGTTGCGAAGATGATCAAAACATTGTAAGCAAAGACCATCGGCTTAAAAAAAGCAAACGCAAAAACATCCGTCAATGAATGTCGGTGCAATACTTCAAGAATGAATCCAAGCAGCAGTGAATATCCACCAATCCGCAAGACAGTCAGTCTTTTATGTGAGACAGACAAAGGGTCCATCTGATGTAATTTTTTGAAACGGTCAAACATTTGGTGTAATCCTCGCTCAAATACCCCATTATTATAGCACTGTAACGATTATTTGCATGAATTTATATATTTATGTTACCAGAAAACTGTGATAACTTGATGAAAATGAGGGATTTAAAATGTTATCAGTCAAAACTGAAGTAAGTAAAACCCGCAAAATATATAAT
>Ga0075012_10003563_pt1 | contig 14790 bp, 12 predicted proteins | sample All_14_2_FD_71474 | JGI IMG/M metagenome (GOLD analysis project Ga0075012, IMG submission 71474) | Freshwater microbial communities in response to fracking from Pennsylvania, USA - Allegheny Zone_MetaG_DW_15 | ecosystem: Environmental > Aquatic > Deep subsurface > Groundwater > Drilled... | reverse complement strand
CATTGATTACAACACACCCAATTCCATTGATGGCTTCAAGCCCACGAACGGCTTGGAACTGGCCTACCTGCGCAATGTGAACCAAAACATTGCCATTGGCATACCCATTAAAATCGGGCTTGCCAGCATCAACGGTAGTGAGGACAAAACCACAATTTTCAGTCTGGACGCCGTTGGCCAGTTCCAATTCGGCTCATCTGAAAGCCTCATCCGGCCTTACATTTTTGCTGGGGTGGGGATGGTTTTTGAGCAATTCGAGGAAAACAACCCACAGATTCCTGCTGGCCTTGGTCTGTACGTACGGGCAGGCGGCAGTTCGTTTTTTACTTTTCAAGGCGAATACCGCAAGTCCTTTGAGGAGCAGCGGGACAATATCCAACTCGGCATTGGCTGGCATTTCAAACTGAAACCGCAACCCCGTGTGGACGGCCCGCTCGACACTGACGGTGATGGCCTTCCGGATTTGAAGGATTACTGCCCGAATGAGGCTGGCTCGCTGCTGGCTGGTGGCTGCCCTGACACCGACGACGATGGCGTACCCAACGGCGAAGACGATTGCCCAACGGTGAAAGGCCCCGCCGAAACCCGTGGCTGTCCAACCACCGCACCAACATCACCAACGCCCGCTCCTCAAAATCCGCCAGCCGTGGCCGACCGGGATGGGGATGGCATCAATGACAACCTCGACCAATGCCCCGACCAACCGGGGACGATTGCACTCAGGGGATGTCCACCGAGTGTGCCTGCACAGCAGCAGCCCACCACGCCTGTCACTACCACGCCACCTGCGCAGGTTCCTACGCAACAGACCCAGCAAACGCAGCCAGCATCCAATGCCAGTTCGACGGTGGACACCGACGGCGACGGCCTCGTGGATAGCCGTGACCAATGCCCTGAAACGGCTGGCCCCATCCTGCTGATGGGCTGCCCAGACAGCGATGGGGACGGCATCATTGACAAAGACGACCGCTGCCCGAACAAACCCGGAGAAGCCCTTTTCAGCGGCTGCCCCGACTCGGACAAGGACGGCATTTCTGACGACAACGACGACTGCCCATCATTGGCAGGTGCTTCCTCCGCAAAAGGCTGCCCCGATGCCGACGGCGACGGCACGCCCGACCGTGACGACAATTGCCCAAGGGAAAAAGGTAGCGCCAGCAACAACGGCTGCCCGGTTTACGATGCTGACAACGATGGCATCGAGGACAAGGATGATATGTGCCCCAACCAACGTGGACCTGCCACTACAAAGGGTTGCCCCGATACGGATGGTGACAACATCGCCGACAAAAACGACCTCTGCCCAACGGAAGCAGGCACACCCGGCGCTAGCGGCTGCCCCGACTCCGACGGTGACAATACGCCAAACCACCTCGACAAATGTCCTGATGAAAAGGGCACCAACGAAGGCTGTCCCGATTTGGCAAGGGAAGACAAAGACTTCCTGCTCGCAGCGGCGAAAAACGTGCAGTTCGAGACGGGCAAGGCTACCTTGAAGGCGCAGTCCTATGCGATTTTGGAAAAAGTGGCGGAAATCATGGGCAAGTACCCCCGCTACAACCTCAATATTGACGGACATACGGACGATACTGGCGACGCTACTGCCAACCGCATTCTTTCCGAGGAGCGGGCGGCCTCCTGCTACCAGTACCTCCTCGCCCGTGGCGTGGATGTGAGCCGGATGAACTACAAAGGCTACGGGGAGTCGAAGCCGATGGCTTCCAATAACTCGCCGGAGGGTAGGGAACGCAACCGCCGAGTGGAGTTCAACGTGTACGTGCGGTAATTTTGAATAAAAAGCAAAAAAACGGGTTGGCCTGCACTGTGGACCAACCCGTTTTCTTTTGGGTTATCCTTCTGCCAAAGCTGGCCCGGTATCTGGGCGGCTTTTGCCAATATGGTTCACCACCCGCCGCACCGTTTTTCGGCGGATTTCACGCTCCAGTTCCCGGTTGATTTGCTTCAGCGTGTACTGGAATTTCAGGTCGAGGCTGTCTTTTTTGATGTCCACGATTTTGAGCTTGAACGATCCATCCTCGATATTGCTGTGGTAGTCCGTGAGGCAGTCCCTGAGTTCTGCTTCGAGACTTTCGATGGTATTCAAAAAGGAAAGGTTTAGCTCGAATTCAATGCTCACTCGGCGGATGCCTTTTTTGGTGTAATTGATGATATCACTGATATAAACGGTATTGTTTGGGATGAAGATGATGTCGTCGTCATCGTTCAGCAGGGCGATGCGGGAAATGGAAATATCGGTGACTTTGCCTTTGTGTTCACCGATTTTGACGTAGTCATTGATGGAGATTTCATCCGAAAAACTGATGGAAATGCCGCTGATGATATTGGCAATATAATCTTTTGTAATGATGGCGATGGCCGCTGCCACGATAGTCAGGCCCGTGAAAAGGCTTTTTATATCAATGCCAAAAAAACTGAGGATGGTAATGATGACGATGGCTGTGGAAAGCAGGATATACAGGTTCTGTATGCCCAGTATAACGTTGTTTATATGTTCTTTTGACAGCTTATTGCGTTTCCGATAGAGCGAAGTTCCGGCCACTGCAATTAAATTCAAGCCTATTATCAGGATGCTGAAATTGAAAAGGACATTGAGGACATTGAGAAACTTGACCCTGTCCCCTTTAGTCAAGGAAAAAATGCGCCTGCCCCAGTCATTCAGCGGCTCCTCCCATTCGTCGGCCCGCACTTTAGCATAAATCAATGCTACCAGCAGTGCCAGTTTTAGGAAAAACAACAAGTATCTTAACAATCTTTGTTGGATATTCGATTCCGGTAGCTTGCTTTTCTTCATAGCCATTTTTTCTTCCTGAAATAATTCAACAACAGCAGGGCAATAAGCACCATAAAGCCCCATAAGTAATAATAACCGTTGTGCCAATGAAGTTCTGGCATATTGTCGAAGTTCATGCCGTAGATGCCCGCTAAAAATGTGAGCGGAACAAAAATAGTGGTGATGACCGTGAGCACCTGCATCACGTTGTTCATGCGCAGGCTCAGTTCGCTGTGGTAAAGTTCTACGATACCGTTCAGCATATCCCGGTAGGTCTCAATGAGGTCTGATATGCGCAGGATATGGTCATATAGGTCACGGATATAGACCTCCGTGCCTTCGTCAATGGAGCTGCATTCGCAACGGGAAAATCGGTTCACGGCGTCCCGCAGTGGCACCACCGATTTGCGCATGTCCAGCATTTGGAATTTTAGTTGAAAAATCTCCTGCTTCGCCTGCCTCGTTGGGTTGGCGGTGATTTCGGCTTCCAATTCCTCCATCCGGGCCTCGAACTGGTCGAGCACATCGAAATAGTTGTCCACCACGTTGTCAATCAATGCGTAGGCGAGGTAGTCCGATTTGCGGTTGCGGATGCGGCCACTGCTCATTTCGAGGCGCTCCCGCACGGCCTTGAAGGTGTCGTCGGGGTTTTCCTGGAAGGTGATGATAAAATTTGCGCCGAAGTAGATGCCAATTTGCTCAATAACCAACTCCCGGTTGATGGGGTCGAAGCTGAGCGATTGTACGACCACAAAAACCTCATTGCCATACTCCTCGAACTTGGGCCGCTGCTGGGTGTGCAGGATGTCCTCCAGCACCAGCGAGTGGATGTTGAACTGCTGGCCGATGCGCTCGATGAACCGCACGTCGTGTAGCCCGATGACGTCGAACCAAGTTACAAAATCAGGGCTGACGGTAAACACCTCGCTTCCAGCAGGGAATTTTTTCGTCTCCAGTTCCTGCTGGTTGTAGCGGGTGCGCACCAGCACGGGGTCTTCCACCCGGCGCTCCCCCGTGAACTCTAAGGTGCCGGGTGGAGCACCAGCCCGTTTGATTTTCCGTTTATGTGGCTTTTTTGATTTCAAAACTTGGATTTAAAGCGCCAAAATAGCTTTAAAATCTGCTATGCTTACCACCTCTACCTTTAAAAAATCGTCAGTGGGGATGGCTCTCAGGTGTTTGTCTTCACTGACGATGTATTTGGCGTTGCAGGCGATGGCGCAGTCCACGAACTTGTTGTCGTCAGGGTCTTGGGTAACTATTTGCCAGAAGTAATATTTGTTTACGAAGACCAAGTTAGGCAACTGCAAAATGGCCTTCAATGCTAAATCTGCCACTTCTGGCCCCATATGGCGCCCAATTATTTCATTGTATTCGACTAGAATATCGGTGGTAAGGCAAAGATGGTAGTTGCCCATTTCAAGTTGAGAAATAATCCAATGGAAAGGAGAACGTTCTGAAACGGCAACCAGCAAAACGTTGGTGTCAAGCACGACATTCATCAGTGCTTGATTTTATTGGAAAGAAATTCATTTTGAGCCTTGTAGGGAGTACGCTCATGGCCTTGCAGCAATTTTTCCATGTCTTCGGCTGTCCAGCCTTTTTCATCCCAGACTTTGTTGGCCGCATCTTTTAGTTTTCTGAAACGCCATTCGACCAATATTTTCTTGATTTCAAGCAATTCGCTCTCAGGAACATTATCTGCGAAAAGCTTTAAAAGTTCCAGTTGCACATTGCTCAGCGGTGATTGGATGGTATTTCCCATGGCATCTAATTTTACGCAAGATAGTGTTTTTGGCAATAAATCACCGATTCGAGGTCCCAGCCGCTGCCTTCTGGGCTGAATTTAGGAGGTAACTTCAAGTTACCTCCTAAATTTTGGCAAAATCACCGATTCGATTTCCCAGTCGCTGCCTTCTTGCGGTAGTCTTCGATGATTTCGGGCAACTGCTTCACACCCACCCGGTTGGCAATGATTTTTTTGTCCTTGTCCAACAGGTACAGCTTTGGCAGGGAGGTGCCATAGAATTGCTGGAGCGCCCTGGCCCGCATATTGGGGTCGGCGGTGATGATCCACGGCATCTGTTTTTCATGGATGTTCTTGATGGCCTCCTCCAACTCCGTGCTGTTGGCGGAGGTGATGGAAAATACCTCGACACCCTTGCTTTTCCATTCTTCGTAAAATGGTTTCAGCTCGTCGGAGGTGTGCTTGCAGTGGCCGCAGCCGGGTTTCCAAAGGAAAATAACGGTGAAATCGGCCTTCACGTCATACGGGCTGATGAGTTCCTCGGTGAACTTGTCCTGCTGGGGGTCGAAGCGCTGCACCCGCACGTTCGGGGCCTGCTTGCCAATGAGCACGCTGTTGTTCATGTAGGCGTCGTCGGTGATGCGCTTGAGGTTCTCCGGCGTCACCCAGTCGGCGATGCCCGACTTGTAGTACTTATCTGAAAGCCGGACGAAAACGGCGTCAAGCCCCATGATTTCCGGGGTGTAGTATTTGTTGAGGAGATAGGGCAACAGGTATTTGAACACTTCGATATTTGCCCTCGATTTTTCAGCCAAAAACTCCGCCGCAGCACCGACGCTGTCGGGTATTTGCATGGTCAGTTTGTCCATGTAGCGGTCGGTTTTTTCCTTCAAATACGGCGTGTTCACGAAGATTTCATCCGAAAAATCGAAGCCGTCCCAGAAATGCGCCTTGTAATACCGAAACTGAAAAGCACTGTCCACCGTGCCGTCCGCCTTTTTCGGGGCTTCAGGTATGATGGGGTCCTGAAATGCGGCGACGAGCTTGGAGGTGTAAGTGCCGGGGTTGTCCTTGATGAATTTGTTTTGGCGTTCCCGCACCTCCTTCGAGATGTCTTCCACCTGTTTTTGCAGTTTTTCTTTTTTCTTTTCGTCCGTTTCGGCGGCGATTTGTTCCTGAATCCGCTTCGACTCGCCCACCTTGTCGCTCATGAATTTTTGGTACTCCTGTAGCAACTGGTTGTCCTTCGAGCCTTTGAACTTCAGGTCTTCGAAATAATTGGGTGCCTTCGTTGACACCGAAAACTGCTGCTCCTTTTTCGTGACCACAAACTCAAAAAACTTGTTGTCCGGCGGCATCAGGATGAGGTAGATGCCCGGCGGCAGCGGCTCCGCCCCTTCAAAAACATATTTCCCGTTGTTCACCTGCACGGTGTCCTTGCTGTACACCTTGTCCGCCCGGCGGTAGCCGAGATAGACCTTGTCGCCCGTGTAGCCATCAATAGTCACATCAATTTTATAGCCCTGGGCATGGCCTGGCAAAGCAAAAAGCAGCAATTGGAACAAGGAAAAAATGAAAACGGAAAGCTTCATGTTTTTGGCAATTTTTTGAATTCAAACCGTAAAAATAAAGGGTTTCGGTGTGTCGGGCAGCATTGGGGGGTGAATTAGCATTTTGTTTGAAAAAACGCCCATTGCCACCCAACCTGTGACGGCTGTACGCCGTAAGCATTTTGAAAACAATAAAAAAAACGGAATGTCGCCCAGCCGAGTAGCTGCGTTTCTCAATTCCCACTAATTTTGCCGACAAAAAATTTTCATCCATCACCGCAATTCCTTCAAAAATGAACTTCCTCGACATCTCGCTCCCTGAACTTGTTGCCCTTGGCAAGGAACGCCATGATGCCTACATCAATGCCAAGCCCTTCGCCAGCGGCTGGTTCGACGATTTTTTCAACAAAGACGCACTCAAAGCCATCCTCGCAGAGTTTCCCGAACTGGGCCAACAGGGCAAGGACGAGGTCTTTTATGCCAACCCCAATGAAGTGAAACATGCTTCGAAAGGCGAATACAAATTTGGCCCGCTAACACGGGAGTTCATGCATTTTATGAATTCGCAGCCGTTTCTGGAGTTCCTCCAAAACCTCACGGGCATCGAGGAAACGCTCATCCCCGACCCTTATTTCGAGGGCGGCGGCTGCCACCAAATCAAATCTGGCGGCTTCCTGAAAGTACACGTGGACTTCCACAAACACAAGCTGATGAGCCTCGACCGCCGGGTGAACGTGCTCGTTTACCTCAACGAGGACTGGGACGAAGCCTGGGGCGGCCACTTCGAGCTTTGGGAAACGGACATGAGCCGCTGCGTGACCCGCATTGCGCCGTTCTTCAACCGCATGGCTATCTTCTCCACCACTGACTACTCCTGGCACGGCCATCCCGATGCCCTCACTTGCCCGCCCGACCGCAGCCGCAAGTCCTTGGCACTCTACTACTATACCAATGGCCGCCCTGACAGCGACGTGAGCGAGGAGCACCGCAAGCGCATCACCACCACTTTCGCTGCCCGCAAAGGGCAGGACAGCGCCAAAATGACCGCCTTCAACAATATGGTGAACTTCGCCAACGACCTACTGCCGCCGCTCGTGGTGAGGGGTATCAAGAAGTTCAGGAAAAATTAATGGTCAATAGGTTTGTGTGAAGCTAAATCATTGATAACCAACGCAAGCAGGGCTGTGCTTTGGGACGGAGTAGCATTTTGTTTGAAAGACCAATCGCAACTCAACACCTTGCACGAAGCTGTTTTCGCAGGAAAATAAAAAAAATGGCCGCAACCGAAACCGGTGCGGCCATTTTCCAATCGCAGCAGCCCTCTACAGGGAACTGTTCGATTTTTTCGCCGTTTTCTTCGCCGCCTTTTCGGCCCGTTTCTCCTTGAGGTTTTTCTCAGGAGCCTTTTTTTCCTTCGCCTTCGATGGTGATTTGCCCTTTGCCATGTTGTTTGTTTTTAAATTTTTGACAAGATAAGCATTGCTTTTTAATCAGAACTTGGAATTTGATTAAAAACAGCGGCAGACCTAACAGACAAAAGGACTTTCTTATATAACACAGGTAGTGGGCCAGAAGGGTCGAAAGTCAGGCGGTAGCTTGAAGTTACCGCCTGACTTGGCCAGCAAAACACTAACTCACCCTTTTAAACACCCACCCGCTCCCGTCCGGCATACGGCCCTGCTCGAACTCCCAGCCGGAGCGCTTGGACAAGTGGTTGGCCACCCGGTAGGGCGTGCTCTTCGTCTTCCATTCCTTATCCGTTAGGATTAGCGCCTCTCCGACCTTCAACTGTTTCAGTTTTGCGGACAGCATGGTTTCCCGGCCACGGGTCAGGGGGATGATGTCCTTTGCTGCTTCTGCGTCCAGTATTTTCATTTTATAAATGGTTTCATCGTGAAATAAACAGCAATGCGCAGCCAAACAATAGCAAACTGCTAGCCAAAAGCTGCATCACTGCCAATAAAGGCTACGTCGCCGTACATTACGGTTGGAACAGGGTAGCTCCAAACTGCACCACCCGCCTTTCAGAATAGACCACCGTAGCCAAGCGTTGCAATCGGATAGATAAAGGATACACCATTTCATATAATGGGTACACCATCGCAGCGATTAGTTGGAAACGGATAGATAAACAGTACACAAATGATACATTAAAATGCAATCAGTAGAATATATTTTGGCTTAATGGATTGAAAATCAACAAGTTGTAGAAATAAAAAAAGGTCGGGCAGGCTTCAAGCCTCCCCGACCTTAACGAACAGGCTAAACCGTCGGAAAACTAGGCCGCAGGCGTGGTCTCGCCACTGCCCGAACTGGTCTGCGTCTGGGCGTTCTGCACTGTCGGGGCCGGGGTATTGGTCAGCTCAAAAAGCGGCGCAAGTTCCGCCACCACGCTCTCGGCACCGGGCGTATTGGTGTCACGGGCTTCCTTGGCATTGTTATAGAACTTCAGCATCCACACGAACCCAAGGTTTTCGGCGCTATAAGCATGGTCTTCCATAATTTCCAGTATTTTTTTAGCTTGAGGGAAAAAGTTGCGGACCTTACGGCCATAGTTGTAGTTCGTCTGGTCTTCATTGAAGTCCAAATAGCCGGGATGCAGCACCTTGTTATTAGGAGCAAGGTTGTCGAAAGTCTTGTCCATATAAGGCTTGCGGCCCTCGGCCACCGAGCGCACGGACTGGCGCTCCTTGTCAGTGAGGTTGATGGCCATCTTGTCCGCAAAGATTTGGATAATGGCATTGAAGTGGTCGTCAATCGCCGTCACTTCGGTGGGCGTCAGGTCAATGCCCATTTTGGTTGGAATCGGCATAATCAAATGGTTTAAGTTAAAAAAATTGGTTGCAAACGTGTCGCTGGGTTATCCTTTGTATAGAGCAGAAGCCGAGCGGCAGTAAGTGTAGTTACGGGTGTTATGGGGTTGGGTTGCATACGTGATAAAAAAAAATCAAGTTTTTTTGAAAAAAATCCAGCAAGTAAAAAGACAATGTTGCGCTGATTCAAGTCTCCCCCAAAGGGGCAAGCAGACTTGAATCCAATATTATCAGGTCTCCGACCTGAGCTTGCTTAAAAATGTATCTTTGACACAAGAAAAACAAATGCTATGGGAGGATACCGGATACAAAACCAGCACGGTAAACTGCTGGGCAGCGGGAAGCAGGATTCAGGGCTTCTGGCAGTATCCTTGCAGGTGGGTTGTAAACTGTTTCCTATGTTGAAAGCCGCATTTACGCTTGTTTTTACCGTTTGCTTTTTGGGCTGTTCCTTATTCGCCCAAGACCACGACTACGTCTGGCTGACAGGCTATCAATCTTTCAGTAGTGATAGCAATTTAGGGGGGACGGTGATAGATTTCAATGAATACCCGCCCATCATCTACCGAGAGGACAGGGACCTCAATATTGATGCGACGATGGCCAGCTACTGTGATTCTTCAGGGGTACTACAACTATATACCAATGGGATTAAAATTGTGGGCGCATCCGGTCAAATATTGGAAAATGGGGATAGTCTTAATCTTGGGATTTATGCTAATATAAACTACAACGGTGGGTATAGGCTCGCACAAAGCGAGTTTTTTCTTGAGTTGCCGACTCGCTCCGATACCATATTTTTATTGCACGAAAGCACAGATTTTCACCCAGTAACTGGGATAGCCATTACCTATTTAAATGTAAGTAAAATAAAAGTTGATGGAGATAATGAGAACAGTATTGTTTATTCTAAGAATGAAGTGTTGTTGCATGAGCCAGATAGAGCATTGGGCTTTTTGACTGCCGCAAAACATGCCAATGGAAAAGATTGGTGGATATTTATTTGTATTAAAGGACAAAATAAATATTTTCGTTTTATCCTTTCTCCAGAGGGTATTTCGCAAGGACAGGAAATAGAACTAACACCTACAATGTCTAATATCTTAAGTGAAGGCATCCTTGTGTTTTCTCCAGATGGTACTAAGTTTGCGAGATATGAGGCTACTTATGGCATTTATTTTTATGATTTTGATAGGTGTACTGGTGAATTTTCAAATCCGAAATACATATCAATGGCAGGTGCCCCTTTAGGAGGTGGCCTGTCCTTCTCGCCCGATTCCCGATACCTCTACGCAACATCGGCGACTGAGGTGTTCCAGATAGACACCTGGGCGTCCAACATGAATGCTTCGAAAAAAACAGTGGCGCAGTACGACGGCTATCAGTCGCCTTTTGGCAGCACCTTCTTTCTCAGCCAGTTGGCACCGGACGGTAGGATTTACCTCAACTGCACCAACGGTGAGAACGTGCTCCATGCCATCCAAAGCCCGAACAAGCCCGGCCTTTCGTGCGATGTCAGGCAGCACAGCGTGCAGCTTCCCACCTACAATGCCTTCACGATGCCCCACTACCCCAACTACCGCCTCGGCCCCCTCGACGGCAGCCCCTGCGACACGCTGGGCCTGGACAACCACCCCGTGGCCAAGTTCCGCTACGATCAGGACACCACGGACTACCTCACGGTGGAGTTCACCGACCTGAGCACCTACGAGCCCACCGACTGGTCATGGGACTTCGGTGACCCCAATGGGGCAAGCGGCAACACCAGCAGTGAGCCAAGCCCCGTGCATACCTTCCCCTCGGACGGCACCTACGAGGTCTGCCTGACGGTCAGCAACCAGTACGACAGCAGCAGCTTCTGCCGCACGCTGGTCATTGGCACGGGCGTCAGCGCCAGCGGGGAGGAGGTTCCGGCGGCAAGCCTCAGCGTCTTCCCCAACCCCGCACGGGCTGCCACCAATTTCATCCTGTCGGACTACCTGCCGCAACATGCTGTGCTCACGCTGCACACGGCCACCGGGCAAGTCGCCCTCACCCAGCGCATCGGCTTCGGCTGGAACAGTGTGCCGTTGGAAGGCCCCAATGGGGCAAGCATCGCCCCCGGGCTGTATTTTTACGAAGTAAAAGATTCGGCGAGGCCCCAAGGGGGCAAGTTGCTGGGGAGCGGGAAGCTGGTGGTGGCGAGGTAGTGGAACTGAAGGCTTCTGGCAGTATCCTTGCAGGTGGGTGTCAAACTGTTTCCTATGTTGAAAGCCGCATTTACGCTTGTTCTTACCGTTTGCTTTTTGGGATGTTCCTTATTTGCCCAGCAGCACGACAATGTCTGGCTCTTCGGCTACAATGCGGCTTCCCCTGACACGCTTTTTGGTGGTTCTGTCATTGACTTCAGCGAGGAGCCGCCCCTGGTCTATCAAAAGGATAGGCAAATGAACATAGACGTAACCATGGCCAGCGCCTGCGATTCGTCGGGCGTACTCCAGTTTTATACCAATGGCATTTCAATAAACGACACCACCGACCAGTTGATGGTGAACGGGGATAACCTCAACCCAGGGGAATATGCTGACTCATGGTCATGGGCGGGGTATTTTCTTGTAATGAGTGAAATAGCAATACCCTTGCCCGGCCAGCCATTAAAGTATGCGCTTTTCCATCTAAAGATTGAAAACCATCCCGTATATGTCTTAGCTGAAACAACCTTGTACATGACAATGGTTGACATGGGCCTCAATGGTGGTCTGGGGGCAGTTGTCAGTAAAAATGTTCCAATATTAACAGATGGTAATTTTGGAACTGTCCATGCGGTCAAACATGCGAACGGCAGGGACTGGTGGATTTCCGTCATCAATTCCATGGACAATACATGCCATACTTTTTTGTTCGATACAAATGGCCTTTCAGGGCCTTTTGTTTCAGATTTACAGCCCGGCCCTTGTTGTCTTCCGGGCATGAACCAGTTAATTTTTTCCCCAGATGGCACCAAGGCTGCTTTGTACAACAACACACACGGTTTAACTTTTCTGGATTTTGACAGGTGTTCAGGTACATTCAGCAACCCGGTTTTCAAGAGCCTGCCAGATTCTGATTTGGGAAGCGGTATCGCTTTCTCGCAGGATTCCAGGTTTTTTTACCTCGCATATGATGCGGAGACTATCTACCAGTACGACCTCTGGTCAGACAATGTTTTTGGCTCCCAAACTACGGTTGCCAAGTACGACGGTTTCCATGGCTACTACGGCACCCGCTCCAGTTTTCTGATGATGCAGCTCGGCCCGGACGGGCGCATCTACATCAGCTCGCCGAACACCATCGAGGTGCTGTCGTACATAGACCGCCCCAACCAGCCGGGGCTGGACTGCCGGGTGGTGCAGCACGGCCTGCACCTGCCCACCATGAGCAGCTTCACCTGCCCGCACTACCCCTACTACCGCCTCGGCCCCCTCGACGGCAGCCCCTGCGACACGCTGGGCCTGGACAACCACCCCGTGGCAAAGTTCCGCTACGACCAGGACACCACCGACTACCTCACGGTGGAGTTCGCCGACCTGAGCTACTACGAGCCGACTGAGTGGTATTGGGACTTCGGCGACCCCAATGGGGCAAGCGGCAATACCAGCAGTGAGCCAAGCCCCGTGCATACCTTCCCCTCTGACGGCACCTACGAGGTGTGTCTGACGGTCAGCAACCAGTACGACAGCAGCAGCTACTGCCGCACGCTGGTCATCGGCACGGGCGTCAGCGCCAGCGGTGAGGAGGTTCCAGCGGCGGGCCTCAGCGTCTTCCCGAACCCCGCACGGGAGGCCACCAATTTCATTTTATCAGATTATCTGCCGCAACATGCCGTGCTGTACCTGCACACGGCCACTGGGCAAGTCGTCCTCACCCAGCGCATCGGCTTCGGCTGGAACAGTGTGCCGTTGGAGGGAGTCGCCCCCGGCCTTTATTTTTACGAAGTAAGAGACAATGGTAAACTGCTGGGCAGCGGGAAGCTGGTGGTGGCGAGGTAGCAAGTTGGTAAGTCAGGCAAGAAAAAAGCCAAAAAAAGCGACACAGTATTTTAATTGTAAAGCCCTCAATCAGCCTAGCAAAGCTCGCTTGAGTTCGGGAAGGTGCTTTGTACATATTTCATAAAGCACTTCGTAGTCTGCTTCGTCGTAGTGGTGGGAGATGAAATCACGGAAGCGGATGATGGGCTTGGGGTCTATACCTTTGGACGGCAGGTATTCAGGGAATTATAGGTCAATCTTTTTGGTGGTTTCTCCAATCACTTGTAGCCGGATGGCGATGGCGTCCATGATGAGCAGCCCTTCCTCGGTATCCACAAAATCTTCCGCAGTGTGGATGTTTGACATCCTTCGCTCGATAAGCTCAATGGCCTCAAGGAGCGTAGCCAAGCGGTTTTGCAGGATTTCAGACATAATAGAGGTCTTTTTCCACGGCTTCCAGGAATCGGGGCTTCAGGTGTGGGCCTTTGCGGATGAGGTCAACTTTTCGCCCCAATAGTTCGGTGAGGTAGTCTGTTATTTGAAGCAATAGGAGGTATTTCGGCTCTTTCAATTCTACGAGCAAATCCACGTCGCTGTCGGGACTGGCAGTATCACGGGCGTAGGAGCCAAAAAGCGCTATGCTTTCGACGCCCATTTCCTTCAACTCGGACTTGTGCTGCGCCAGTGTCAACAATATCTGTTTCTTATCCATGTTTTGTGGCGGAATGCTTTTCAGTGTTTTATCCATTTTCTTCAACAAATGTAAAACTAAAATAGTGTAGCGGCAAACACGCTATAAGTGTGTTTGCCGCTACAGTCTCGGCAGTTGCAAGATTGTAATAACCAGACAGCGTAACTGCCAGTTTCTGGCAGTATCCCTACTGTTTGTATTTACCGTTTGCACTACAGGCTGAATGATGAAATTTGGCTTATTTCATTCATCATTCATCATTCAAAGATTCATCATTCTCACAGCCCTTCCAACACCGTAAAAGTCGTCCGGCGGTTCAGTTGGTGTTCTTCCTCCGTACACCTGGCGCAGACACAGCTTGCCTTCGGAACGGACTCGCCGTAACCTTTTGCCGATAGGCGCTCCACGGAAATCCCCCGTGAAACGAGGTAGTCCACGGCGCTCTGTGCCCGGCGCTGGCTGAGGTCTTGGTTGTAGGCGTCGTTGCCCCGGCAGTCGGTGTGCGAGCTGAGCTGGATGCGGATTTTCGGGTTCAGTTCCAGGTTGCGGGCAAGGGCGTTCAGCGTCGGCTGGGCATCCGCCCGGATGTCCCATTTATCGAAATCGTAGTAGATGTCCTCCAGCACGATTTCCTTGTTGAGGTAGATTTTATCCAAAACCACTTCTACTTCGAAGGTCTGCACGGGGTTGTTCGGGTCTTTTCCAATGCCTTTTGTGGAGAAAAAAGCTTCGCCCGTCAGGTAGCCGTTTTTCGTTGCAATGAATTGATAATCCGTGTTTTCGGCCAAATCCATGCTGAAGAAACCATCCTCGCCCACGGTGAATTTCTTGGTTTCCTTGCCGAATTTCACCTCCACGGCGGCCCCGTTCAATGGTCTGCGGCCAAGCACTTTCGTGTCGGGGTTGTCCGCTTCGGCGAAGATTTTTTCCAGCACATAGCCTTCCAGTTTCAGTTTGTACTCCACTACCGGCTTCACAGGCTCTGGCGGCGGGATGCGGCGTTCGTAGCGATAGATGTCGTCATTACCTGTTCCGTCTGGCCGATTGGAAGTAAAATAGCCAACTTGGAGCACATCCTGCCCCTTAGTAGCTTGATAGTCAACGATATAGGTAAAATCGTCGGAGCCAGAATTGAGCGGTGGCTTCAGGTTTTGCACGGGCATCCAGGCCCCGTTGCCCGATTTATAGGTCTTGAAAATATCCAGCCCGCCC
>Ga0075012_10003560_pt1 | contig 14796 bp, 9 predicted proteins | sample All_14_2_FD_71474 | JGI IMG/M metagenome (GOLD analysis project Ga0075012, IMG submission 71474) | Freshwater microbial communities in response to fracking from Pennsylvania, USA - Allegheny Zone_MetaG_DW_15 | ecosystem: Environmental > Aquatic > Deep subsurface > Groundwater > Drilled... | reverse complement strand
GAATATGATGGTTTGCATGGTTTGCTCCTGCGGTCTGTCCCCTCCATTTTACACGCAGAAGAGTATTGATTAATTTTCCCCTTCAAGGCGGGAAGGAGCACTCCTCCCCGCCTTGAAAACGCGGAACAAAACTTTATGGATAGGTATATGAGCAGACGTACGTTCCCCAATCGACCTGAGAGGTGAATGGGAAGACTTCATGCTGCATGAGTGCAACCGGTGAACTGCCATCCCAAATAACAGTAGGCATCATGGCTGCAAGTTGGTTGAGCGCTTCTGAATATGTACCGTCTGCCGTCCAGCCGACATGGAATTGGGTAGGCTGAGCTGGGTTGATGGTACCTGCCCAATTGCATGAGTCGCCACTGCGTGCGCGCAACGAGCCGGATCGCAAAAGAACCTTTCCATCGTAGAGCGGTTCGCTGTTCCACACATCAAATAAAATCTCCTGCGTGGGCTCGGCACCGATTGCTTCGAAGTGATAACTGTGTATACCTTTGGTCCAAAACCCTGCGGGGAGATCATAGGTAAAGGCTGATACCCATGTTCGCGGGGCTTGCCCTTCGGGCGAGAAGCTGGCGTAGGCAACATTGGCGCTGTTCTTCGCGGCTGATGGGTCGTAATCGCCGAATTCTACGGCGCCAGTCAGCCAGGTCGGGTCACCTCCCGCTGCTGGCACAGACCAAAGGTCGTAGTCGGGTCCCATGCCTGCATGGAAGATGACGTTTGCACTGTCCATTGTCCAAGTAGGTTGTTCATCCCAGCGCGGACCAAATGTCAACTGGATCGGTTCGCCTTGCACGATGCCTTGTACATTCACTGCGATCTTCCAGATATCGCCATCGAGCATGTAGGCAACCCAATTGCCATCCGGCGACCAGACGGGGTGCTGTCCACTTGGGACGAGATAGGTTTCAGAGCCTTTGTTGATGGCGATCGTGCGGAGTGAACCGTCCATAACCTGGAAGACAATGCGTTTGCCATTGGGTGCCCAATCACCACTGATACCATTCTCACGCACAAGGGTAGGTGTGCCGCCGATGACAGGGACGATGTAGAGGTTGGGGGTATCCGTCCACGCGGTATCGAAGAGGATCCACTTTCCGTTGGGAGAAAAGGCTGCGTCGTTGCCACCCGCTTCGGCACCGGAAAGAGGCGCGCTCGTTCCAGTCGTCAAGTCTGTGATGTAGATGCCGTATGAACCGTCGAAATTAGCCACATCATGTGCGACCAGTTTCCCATTGGGTGAGAAGCTCGGGTTGAATTCGCCCGCATTGCGGATGTTGGTGAGTTGTTGCGTGGTGCCCGTCTGCGGGTTGTAGGCGTAGATGTCGTAAGTGCGGCAGGTGAGCGTTTTGGGTGAGTTGCTGAGCTGTACCCATTCGCCGTTTTGCAGGTCTTGAGCGTAGGTGACGATGTTGTGCGGTTCATAGGATGAGATCACGTCCCACAGCGACATGGAGAAGGAACAGTTGCCGTCTTCGCACACTCCGGCGTTATAGAGGTCTTCGCGGTAGTCGCTGGCATAGAGCCAGTATGGCAGGGAGGTGCCGTCGATGCCGACTTCGATGGCGACATCGGTCAGACGGTCATCGGGGTCGGTTGCCCAGCCGCCCACACCGCAGTTCCAGTTGGGTACATCACCCGAGTCGTAATCATGGAAACCTTCGGGCAGGAAGCCCCAGCCTTCGGTCATTTCAAAGTAGTCGAAGTCCGCGGGGATATCCCATTCGGGAGTGTAGAAGTCCTGTGCTGCTTGAATGCCAACACCATTGACTTGAAAATCATCGGGCAGCCAGTGAATGCCGATCTCCGTCCATGTGATGCCTTCGTGGCTATATAGAGCGCGCACCATGTTGCCGCGGCGCTCGAGGCGTAAATAGTTTTCGGCAATATTGAAGGGATTGTAGAACTCGGTGGCGAAGTTGCCGTCGATGAATCCGCCATTTATGATCTTGTCGAAGTAGATGCCACTGCCGATGCAGCCTTCCACATCACAGAAGGCACGTCCGAAACTGATGAAGTTGCTCGCATCCTGCCAGAGGACCAGCCCTGCAATTTGGAAGTTGCTATCGGGTTCAAAGAAAACGCGTGTTTCGATGGAGAAGTCACCTGCAGCGACGGGGCGCAGCAATAAGTTTTCTCCGCCAGTACTATAGGGCGAGGCGATGATGCGCAAACTGCCGTTCTCGAATGTCCAGTTGTCAGGATTTTCATTTATCCAAGCCCAGCCTTCATCCAGTGGACTGTCGAACTCGTCTCGCCAAGGCGCGAGGTCTTGGGCGTACACATTGCTTGTTGTTGGAAATACAAGCGCTAAAATGATCAAACCCGCCAAGGCGCTCATGAACTTAAATTTCTTTTGTGTGTCCATTTGATCCTCCTTCGATCAAACTTGGATGACACATCGCAGGCGTACAAGAATAACGCCTGTCTTACAGACTTTACTTTTTCCGGCAGGTCCTCCTTCCGTATGCAATGGGAATTTCCCATCTACATGCACTGAAGCGAACTCGCCGCGATTTCAATAAATAAGGAATGGTGAAACTTGTGTTCTCTGCCCTGCCACCGTACATGGACGAAACACCGCTAAACGCAAAGCGGCGATCATTTTCGTCAATTTATTTGTAGCACAATAAAAACACCATTACAAGATTGAGTCTCTGTAAACGGGTGGAATTGCCATACAAACTTGGCGCTGGCAACAAAAAAGGCTCCACTTTTATGGTGGAGCCCTTCATTTTCAACGGTTTAGTGATACCCGTTCTTCTTCAAGACTTCTTTCAAGGTGGATCCCAGCCTTGTTATGCCTTCACGGATCATGTCTGGCGAGGAGTATGAGAAGTTGATGCGCATGGTGTTGTTGCCGCCACCATTCGGGTGGAAGGCCGCTCCCGGCACGAAAGCTACTTTACGGTCGATGGCAATTCGTAGTACTTCGGCTGCATCCACGCCTTCGGGCATCATGCCCCATAGGAACATGCCCCCTTGAGGTCGGGTCCAACGCATTTCGGTGGGGAACATCTCATCCATCATTTCGAGCATCACGTCACGGCGTTCCTTGTATGTGGCGCGAATGACCTTAACGTGCTCATCCAGAAAACCGCCTTTGCCTACCTCGTATGCAACTTGCTGATTAAAACTGGACGTGTGCAGATCCGCGGCTTGTTTGGTCATTACCAGTTTCTGAATAACATTGGGCGGAGCCACCACCCACGCCAAACGCAGACCCGGCGCAAGTAATTTTGAGAACGTACTCAAATAGATCACATTGCCCGTGTACTCATGGGCGCCGTCGTTGCGGTATTGCGCATCCAAATAAACGACCGAAGGCAAGTGCTCGCCATCATATCGCAACTGACCGTAGGGGTCGTCTTCGATGATCGGCACACCGTACTGATCTGCCAACGCAACCAAACGCTTGCGGCGTTCGAGGCTGAGAGTCGAGCCGGAGGGATTCTGAAAGTTCGGGAGCACGTAAATGAACTTCGGTCCGACTCGAAGCGCTTTTTCCAATTCCTCCACAATCATGCCGTTCTCATCCGCTGGCACGGAAATATATTGCGCACCATAGGCATTCCACGCCTGCAACGCCCCAAGATAGGTTGGCGATTCCACCACAATATAATCGCCGCGATTGATGAACAACCTGCCGATAAAATCCAACGCCTGCTGAGAGCCAGATGTGATCAAAATATTCTCCGGCGTCACCGAAACCTTATATCGATCTGTATGCCTTGAGATCATCTCGCGCAACGGTCGATATCCCTCCGTTGTGCTGTATTGCAACGCCTGCGCACCATGTTCTGCCAGCACGCGATTGCATGCCTCCTGAAACTCCTTCACCGGGAAAACTTCCGGCGCGGGCAACCCGCCTGCGAAGGAAATAATATCCGGCTGTTCAGTTAACTTCAACAACTCACGAATGACCGAGCTTCCCATTTTTTGTGTACGGTGGGCGAAGCGATATTCCCAGGGTGTCTGCATTTTCACTCCTTAGTGAAGAGATAAAAAAAGCCTGACAGGTACACGGGTACCCATCAGGCTCGCTGACTCATGGCATTAGAATGCCTAAAAGTTGTATAGCCAGAAATCCATTCATGGCACCCTTATCTTACCTAGTTTTCTCAGGGGGCGCAACTGTTTTTTGTAACTGTAAGCGGACTGAAAATATCATGACAAACTACAGGATTCACTCCCCGCCTCTTTCTGGGCCTTGACCTGTCTCAACGCTTCAAAAAGGATTTTCGCTGAAAGTGTTTTGCCCTTAATCAACCTTGAAAGAATAAGGGTTTTCCCCCTTGCGCGATTTAGCGGTTCTGGTAAAATGAGCCTTGCAACGACCAGGGTGCCCCCCTCACCCTGGTCGTTGCACTTTAATTTCCAAGCAAAAAGACGCTGTCTCAATGACAGCGTCTTTTTTTGCCTTTTCTGGGCTTTACCCAAAAATTGCAATCACCATCACCCCCACAAATACGATCGCAGAACCGATCACCCGTACCCCACCCATTTGCTCTTTCAAGAAACGCCAGCCCAGGAACGCCCCGATCACCGCACTCACCTCACGGATCGCACCTGAGTAACTGAGCGGCGCAAAGGTATAGGCGAATAACGCCAGCATGTAGGCAATGAGCCCCAGCACCCCGCCAATGAGCAGATAATTTCGGTTTTGTTTCCATACCCGCGAAAAAGAATCGATACCGTAGTGATAGGCAATGTAGGGCGTTGTCACAAACGGCACCATCACGAACATGGATAAGCCATACGGCAAAGCCGGACCCTGTTTGACCGCAAACCCGTCGATGAAGGTATACATTGAGATGACCAATGCCACTGTCAGCGCAGTGAGGATGCCTTTCAGGTGCGGGTGTTCGCCCTTGCTTTGCAAGAGAGTCGTCGCACCAATGACCATCATGCCTATAGTGATCATCGCGAGACCGATGTACCCACCCACGGTTAATTTTTCCTGCAAAAAGATCGCTGTCCATGCTACCAGCAGGGCAGGAGCCGCTCCGCGTGCGATGGGATATATCAGCGAAAAATCGTGGTCACTGTAAGCAATGCAAAGCAAAATGAAATAGATCGCTTCCAATAACATGCTGATGACGGCAAACAACCACATATCACGCGGCGGCAGCCCTGAATAGAAGACCATCACCACCAGCGCAAGCGCTCCACTCAAGATGGTCTGCCATCCCATGGCAACATATTTCTCCTCCGCGCTTTTGAGCAGAAAATTCCACAACGCATGCATGGATGCCGACAAAAACAACAGAACAAGTGCAAGTATGGGCATTCAATTACCTCAGGAACTCAATCAGATTTTTATTCACTTCGTCCGCTTCATCGTGCTGAACCCAGTGAGTTGCTTTCTCGAAAAATATCAACTTGCCATTATCACACAGATCAATGGATGGTCGCGCCATTTCATGACTGAGTGCCACATCGTTCATACCCCACATCATCAATGTCGGAACTTTGATGCGGCGTTCTGAACCCCTTTTCTTCCACAGAATATTTTTCACGCTTTCTCTCACAATGGAGCGATACCAATTGATCATTGCAGATAATGCACCCGGTTGAGACCAAGCCTTTTTGTATTCGTCCATATCGCTGCGGCTGAAGGTGCTTTTGCGACCTGACCCATACATCATGCGCACCATGTTGCGATAGTCATTCTTGCTTAATACCCACTCCACGAACCAAGGAATCTGGAAAAAGAAAACATACCAAGATCTTTTGCGCTGTTCTGCTTTTTCAAGGATAAACCGCACCATCACATCTGGATGCGGCACATTGAGAATGGTGAGTTTTTCCAACCGTTCCGGGTAGCGGATCGCAACATACCAAGCCACCACCGCCCCCCAGTCATGCCCTACGAGTCGCGCTTTTTGAATCCCATAGTGATCGAAGAGACTAATGACATCTTTTGCTAAAGTCTCCAACTTGTAAGCAGAGACGCCCTTGGGCTTATCAGACAGGTTGTACCCACGCTGATCTGGGGTGATGACATGGAATCCCGCTTCTTTCAACGCTGTGACTTGTTTGCGCCACCCATAATGGAACTCGGGAAAGCCATGCAATAAAATGACCGGCGTCCCATTTGTGGGTCCGTCGGTCACGACATGGAGTTTTATGTTGTTCGCTTCTATGAACTGACTTGGCATGGGGCGAGTATAACGGAAAATGCCCAGCCCAAAGTTTTGGAATTTATGTTTAACTTCTTTTGTGAAAATATCCTATGCATTTGCAGGAATAGGGAGAGAAAGGGTAAAGCGGCTGCCTTGACCATGTTGGCTGGCGGCTGAAATACTACCGCCATGCAAACGAGCCATTTGCTCCACGAGAGCCAATCCTAACCCGGTACCTGATGACTCGCGTGCCAAACCCGAATTCAATTGAATGAACGGCTGGAAGATGCGAGCTAGGTCACTTTTGGGAATACCGATCCCTGTATCCCAAACCTCGATGTTCACCGTGGTGTTAGAAGGAACAGGAAATACTTTGATTCCGATCTCGCCGCCTTCCGGTGTGAATTTTATGCCATTGCTGAGCAGGTTAACGACCATTTGTTTCAGTCGCCGCTCATCTGCATGGACGTAATGTATGTTGTCATCGATTTCCAGATGAATGATCTGCTTTTTCTTCTTTGCTAATTGGTCAACGATACGTATGGAAGCTTCACAGATATTATGAATGTTGACATGGGCAATATTGAGGTGGATCTTGCCTGATTCGATCTTGGCGAGATCTAGAATCTCGTTGATCAATTCCAATAAATGCTTGCCGCTCTCCCTGATGGTTTGAATATATTTTTCCTGCCGTTGATTGATGGGGCCAACAACCTCTTCAAGCAGACTTTCTGAAAGTCCCAAAACGGCATTTAATGGTGTGCGCAGTTCATGGCTCATATTTGCCAGGAACTCATCTTTCATACGCAGGGCTTGTTCCATTTCAAGGTTGGCTTGCCGCATGGCGATTTCTGCCTGTTTGCGTTCGGTCACATCGCGGAAGAAACCGTTGGTCACCCGCTTGCCATCATTCCCAGTTTGTACACTAATGCTGCCTTCTACCACCACCAGGTGACCGTCCTTCGTGCGAAAGCCTACCTCAAAGATCTGCGATTTTCCATCTTCCATCAAATTTTTGAAGGCGTTTAAGCAGTGTTCTTGATACTCTTTATCGACAACCTGAAGCATGTTCAGTGTTTTTGCTTCCTCGGGGGAGTATCCTAAAATGCGGCACCATGATTGATTTACATAGATGTAATTGCCGTTCTTATCCAGGCTTTGGATCAGGTCATTGGCGGTATCCAAAAAGAGTTGCAAGCTTTTTTGGCTCTGTTGCAAGGCGTTGGTGCGCTCTTCAACAAGGGACTCGAGCCACGTATGCAGGCGGGCATTTTCAATGGCAAGCCCGGCATACCCAGCAAAGAGTTGAAGAGCTTCCACATCTGCTGGGGTGATGGGCTTGTTGGTTATCAGGTTATCAGCCGTGAGTAAGGCAACGGGGGTATCACCCAGCCAGGCTGCCAATTTGACATGTTGTTTTACACCATACATTTCATCATCTGGTGCGGGTTTGTATTTTTCTTCATAATCATTGGTCACTTCTATGCCTGAAGGACCTTCCAACACCGCTTGCCAATCACTCCATCCATGAACTTGTGCAGAGAACCAATCATTCTTGACCAATTTTCCAGTACGGTCTGAGCCGTATGTTCCAATCACACAGTTATTTTCTTTGTCATAGAGAAACAGACCTGCTCGATCGAATCCCAGATTGGTAGTGATATTCTGATGGATCTCACGCATGCAGTTATCAATGTTAAATATGGAAGTGATATTCTTTCCGGCAAGGATGACCTTCTCCAATAATTTTTGCCTGCGTTCAAGTTCTGTTTCGGCTCGTTTCCGTTCCGTGATATCGAGCACGGTCCCAAAAAATTTTGTGATATGTCCGTTGGGATCTTTTTCGGTTCGGCAGGTGGGTTTCAGGACTCGTATTTCGCCATATTGCGGATTTGTGCGATATGTGAAAGGTTCGGTCGTTTCTTCGCCTTGCATCATTTTGAATAAGGTGTTTCCGAGCAGTTCTTGGTCTTCAGGATGGATGCGTTCCAGATATTCTGGCATGCTTGGAATGCCCTCATTTGGGTCAAACCCAAATAGGGTGAACATGTATGGGCTCCATTTTCCTTTGCCCGTCACTACGTCTTGTGACCAACTCGCCAAGCCTGCTTGATGTTCCGCATCTTCCAGAATTGAAGTCAATTCGCGCCATTCTGCTTCTGAGTGTTTTTGTTTTGTTATATCCGTGGTGATCCCGACGGTGCGCAGCAATTCGCCGTTCTTTCCAAGAATCGGGTAGGAACGGTCGGAGACCCAGCGGATTTCACCGTCGGGTCGTATGATGCGGTATTCGAACAGGGAGTTTTCGCCGCGAAGGTCACATTCAAATGAGTCAAGTACGAACTGGCGATCTTCCAAATGCACCAGGTCGATATATTGTTTGCGCCCTTGATATAGGTCTTCGGCTGGGAAACCAAAAATGGAATCAAATGCGGGGCTGGCGTAATCGACCCTGCCTACTTGCTCTGAGATCCAAAAGACTTCATGAATATGTTTGGTAAGTTGATTGAAGCGCTGATTGCTCTCAAGCAGGGATTGTGCCAATCGATATTTTTCGGTGATATCCAACACTTGAAAGATCAGGCATTCCGCATCGTCGATGTTCAATCTTCCGATCGTTACCGAAACATGGCGCACTTCGTTATCTTTTCGCTGTAATGACGTTTCGAAGTTACGCACATGTCCATTTTCCTGGAGAAACAACAGCATCTTTTCCCAGTCTTTGGTACTTGCCCATAGACCGATCTCTCCACCTTTCTTGTCAATCAATTCCTGATGGTTGTAGCCGCATAATTCAATGAACATCGAATTGACATCGATAAATCGAAGATCATTCTTTTTTGTGATCGCGGTTGGGATCGGGCTGTTCTCGAATATGGCAGCAAAACGTCGCTGACTGGCAGATAAAGACTCCTCTACTGACCTGCGTTCTTTCAACTCGTCATGTGCTTTTTGCAGTGCTTGTTTAACGATCCAACTTGCATAATATTGAAGGAGTACAAGCATTAATAAAATATTGCTTTGAACACTCCAAAATCTAAAAGGGGAAAAAACATATTGCGAGTTTGGAAGGATGCCATTTTTTTCCAGATACGCCATTCCAAGCCCAACCATGCCGCTTAGTAATGCGACCAGCCCCATCTGCCTTCCGCCCAGTGTAATGCCTGCCAGAAAGGTTAGGATAAAGTACCCAGAAAAAACGGGCGCTCGAAGCCCTCCGCCGGTGACGGTGATTCCGGTCAGCAGCAACCATGTCCCCCAAACGGTAAGGATATTTGCCTGACGAACCCTGCCGCGTTTGACGAGGGCGTAAAAGAACAGGTACAACGCATCAATCAGAACTGCGATGGTGAGATATCTGGGGGCATTTTTTGAAGAGGAAATGCTCAGGGACAAACAAGCCACCGTGGCAATGATCATGAATGACCAAAGATATGCCGTTAGTAGACGCTGGGTGCGGGTTTGTTCCTCTTCTACTGTTGTTGGCAGGAATAAAGATTGCAAGAAGGCTGAAAGTCTTGGCGTGTACTCTCTCATACAACGACCTCATTTAGGAGAAATTAGAACTTAATCCATTTTGAATTAGACGAACTTCGTCGATATTTTTACATTGAATACCTCTATCGGCTATGGGGACATTCCCTACTTGAAAAACTGCAAAGTTTGTGTATTTGGAAGCCTCTAGTGGATGACCCCTTGGTTCTGGTAGCGGTGAGTTATACTTTCAAACTTCTCATATGATTCAAAGCCCTCTTCGTTACCCCGGCGGTAAAACGCGAGCCATTCAATTAATAAAAGATTTCATACCGGCGAGTTTTGATGAATATCGTGAACCCTTCATCGGCGGCGGCTCATTTTTTGTTTTCCTGCGGCAGATGTATCCAGATATGAAGTTTTGGATCAATGACCTGAACTCAGAGCTTTATTACTTCTGGAAGTATGCACAAATTGACTCGGAAAAACTTGCGCATGAAGTTCTGACGGTTCGAAATCGTAATAGAGACGGACGTAGTCTTTTTGATGGACTTGTTTCCATGCAGGCTTCTAAGCTGACTGAACTTGAGAGAGCAGTTCGTTTTTTTGTGTTAAACCGAATTACGTTTTCAGGTTTAGTGGAAGCAGGTGGATATTCACAACAGGCATTTGAAGGGCGCTTTACAGAGTCTGCTATTGAGCGGGTTGCGGCATTGGGTGAGATCTTGCAGGGTGTGAAAATTACAAATTTAGATTATCGAAAAGTGTTGATGGGTGGAAATAAGTCCATTTTCACTTTTTTAGACCCACCTTATTTGAAAGCAACAAAATCACGGCTTTATGGCAGAAATGGCATTCTACACACAGATTTCAATCACGATGAATTTGCCAAAGCCATGAAGGACTGTGATCATTCATGGCTCATCACCTATGATGACTCTCCTGAGATACGCAAGAATTTCAGATTTGCGAATGTCTACGAATGGGAGTTGCAGTATGGGATGAATAATTACAAGCAGGGGAAAGCAGAAAAAGGCAAAGAACTGTTTATATGCAATTACAAACATAATTAACTTAATATGGGACGCGGATAAACGCTGAGTGACGCTGACAAAAGTAAAAAATCAGCGTTTTCTGCGTGAATCAGCGTCCCATTTGCTCTTAAAAACAAACTCACCCTCGAAACCTTAATTTCGGGGTGAGTTTGTTTTATTTCCATTTTCTAATACAACGGCAATCTTGCCCCGTTGACCTTATCCGCTTGCTCGGAAAATAAATATTGCATGGTGGCAACGATGACTTCGGGAGTGGTGCCGGTGCCCTTGTTCTCCACGTCAATGGCGCGGACTTGGATGATGTTTGCCGTCACTTTGGCTTCTTTCAACTCGGCGGCGAGAGAGAGCACCATGTTCTCTTGTGCCGATTTGGTGGCGGTGTAGACGCCTGATTTGCCGGGTGGGTTGGCGACCGTGGATGCCGAAACAACGATCACACGTCCCCAGCCGTTTTTCGAGAGTGGTTCTTCAAAGGCTTTGAATAAATTGAATGTCGTGCGGACGTGTTGGTTGATCATGAACTCCAGATCATCATTGGAGGTGTCGGTGAAGGTCTTGCCGCCGACCCATCCGCCGACGAGATGGAACAAGGCGTGGACAGAGCCGAACTTGGAAAGAACAGCTTCGGCGGAGTCGTGAAGCGCCTGCCCATTGAGCAGGTCCACGGTTTGGGTGAAGAGTCGCTCTGAGGGCAGGTTCAAGTCACGGACGAGGGAATCCAATTTTTCCTGGTCTTTATCGAGCAGTGCCAAATTGTGACCCATGCCCGCAAAGGTCTTCGCTGCTAAACTGCCAAGCGCACCTGTTGCACCTGTAATAACGATCGTTTTGCTACTCATCACGTATCACTTGTCACTTGTTACTTATTACTCATATAACGCTTTGATCTGGTCGTCGCTCATGCCTTCGACGATGGGACGGTCGCTTTGTTCGGGCAAATGTTCCTTGCCGTGGAAGTCGATCATATGGCCGGATTTCTCAGCCTTGGTCTTGAGATAGAAGATGTTGTGTTCGTTCATCGGCAGGATGTGCGGCATGCGTTCGTTGATCTTCACGCCGTGTTGTTCAAGCTGCGCGATCTTCTTCGGGTTGTTGGTCATGAGCTTGATGGAGTTGACCTTGAGCGAATGGATCATGTGCGCGGCGACGGCATAATCACGTTCATCGTCGCGGAAGCCGAGCGCGAGATTCGCTTCAACAGTATCGAGACCAGTATCTTGCAAAGCATAGGCGCGGACCTTGTTGGTAAGCCCAATGCCACGACCTTCCTGACGCAGATACAAGACCATGCCGCGTTCCATTTCGCCGATCTTTTTGAGCGCTGCTTCGAGTTGGTCGCGGCAGTCGCAGCGCAGCGAACCGATGGCATCGCCCGTGAGACATTCCGAGTGCAAACGCACTGGCACATCATCTGCGCCGATCACATCGCCTTTGATGATGGCAATATGTTCCTTGTTGTCTTTGTTATTCGAAAAAGCCACAATGTGAAAATCACCAAAGCGGGTGGGCAGTTCAGCCATCGCCTCGATATGCACGCAGACATGGTCTTCGCCATAGCCTTCACATTCGTGACAGCAATCTTCTTCCAAAAGTATCTGAATTTTTTCATGCATTAATGTTGACATGTTTCTCTCCGTTGGTTAAAAAAACTTGTATTTCAATACAATCCCGCCGTCTTCCCAGCGTTCGACATCTGTGAGTTTCATTTCGAGCGCGGCGTCGCGCGAAAGGCCGAGTCCATCGGCTACAGTGGGAGCATTTGCGCCGCCAAAGATCATGGGTGCTACATAGATCATCAATTCGTCCACAAGACCAAGTCGCATGAGTTCAAAGTTCATCGTCCCGCCGCCTTCCACCATCAAATGATCTACGCCTATTTTCTTCAACGTCAGCATCATTTTGTTCAGGTCAACGCGGGGGGCATCATCTACAAACACCTCAACACCCAGCGCGCGCAAATTCTCAAGCTGCGATATAGATGTTTGTGAAGTTGTAAATATTACGCGCCGCGCATCGCCAGCCTTAATAAAATCTGAGTCTTTGTGGATGTCTGCAACTGTTGCCGCACCAACCTTTATTGGGTTGGGCGAACGCCCCTGCTTGATTCTCCCCTCACGCAACGCTTCACTCTTAACCGTGAGCTTGGGCGTCTCATCTAAAAGTGTTCTCCCGCCGACAAGGACTCCATCCGCCGCCGCGCGTAATTCATCCACCCGCTGTTTATCTTGTTTAGACGATATCGCCGCACCTTTGCGCTCAAAGGTATCGATCTTGCCATCTGCTGTCATGGCGACGTTGATGAAGGTGTAAGGTCTGTTCATAAGATTTTTTCACTGACAGGTTGTACCCTGTGCTTCTTACAAAAAACAATGCCATCCGTTTTGGATGGCATTATTATAGAGTTGATGATTGAGTTTATCCATCCCTCAAAAGTTAGGTGTGGCATGGGGTGCGACGTACTCTCCGCTAATACGACCCGGAAAAATAATTTGCGATCAAGTCGTCGTAATTGACGTTGATGGTCTCACGTGCCAAGGCGAAAAAGTCTGAGGTGGTGGCGCGGTCGTTGGCGTAGCGTGTGGCGTAGGCTTTGATGAACTTCGAGAAGTTACCGTAGCCCATCCGCTCGCGCAGGTCGTCGAGGAAGAGCGCGCCTTGGAAATACACGGCGTTGGTATATGCACGGAAGGAACCGTAATCGTAAATGGTCGCGTCTACATAGCCGGTGGGTTTGAAGTAATTGACGCGGAATTGCCACCACCAACTGATATTGGCAGGATAGTTATTTTCGTAAAAGATGCGCTCACTATATGTGGATAGTGCTTCATCGAGCCAGGGTTCGTAAGCATGGTCGTTACCGACCAGGCTGTACCACCATTGATGCGCGATCTCATGCACACCAATGGTCGTCAGGTTGCTTTTGGCAGAACCCGTGTACTGGCTGTAAAAGTCTGTAGCGAGGAAGACCAAGCCATCAAATTCCTGCCCGTCATCCATGTCTGATTGCACAATGGCGAGGGTCTGATGCGGGTAGGGGGCGAATTCGGCTGAGAAGGTCTGCAAGGCTTCGCTGGCGTAGATGAGCATGTCATCGCCGCCTTTGGCGTAGCCGTCGAAATAATACGAACGGATGGTGACGTTCCCCCACGTTGTCTCGTTGACGATGAATTCATTGCTGGCAGAGATCGCCAGAGTCCGCGCGCCATACATGCGGTAGCGAGTCCATTCGCCATTGGCTTCGGGTGAAGCGCCTACAGCGAGGATCACGCCTGCATCCGTTTTGATGTTCAACTCAATATCCGATGCATCATAGACGAGATGTTCCCCCCACGACATAGGGTCGTTCAAAACCCAGCCGCCTTCGTAAGGCACAATGAAGGGATACCAGTCCACGAGGTTGATCTGGTTGAAGTCGTAGCCAAAGACATCACCCGAACCCTTTTGTGGGATCTTGAGATTGAAGCTCAAGGTGATGGTCGTAGCAGAACCTGATGCCAATGGCTGACTCAAATTCACACTGAGGCGTTGTCCGCTGAGGGTGTAGGAGGTGAGAGTTGTGCCGTCTTGTGCGATGGCGTTGAGGGTGAAGGCGTTGGTGTAGATGTTCGGCTGAACGGAGAGCACCAGGTCGGAGAGAGTTGTCCCTGTATTGTTGTAGTAGCGGATGGTCTGGTCTGTGGCGATCGTCCTATTCTTGAAATCCAACGTGGAATACAAGATGTAATTGGGGCGCGAAGATGTCGTTACCGGCGGAGGGGGGGCTTGGGTGGTCGAAACAGCTACCGTGGCGGCAGGAGCCGAGGTGAATGTCGCAGTGGGAGGTGGTGTGAGGGTGAACGTCGACGTTGGGAGCGGCGATGCGGTGTATGTCGGTACGGGCGTGTTCACCTGTCCTGATGGTTGGAATGGGGTGACCGTTGCTTTGCTTGGGTCGTGAGTTGGGATGACGAATTGCCCGAACGGCTGCGGTGTGGGCGTTGGAGATGGCGCGGCGCAGGCAATGAGAAGCACGGCGAGAAATGCGTAATGCGTGAAGCGTGATAGGAGTTTCATTATTGATAAACGCTGCGGAAGTATTGGTTGATCAGGTCGGAGACATCTGTGCCGGAGTGTGAGCGCAGGATGTTGAAGAAGTC
>Ga0075012_10003557_pt1 | contig 14803 bp, 1 predicted proteins | sample All_14_2_FD_71474 | JGI IMG/M metagenome (GOLD analysis project Ga0075012, IMG submission 71474) | Freshwater microbial communities in response to fracking from Pennsylvania, USA - Allegheny Zone_MetaG_DW_15 | ecosystem: Environmental > Aquatic > Deep subsurface > Groundwater > Drilled... | reverse complement strand
CCGCCTGCAGGCGGTTGCGGAGCTCCATGGCCATGAGCGAATCCATGCCGAGGTTGAGAAGCGACTCGTGCATGTCGACCTTCTGCCCGGCGGGCAACGCAAGGACGCGCAGGACCTGGTCGGACAGCATGGCGTCGAGAATCCCGCGCCGCTCACCAGGCTCGGCCGCCTGCAGCTCGCCCAGGATGTTGACCGGAGCGGCGGCCTGGGCCGGCGCGGCGCCCTGCATGATGAGGGCTTGGTAGAATGGCCCAACCCCGGCCGGCAGGCGCGAGCGCACCAGCGGCACGGCGGCGACCTGCGGTCCAGCGCCGGACGCGAGCATGGAGCCGAGCATCTCCATGCCCCACTCCGGCGTGATCATCTCGAGGCCCATGGCGGCCCAGCGGCGATGGTGGTCGGCGCCCACGCCGGCGGCCATACCCACGTCCGCCCAGCTTCCCCAGTTGACGCTGAGCGCCGGCAGGCCGCGGGCGTGCCGGTGGGCGGCGAGCCCGTCGAGGAAGCCGTTGGCGGCGGCGTAGTTGCTCTGCCCCGGCGAGCCGAGGAGCGAGGCGCCGGACGAGAACAGGACGAAGAAGTCGAGCGGGTCCTTCAGCGTGAGCTCGTGCAGGGCCCAGCCGCCGCGCACCTTCGGCGCCATCACCCGCGCGAAGCGCTCCAGGGTCTGTTCGGAGAGCATGCCGTCATCGAGCACGCCGGCGGCGTGCATGACGCCGCGGATCGGCCCCATGTCGGCGCGCACCGCCGCGAGCAGGGCCGCGAGCGCAGCCGTGTCGCCGACGTCGACCTGGGCCGTACGCACCGCAGCGCCCAGCGCCTCGATCTCGGCGATGGCGGCCTGGGCCTCGGCGCCGGGCGCGCGGCGACCGAGCAGGACGAGGCGGCGCGCGCCGTTCTCGGCCAGCCAGCGGGCGGTCGTCAGGCCAAGGCCGGTGAGCGCGCCGGTCAGGACATAGGCGCCGTCGTCCCGGATCGGCGCGGCCCGCGGCTGGGTGAGCACGACCTTGCCGGTGTGCAGCCCCTGGCCCATGTAGCGGAACGCACGCTCGGCCTCGCTGAGCGGGAAGACGGTCTGCGGCAGCGGCCGCAGGGGTCCGCCGTCCATGTCGGCGAAGATCGCCTCCAGCCTGGCGCGAACGAAGTCGGGATCGGTGGCGGCCACCTCGCCAAGGTAGAGCGGGTGGTAGCGGACGCCGGGGTAGGCCTCGCCCACGGTCTCCTTGGTCCAGATGTCGGTCTTGCCGATCTCGACGAAGCTGCCGCCGACCTTCACCAGCCCGAGGCTCGCCGGGATGAACTCGCCCGCGAGCGAGTTCAGCACAATGTCGACCCCCTCGCCGTTCGTGTCGCGCCGGACGTCGTCGACGAAGGAGAGCGAGCGCGAGTCGCTGACGAAACGGACCCCGAGCTTGCGGGCCAGCTCGCGCTTGGCCGGCGAGCCCGCGGTGCCGAACACCGTGGCGCCGGCGCGAAGGGCGATCTGGGCGGCGGCCATGCCGACCCCGCCGGTGACGGCGTGGATCAGCACGCGGTCGCCGGGCTTGATGTTCGACAGGGTCTGGAGCGCGTAGTCGGCGGTGAGGAAGGTCACCGGCGTGGTCGCCGCCTCCTGGTAGGTCAGGTGCGCGGGCTTGCGGGCCGTCATGGCCTCGGGCGCCACGACGAAGGTCGCGAAGCTGCGGTCGACCATGGCGACGACGTCGTCGCCGACGGCTAGGCGCGTGACCCCCGGCCCGACGGCGGTGACGACGCCGGCGCACTCGTTACCGAGCGGACCCGGGTCGCCCGGATACATGTCGAGCGCGTTCAGCACGTCGCGGAAATTGAGACCCGTGGCATAGACGCGGATCTCGACCTCGCCCGCGCCGGGCGCGCAGCGCTCGAGCGGCGAGAACCTGAGATTGCCGAGCGATCCGCGCTCGGGGATTTCGAGGATCACCGGCTCGTCCTCCCCGGCCGCCGTCGTCGGGCCGGTCGCGAGCCTCGCAAGATGGCGACGGCCGTCGCGATAGGCCACGCGGTCCTCGCGATCGGACGCGCAGACCTCGCCGAGCAGCGCCTCGTCGTCGAGGTCGCGCGAGGCCGGATCGAGGTCGACGCGGACAAGGCCGCACGTCGGGTGCTCGGAGGCGACGACGCCGGCCAGCGCCCAGATCGGCGACTGGACCAGATCGGCGCTGCTCGACTGGGCCTGCTGGGTCCCGCGCGTGGCCACGATGACCCGCGCGGCGCGGTCGGCGACGGCGCGCAGGGCGTAGAGCGCCGCGGCGACCTGTTCGGCGTGGGCGGCTTCGAGCGCCTCCAGGCCTTCGACCTCGGCGGGCCCGTCGAGCGGCCAGAGCAGCACCGCGCCGTGCAGCGGACGGTTGATCGGCGCGGCCTTGGCGACGGCGCCGGATACGGCCTTGTCGTCCATCGCCGGGGGACGGCCGACGAGTTCGACAGAGGCGCCGTACCGGCGCATCCGAGCAGCGAAGCTCTCGGCCACGCCGCACGCGTCGGCGAAGACCAGCCAGTTCTGGCCGGAGAGATCGGCGTCGACGTCGATCTCCGGTCCCTGCCGCCAATCGACGGTGAAGCGCCAGTCGGCCTTCGACGCGGACTTGCGCAGGAGCCGCTCCAGCGCCGCGCGGGTGATGCGGTGCACCTCGAAGCCGAGCGCCTCGGCGATCAGCCCGCCCTCGGCGTCGAAGACCGCGATGTCGGCGCGCGCGCCCTTGGCGCCCGGCTCGGTCGGCGCGACCACGACACGGCACGTGGCCGCCGTCGCGCCGGGTTGAAGCACCGCATAGCGGCGCACGCCGACCGGCATGAAGATGTCGGAGCCAGGCTGGTCGGCGGTCTCGTCCTCCATGCCCACGCCCATGGCCTGGAAGCAGGCGTCGAGCAGGGCCGGATGCAGGAGATGGTCCTCCGCGCCGATCCCCGGCGGCAGCGCCGCCTCGGCGACGACCTCCGAACCGCGGCGCCGCAGACTTTGCAGGCCGCGGAAGCTCGGACCGTACTCGGCGCCGGCCGCGGCGAGGCGCGCGTAGTAGTCCTGCGGCGAGACGGGGGCGAACCCGCCCTCGTCGGGCGACAGGGCCGGCGAAGCGGCCGCGCCGCGCACGCCGATCGCCGCGGAGGCGTGGAGGCGCCATTGCGGCGCCGCGTCGGCCTCGTCCGGCGGCAGGGCGGAATAGACCTGCACGGTCTTGCGCCCGGCGTCGTCGGGCGTGACGACCACCTGGACGTCGACGGTCCCGCTTTCCGGCAGGAGCAGCCCCTCGGCGATGCTCACCTCCTCCAGCGCGGCCTCCTGGCCCGAGCTCTGGACCGCCGCGGCGAGCGCGAGCTCCAGGAAGCCGGCGGCCGGAAAGGGCGTGTACTCGAAGAGCCGGTGGTCATGAGCCCAAGACGGCGCGGAAGCGCCGAGTTCGGAGTGGTAGATCTCCACCGGCGTCGAGGCGCGCACGCCCAGCAGCGGATGACCGGTGGGCGCGCCGGACAGCCCGCCGCCGCCGCGCCGGATGCGCTCTTCCTGCCAGAAGCGGGTGCGCTGGAAGGGATAGGCCGGCAGCGAGGCGCGCGTCAGGCGCGGCCCCGTGATCGCCGGCCAGTCCAGACGCACGCCGGCGGCGAACAGCTTGCCGGCGGCTTCCAGCATCGAGCGCCGATCGTCGCGACCCCGGCGCAGCGACGTCACGAAGATCGCCTCGGCGTCGCTGGAGCAGCGCTGGGCCATGCCGGTCAGGATCGGCGCCGGGCCGACCTCGAGGAAGACGCGATAGCCGTCCGCCTGCGCCGTGGCGATGGAGTCGGAGAAGCGGACGGCCTCGCGCAGATGGCGGCGCCAGTAGTCCGGCTGCATCCCCTCGTCGCGCATCGGCCGGCCGGTGAGGTTGGAGATGAGGGTGATCGTAGGCGGCGAGAAGCGCGCCTCGGCGGCCGTCCTGGCGAACTCGTCCAGGATGGGGTCCATCAGCGCCGAATGGAACGCATGCGAGACGTTGAGCCGCTGGGTGTCGACACCCTGTTCGGCGAGGCGGGCCAGGGCGGCGTCGAGCGCCTCGGCCTCGCCGGAGATGACGATGTTCGTCGCGCCGTTGACGCCGGCGACGTCCAGGCGGCCCGCGTCCCGGGCGATCGCGGCCCGCACGGTCTCCTCAGTGGCGAACACGGCGGCCATGGCGCCGCCCCGCGGCAAGGCGCCCATCAGCCGACCGCGCGTGGCGATCAGGCGCATGGCGTCGTCCAGCGAAAGCATGCCGGCCACGCAGGCGGCGGCGTACTCGCCGACGCTGTGGCCCATGACCGCCGTGGGCTCGACGCCCCAGGCCCGCCACATCTGGGCGGCGGCGTACTCCAGGGCGAACAGCGCCGGCTGGGTATAGGTCGTGTCGTCGATCAGCTCGCCGGCGCCGTCGCGTCCGAAGATCACGTCGATCAGGCCGCGCTCCATGTAGGGCCGGGCCAGGCGGTCGCAGTCGTCCAGGGCCTCGCGGAACGCGGGCTCGGTCTCGTATAGGCCCTTGCCCATGCCGACGTACTGGGCGCCCTGGCCGGTGAACAGGAAGACGATGTCCGGCTCCGAGCTCGACAGCGTGCGGCCGCGCGCGACGTTGGGCGCGCCCGATCCCCCGGCCACCGCACGCAGGGCGGCGCAGGCCTCGGCGGCGTCGGCGGCGGCCACGCCGACCCGTTCGGCGAACTGGCCGCGGGCGAGCGGCGCGTTGGCGGCGATGTCGCGAAGCGAAGGCGCATCCTCGCCCTCGAGCAGGTCGGCGTAGCGCCCGGCCAGTTCCGCCGCCGCGTCGGGCGTGCGCGCCGAGAAGGCCAGCAGGGTCGAGGCGTCGGCCGGGTGCTCCCGGACCTCGATCGGCGCCGGCGGCGGCGCCTCCTGCAGCACGAGATGCGCGTTGGTGCCGGAGAAGCCGAACGAGCTCACCCCGCACAGAAGCGGGGCCCCGGGCGCGGCTTCGAGGGGTCGGTTCTCGCGCGGCGCCTCGACCGGCCACTGATGCCAGTTGATCATGGGATTGGGGTTTTCCAGCAGAAGCTGGCGCGGCATCAGGCGATGCTGCAGCGCCTGCACGGCCTTGACGAGGCCGGCGACGCCCGCGGCGCTTTCGGTGTGGCCGATGTTGGCCTTGATCGAGCCGATCACCAGGGGACGATCGGCGGGGCGGTCGCCGAAGACGTTGCCCAGGGCGTTCACCTCGATGGGATCGCCGAGCGAGGTGCCGGTGCCGTGCGCCTCGATGAAGGCGATGTCCTTGGGCGCGACGCGCGCATCGGCCAGGGCCGCGCGGATCACGGCCTCCTGGGCGACGCCGTTGGGCGCCGTCAGGCCGCTGCTGCGGCCGTCCTGGTTGATCGCCGTGCCGCGGATCACGGCCCAGATGCGATCGCCGTCGCGCTGGGCGTCCGACAGCCGCTTGAGTGCGATCATGCCGCAGCCCTCGGCGCGGACGTAGCCGTCGGCGCTCGCGTCGAAGGCGTGGCAGCGGCCGGTGGGCGACATCATCCTCGCCCGGGAGGTCATGATCGAGGCGCCCGGCAGCAGGGTGACGTTGACGCCGCCGGCCAGGGCCAGGTCGGACTCGCCGGCCCTCAGGCCCTTCACGGCCAGGTGGATGGCCACCGACGAGGACGAGCAGGCCGTGTCGACGGAGATGTTGGGCCCCTGGGCGCCCAGGAAGTAGGAGATGCGGCCGCCGGCGATGCTGTGGGAATTGCCGGTCACCGCATAGGCGTCGCTCATGTCGCCGGCCAGGTCAGACAGATGCTGCAGGTAGTCGAGCGAAGCTAGACCGACGTAGACGCCGGTGCGCGTGTTGGCGATCGACGGCGGCGGGATGCCGGCGTCCTCAAGCGCCCGCCAGGACATCTCCAGGAGGAGCCGCTGGGCCGGGTCCAGGTTGGTCGCCTCGCGCGGCGTGATGCCGAAGAACGGCGCGTCGAACATGTCGATGCCGTCCAGGAACGCCCCCCACTTGGTGTAGGTCTTGCCGAGCGCGTCGGGGTCGGGATCGAAGATCTTGGACACGTCCCAGCGCTCGATCGGCACCTCGGTGACCGCGTCCACGCCGTCGACCAGCAGGCGCCACAGGCCGTCGGGATCGTCCGCCCCGCCCGGGAAGCGGCAACCCATCCCGATGATCGCGATCGGCTCGTGCTTGGCAGCCTCGGCCTGGGCGAGCTTCGTCTGAAGCTGATCGATCGCGGCCAGGGCCCGCTTGAGGAGCTCGCTGGTGTCTTGCGGCTTTGGATCGGTCATCTTCGTACTCAACCCGGCTCGTTCAGGAATTGAAGCGCGCTCAATTTCGCCGCGAGCGTTGCGGCGAGTTCGGCTTCGGTTTGATTCTCGTATTGATCGGCGGGCGCCGGAGAGGCGGCGGGCGCCTCGTTCGCGTCAGGCTCGGCCTCGCCGATGACGCCCTCGTCGACGAGGTAGGCGACAAGCGCCGCCACGGTCGGGCAGTCGAAGGTGATCGTCGCCGGCAAGGTGCGGCCCACGGCCGCGCCGAGGCGGTTGCGAAGCTCCACGGCCATCAGCGAGTCCAGCCCCAGGTCGCGCAGCGGCTCCTCAATGTCGAGGCTGCGCGGCGCGGCGCCCAGGACCTTGGCCGCAAGCGCGCGGACTTCCTCGCGCAGCAGGGCGCGGCGGCGATTCGCCGGCGCCGCCATGAGGCGCTCGCGCCAGGGCCGCTCTTCGGACGCCCCGCGCCTCGCCGCCGGGCCGGACCCGGCGCGCGTGGCGGTTTCGGCGGCGACGCCGGAGAAGATCGGCGCGCGCGCAAAGCCCTGCCCCGCCGAGGCGAGCGCCGACCAGTCGGCGTCGAACACGGCGAGCTGGGCCGGACGGAAGAGGCGCTCGCCTTGTGCGCGCCACAGACAGGCGGAGAGCGCCGCCAGGCCGTCCTGCGGCGACATCGCGCGCAGGAAACCGGCGGCCGACTGCATCGTGCGGTCGGCGGCCGCGCCCACGTCGGCCCACGGCCCCCAGTTGATGGACAGGGCCGGGCGCCCCTGGGCCTGGCGCATCCAGGCCAGCGCGTCCTCGAAGGCGTTGGCGGCGGCGTGGTTGGCCTGGCCGGCGGAGCCCGCGACCGAGGCGCCCGAGGAGAACATGACGAAGAGGTCGACCTCGCCGCAGAGGGCGTGGAGGTTCCAGGCGCCCTGCACCTTGGGCGCCATCACGGGCGCGAAGCGCGCCCAGGTCTGGGACATCAAGACGCCGTCGTCGAGCACGCCGGCGCAGTGGAAGACGCCCTTGAGCGGCGCGGCCGCCGCGGCGATTGCGGCGAGGCCGCGCTCGACGTCGGCGCGCAGCGAGACGTCGCCGGCGAGCGTCAGGACGCGCGCGCCCCTGGCCTGCATCCGCGCCACGGCGGCCTTCGCATTCTCGTCGGGCGCGGCTCGGCCCATCAGGGCGAGCGAGCGGGCGCCTTGGTCGACCAGCCACTCGGCGACGAGCAGGCCCAGGCCGCGAAGGCCGCCGGTGACCAGGTAGGTTCCCTCCGCGCCGATCGTCCCGGCCGGCGCCATGGCCCTGGCGCGGTCGGCGAGCCGGGTGGTCAGGCGGCGCGCCAGGCGCTCGCGGCCACGCAGCGCGACCTGGTCCTCGCGGGAGGCGCCGCAGAGCTCCTCGGCGAGCGCGCTGGCCGCGTCGGCCGCCTCCGCCGTCGGGTCCAGATCGATGCGCACGCAGCCGAGTTCGGCGTGCTCCAGCGCCACCACGTGGCTGAGGCCCCAGAGCGTGGCCTGGGCCGGCTCGACGGACTCGTCCGGGCGCGTGGCCTGGCCGCCGCGGGTGACGATGTAGAGCTTCGTCGGAGCCGCCCGCGCGCTGAGCGTGCGGATGAGACCGAGGGTGGGCGCGATCAGACGCTCCTGGCCGGCCGCCAGGTCCTCGCCCTCGGCCTGGACGGTGTGGTCGAGAGCGGCGAGCGACACCACCCCGACGCGCCCCTTGGCGTTGCGAAGGTGGTCGCGAAGGCCGTCCGGCGCCTGGTCGAGGTCCAGCACCACCGCCTCACCGCCGCGCTCGCGCAGGGCTTCGGCCACGCGCCGGGCCATGTCCTGGGCGTCAGGCAGCAGGAGCCAGAGGCTGGGGGCCGCGGCCGCCGCGGCGGCGACGAAAACGGCCTGCTGGTCGAGGATCGGGCCGCGCCCACGGGGGGGTATCGGCGTCACGGCCGAGAAGTCCGCGTCGGCGAGGAGCGAGCTCCAGGCTTCCCGCGGCATCAGCGCATACTGGCGACGATCGGTGTCCGTGTAGGCCCACCAGCCTTCGAGCATGCCGACCGTCAGGTCGCCGAAGCGCTGGGGCGTCACGCCCTCCAGCAGGATCAGGCGGCCTTCCGGCGAGAGCAGCTTGCGCAGGCGCGCCGCCGAGGTCGCTAGGTCGCGCGTGGCGTGGATGACGTTGGCGCCGATGATGATGTCGTACGCCCCGGCTTCGAAGCCCTGCTCGGCCGGATCGACCTCCAGGTCGAACAGTTCGTAGCGCATGGACTCCTGCGCCGCGAACTTCTCGCGGGCGCGGTTCAGGAACAAAGGCGAGACGTCAGTGAAGGTGTATTCGAACGAGGCGTCCGCCAGGCGCGGCAGGACGTGGGCCGTGGTGCTGCCGGTGCCGGCGCCCACTTCCAGGATGCGCAGCGGCCGGCCGCCGGCGGCCTGGGCGATCGCGGCCGCCGCCTCGGCGACAAGGCCGTTGTAGACCCGCGCCGGCGGCGAGGCCTGGTAGAGCCGTTCGGTGTCGGCCAGCGAACCGCCAGGGAACAGCAGCGCCAGCGGGTCGGTCTCGCCGCGCAGCACGCTGGCGAGGGCCTGGGCGCAGCGGCGCGTCAGGGTGAGCTCAGCCTCGCAGTCGGGGTGCTCGGCGAGCAAGGCCTCGGCGAAGGCCTCGGCGTCGTCGGCCGGCGGGACCTGGACGACGCTCCAGGCCTCGCCGCCGCGAACCAGCACGCCGTCCTCCTCCAGGATGGCCAGCATGCGCGCGAAGAGGCGCGCGTGCCGCGGCAGGACCCGCAGGCGATCGGCCAGGTCCCGCGCCGTGGTCGTGGAGCCGACGGCCATGGCCCAGCCCAGGGCCCGCAAGGCGCGGACGATGTAGAGCGTCGACAGCTGGTCGAGCTTGAGCGCGAACAGGGCGTAGGCGGCCAGGTCCGCGGAATCGGCCGCCGCCTGCACGCTGGAGTCCAACAGGGCCTCGATCTCCTGCGGGCTCGGGGTGCGGACGGGCGTCCAGACGATTTCGTGGAGCAGGCGGCGGACGCCGGCGGGCAGAGCCGCCCCCGCGCCGGCCCGCGCACGCTTCAGCGCCACGCCCGAGAACTGCGCCAGGCAGGCGCCGCTGTCGTCGTGGAACATAATGTCGGCGAGGAAGGCCTCGCTGGTCGCGGCGCGATCGGCGTCGCGCAGGGTCACGTGGACCCAGACCGCCGCGCCGGATGCGGGCGCGGCGAGCATCCGCAGCTCCTCGATCGCGATGAGCAAGAACGGGTCGCTGAGACCGACGCTCGCGCCCGGAATGGCCGCGCCGATCGTGTGCAGGCAGGCGTCGAAGACCGCCGGGTGGAGCCAGAGGTCCGCAGACGCCGTCAGGCCTTCGGGCGTCGTCACCCGGGCGAGGGCTTCGCCGTCGCGCCGCCGGGCCTGCTCCAGGCCCCGGAAGGCCGGGCCGAAGGCGAGGCCGAGCTGTCCGAGCCGCTCGTAGTAGGCCGCCACATCCAGCGCCTCGGGCAGCACCGCGCCGAGCGCGGCGAGATCGGCGGCCGGCCGAACCTCGGCCTCGACGCGCGCGAGGCGGCAGGTGGCGATGGTCTTCCAGGCGCCGTCGGCGCCAGGGTGCAGGATGCGCACGTCGCCCGTCTGCGGCGACATCACGGTCTGGACCATGATCGCCTCGCCGCCCGACAGGTCGAGCGGACCGTGAAGTTCGAAGCCCTGGACCGCCAAGGCGCCCTCGCCCAGCACGACGCGGCCGGCGGCGCGCGCCATCTCGATGAACACGGGCGACGGCGTCAGGATCGCGCCGTGGATGTTGTGGTCGGGCAACCAGGGCTGACGCGAAACGCCGAGCCGCGTCTCGAAGAGGCGGTCTGCGCTCAGGCTCTGGCGCACCTCCCACCCGAGCAGGGAATGGAGGGCCTTGGGCGTGGCCTCGCCGGCCGCTGTCTCGGCCACCCAGAAGCGCTCGCGCTGGAACGGGTAGTTCGGCAGGCGCGCCGCGTCTGGCGCGAAGGGCGCGTCGAAGCCCTTCCAGTCGACCTCGGCGCCGGCGACGTAGAGCCCGGCGAGCGCGTTGAGCATCGTGGCGTGGTCGTCCTGGCCGCGGCGCAGGGAGCCGAGCCAGGTCGCGACGTGGTCGGGCAGGCAGGCCTGGCCCATGGCGGTCAGGACGGGGTGCGGGCCGATCTCCAGGAAGACGTCGCATCCCATCCTGGCCAGGGTCGCGACGGAGTCGGCGAAGCGGACAGGCGCGCGGACATGGTCGCGCCAGTACTCGGGCCGCGCGGCCGCCGCGCTGGCCGAGGCACCGGTGACATTGGAGACGAGCTCGATCTGAGGCGTGCGCCAGACCACGGACCGCGCCTGCTCCAGGAAGGGCTCGAGCATCGGCTCCATGAGCGGCGAGTGGAAGGCATGCGAGACGTTGAGCGGCGTGACCGTCACGCCCTGGGCGCGCAGGGCCTCGGAGATCGTCTCGACCGCGCCGGTCTCGCCGGAGATCACGGTGTTGAGGGGGCCGTTGATCGCGCCGATGGAGACGAGGTCCCTGAAGGGCGCGATCGCCGCAGCGACCCGGGCCTCGTCGGCCATGACGGCGGCCATGGCCCCGTTGCGCGGCAGGTCGCCCATCAGGCGTCCGCGCGCGGCGGTCAGGCCGAGGGCGTCCTCCAGGCTGAGCATCCCGGCCACGCAGGCCGCGGTGATCTCGCCCAGGCTGTGACCGGCGACCGCGAAGGGCCGCACGCCCCAGGAGGCCCAGAGCTGGGCCAGCGCGTACTCGACGGCGAAGAGGGCCGGCTGGGTGTAGGTGGTGTCGTTGAGCCGCGCGGCGGGCTCGTCGGCGTCGCCGAAGATGACGTCGATGAGCCCATGCGGCCAGATCGTCTTCAGATGGGCGTCGCAGCGGTCGAGCGCTTCGCGGAAGACCGGCTGGGTCTCGTAGAGCGAGCGGGCCATGCCGATATGCTGCGCGCCCTGGCCGGTGAACAGGAAGGCGATCCTCGGCGCGCGGGACGGCGCGACGCCGCGGCGCGACATCGCCGGCTCTTCGCCCAGCGAAAGCGCGGACAGGCGTTCGGCGGCCTCCCGCGGCGTAGCCGCCACGACGGCCGCGCGGCGGGCGAAGTGGGTGCGGCCGGCGTTGGCGGCGTGCGCCGCTGATTCCAGGTCCGCCCCCGGATCCAGCAGGGCCGAGGCGTAGCCGGCGGCCAGGCTGTCCAGCGCCGCGTCGGTGCGCGCCGATGCGGTGACGATGTGCAGCGGCCGCACGGGCGCCTGAGGGCGCGGCTCGGGCGCGGGAGCCTCTTCGAGGATCAGGTGCGCGTTGGTTCCCGAAAAGCCGAAGGAGCTGACCCCGCCGATGCGCTTGCCTTCCGGGCTCAGGACGGGCCAGGGCGTCTCGATCTGGTTCACCTTGAGGCCCAGAGAGTCCCACGGGATGTGGGGGTTGGGCGTGTCAAAATGGACCTGCGGCGGGACCACGCCGTGCTTGAGCATGAGGGCGAGCTTGATCACGCTCGCCACGCCGGCGGCGGCTTCCAGGTGGCCGATGTTGGCCTTCACCGAGCCCACGGAGATCGGCGCGGCGGAGCGGCCGTTGCGGAACGCCGCATCCAGGGCCAGGGCCTCGATCGGATCGCCCAGCTTGGTGCCCGTACCGTGCGCCTCGACATAGCCGATCGAGGCCGCGTCGACCTGGGCGTTGGCGAGCGCAGCGCGCAGCAGCGCTTCCTGCGCCGCCCCGTTGGGGGCCGTCAGGCCGTTGCTGCGGCCGTCCTGGTTGAGCGCCGAGCCGCGGATCACGGCGATGATCGGGTCGCGGGCGGCGCGAGCGTCGGACAGGCGCTTGAGGACGATCACGCCGCAACCCTCGCCGCGGACGAAGCCGTCGGCGCTGGCGTCGAACGCCTTGCAGCGGCCGTCGGGCGCCATCATGTGCGACCTGGAGAGCGCCACGGTGATGTCGGGCGAGAGGATCAGGTTGACGCCGCCGGCCAGGGCCAGGTCGCATTCGCGGCTGCGCAGGCTCTGGATCGCCACATGGGTCGCCACCAGCGAGGACGAGCAGGCCGTGTCGATCGAAAGCGCCGGCCCCCGCGCGCCCAGCACATAGGCCAGACGGCCCGAGGCGATGCTGTGGGCCACGCCCGAGGCCGCGTAGGCGTCGAAGGTGGAGAGCCCGCCCTGCCGCAGGAGCTGCAGGTAGTCGACGCCGGAGAGCCCCATGAAGATCCCCGCGGTCGCGCGGGCTACGTCGTCGGCGGACAGGCCGGCGTTCTCCAGCGCCTCCCACGCCACTTCGAGCAGCAGCCGCTGCTGCGGATCCATGTGCTGGGCCTCGCGCCGGGCGATTCCGAACAGCCCGGGATCGAAGCCGTCGACGTTGGCGAGAAAGCCCCCGTGCCGGGAGCTGAGCTTGCCCGGGGCGTCGGGGTCGGGATCGTAGTAGGCGTCTACGTCCCAGCGGTCCGGCGGGGTCTCGACCACGGCGTCGACGCCCGCGCGCAGGAGGTCCCAATAGAGTTCGGGCGTGTCGGCGCCGCCCGGCAGACGGCAGGCCATGCCGACGATGGCGATCGGCTCGTGGGCGGCGGATTCCAGCGATTCCACACGCAGATTCAGCTGGTTCGCCAGCAGGGCCAGGCGCTTGGGCGAGTAGTCGGCGATGCGGTTCAGGAAGTCCGACATACTCAGGTCCTCGCCATGCGTGCGAACATCGCCTCGACTTCCTCGTCAGACAGCTCGTCGATCGTCTCGAGCGCGCTCTGCAAGGGCTGCGCCGCGGGCGCGGCCTCGGACGCCGCGGAATCGGGCGAGAGGCGCCGCTCCAGGTCTTCGGCCAGGGCCTCCACCGTCGGGCAATCGAACACCAGGGTCGCCGGCAGGCCGCGCGACAGGCCGAGGCCCGCGCCAAGTCTGTTGCGCAGCTCCACGGCGAGCAGGGAATCGAGGCCCATCTCGCTCAGGGCCCGACGTTGGTCGAGCCCGCTCTCCCCCTCGCGGCCGAGCACGCGCAGCACCGTACGGCCGACGAAGGCCAGCAGCATCTCGCGGCGGGCCGAGGGCGCGGCGGCTTCGAACTCGCGCATGAACTGCTCGGCCCTTGCGTCGCGCGCATCCTCGGCGGCGCGTTGGCGGGGCTTGCCCGCGTCGAGCGCGAAGTCGGCGTAGAACGGCGGCGGCCCGCCCGGGAGGCTTCCCAGGAACTTGCGCCAGTCCATCGGGCTGACGACGACGTGGGCCGGCGCCTCGGCCGCCAGGGCCTCGAGAATGTCCATGCCCATCGCGGGCGAAATGGCGCCGACACCACGCGCGGCGACCGCCTCGTCCACACCGCGCTCGGCGGCGGCCCCGACGCCGCTCCAGGCGCCCCAGCCGATGGCGAGCGCCGGCAGGCCGATGGCGCGACGATGCTGGGCCAGGGCGTCCATGAAGGCGTTGGCCGCGGCGTGGTTGGCCTGGCCCGCCGAGCCCATGGTCGCGGCGATGGAGGAATAGAGGAGGAAGAGGTCGAGCCGCCGGTCGCGGGTCAGCTTATGCAGCGCCCAGGCGCCGCGGACCTTTGCGTGAAGCGGCGTGGCGAAGCGGTCCCAGTCCTGCTGCAGCAGGCCGCCGTCGGCCAGGGCGCCGGCGGAGTGGATCACGCCGCGCAGCGAATGGCCGGTCGCATCGATTTCGGCGAAGACCTGGGCCAGGGCCGCAGGATCGCCGACGTCGGCCTTGCAGGACAAGACGTCGACGCCCCCGGCCCGCCAGGTGGCGATCACGGCTTCGGCCTCTGGGCCGGCGCCGCTTCGGCCGACGAGGGCGAGGCGGCGGGCGCCCCGCTCGACCAGCCGCCCAGCCGTCGCCAGGCCGAGGCCGGAAAAGCCGCCGGTGATCAGATAGACGCCGTCCGGGTCCAGGTCGGCGAGCCCGGGCGCCGGCGCGCGCGGGTCGACCAGGACGATCTTCCCGACATGGCGGGCCTGGGCCATGAACACGAAGGCGTCGACGGCCCGGTCCATCGGGAAGGCGCGGACCGGCAGTGGACCAACTTCCCCCCGCGCCACGTCGGCCATCAGGTCACGGAACATCTCGCCCCAGCGCGCGGGGTCCTCCACGCGCGTCACGGCCAGGTCGATCACGTGGTAGCGGCCGGCGGGCCGGGCGGCCAGGAACCGATCGGCGGTCCAGATGTCCTGCTTGCCGATCTCCAGGAACGTCCCGTCCTCGGCCAGGGCGCGAACGCTGGCCTCAATGAAGGCGCCGGACAGCGAATTGAGCACCACGTCGACGCCCCGGCCGCCGGTGAGCGCGGCGATCTCGGCCTCGAAGTCGAGGGTGCGCGAGGAGAAGACGTGAGCGACGCCCAGGCCGCGCAGCAGCTCGCGCTTGGCCTCGGAGCCCGCCGTGGCGAAGATCGTCGCGCCGGCGCGACGGGCGATGTCGACAGCCGCCAGGCCGACGCCGCCCGCGCCGGCGTGGATCAGCACGCTCCGCCCCGCGCGCAGCCCCGCGAGGTCGCGCAGGGCGTGGCGCGCCGTCATGGCCACCAGCGGCAAGGCGGCGGCCTGGGCGTCGGTCAGCCCGCGCGGGC